>Ga0307444_1001046_pt1 | contig 12286 bp, 10 predicted proteins | sample SalMarSW160340MG_FD_202145 | JGI IMG/M metagenome (GOLD analysis project Ga0307444, IMG submission 202145) | Salt marsh sediment microbial communities from the Plum Island Ecosystem LTER, Massachusetts, United States - SW1603-40 | ecosystem: Environmental > Aquatic > Marine > Intertidal zone >... | reverse complement strand
AAGCCGGATGAAAAAATAGATGCTTTAAGTGAAAATTATTTTCCTGGTGGAGTCACTGCTAATTATTTAGTGGCTCTAGCTAGATTGGAAGGTTGTTGTGGATTTATTGGAGCCGTTGGAGATGACCAGTATGCTGATTTGTTAATCGATGATTTTTTAAAAGAAAACGTAGATACAAGTTATATTGTTAGAAAACTCAATAAAAAAACGCCAGTTAACTTTATATTTGTGGCTAAAGGTGAGAAATCTATTATTCAATCACCACATATGCAAACAACAAGATTGGATATTGAAGAATTACAAGAATCCTCCATAGTAGATTCTAAACTATTGCATACTACTATTATTCATCAGGAATTAACTGAGAAAGCACTTGAAATAGCAAAGAATAATGAAGTAAAAGTAAGTATCGATTTAGAGTCTCAAATTGCATTAAGGGGTTGGGATAAATTAAAAAATATTCTACTAAAGGCGGATGTTTTACTTCCGAACAAAGAAGGGGCAAAGTTAATTACAAATAGCGATAATCCTCAAAAAGCAGCGAAAATTTTAGTGAAAAAAGGGGTACCTGTAGTAATTATCACATTAGGAAAAAATGGTGCTTTATTAACAACAAATAATTATCAAAAAAAGATACCTGCTTACCATATAGAAAATATTGTAGATACAACAGGTGCAGGTGATACTTTCAATGGTGCTTTTTCTTTAGCTTATTGGATTAAAGGTTGGGATTTAGAAAAATCCTGTATGTTTGCCAATGCAGCAGCTTCATTAAAAATTCAAAAATTAGGTGCGAGAACTGGAATGCCAAACAATCGAGAAATTTATGATTTTCTAAAAGAGAACGAAGCTAATTTCTTTTAACCTTTAATTATCGTATTTTTTTATTTCATAGGATAAATTACACAGATGTTATTAAATTTGCTACTATTTGTAAGTAAATCTAATTTCTTTATATGAAGATCTTTTGAATCAGATATATTTTCTTCATTAAATGGCCACTTACCTATTAACATATCTCCCATATTTTTTATATTTCCTATTAAAAAACCTTCTTTTTTTCCATCGTTTAATTTTGTGTAGAGAATGACGATATAATAATTGATATCGATTTTAATGGATGGATTCCCCTTTTTTATTACCTCTTTTATATTTTGAAAGTGGACGATATTAGAATCTTTCTGGCTCAAAACTCTCAGAGTGGTAAAGAATTGAGAAGAAATTTGAATTTGATTATCACTAAATATATCTTTAAATGTTAGCGAGTATGAATCGCTAGAATCCTCTTTTGTCCCTTCAAAAATAACCTTGTAAAATATCGAACTCATTGAATCCTATTTTATTATTATTTGAAATTACGAGATTTAAAAAAAAGCAAATGAACTTCTGACTTTTAAGGGGTCGTTATCCTCGCGGTGTTCCCATCATACGTTCTTGAATGATAATATTTTCCTCGGGGAATCCTAAATCTATTAGAAATTTTTTTAGCTTGAATTTGTGATCACCTTGAAGTTCGATTTCATTACCTCTCACAGTCCCTCCAGAAGCACATTTTTTCTTAGCTTGCGTAAGAATATCTTTTAGATTTGCATCTATGTTCCCTTGGAATTTGATAACTGAAACAACTCGCCCCCATTTACGTCGATCGTTAGAAATAATAATTTGTTGTTCATCTGCGCTTAAACTATCGCATATACATAAGTCTTTCGGAAAACTACATATTGGACAAATATCGTCGTCTTTAATACTCTTTTTTCACAACCTTTATTATTGTAACATATAAAAATACAATACTAAAAAATAATAGACCTAAATCTTATAAAAACCTTTTTTTATTTTAGTTTTGAATAATTTTAAAAATGCAAAGTTTTATACAAAGTGTAGTTTGGATTAAAATTGTAAACCAAACAAATTCTTTCTAAGTATAAAAAATTAACGATTCTTGAAACAAAAAATGATGAGTTCATGGATTTTTAAAGTGATCGTTGCTGGAGCCGGTGGAGTTGGAAAAACGGCAATGGTAACTCGGTATTGTACGGGTAAATTTGAAGAAGGTTATAAAATGACGATAGGTGCTGGATTTCATACTAAGTCAGAAACGCTAGACACAGGAGAATCCGTAAAAATGCAATTATGGGATTTTGCTGGAGAAAAAAGATTCCGAGAACTTTTACCAGATTATTGTAAAGGCGCAAGTGGAGGATTAATTTGTTTTGATATCACAGATTACGACACATTTAGAGAGATTCCAGTTTGGCTTAAAATTATTCGTCAAAAAGCAGGTTTCGTGCCAATCATACTAATGGGGATGAAGTGGGACCTGCAAAATCACGAAGTTGACTTCGATATCGCTAACGATTACGCTCAAAAAGCTAAATGCAATCAATGCGTTTTCACCTCATCTAAAGAAAATATAAACGTAAACGAATCGTTTCAAGCCATGGCAAAATGGCTTATATTTTACGCAAACCAAGCTTAATTTTAACCTCTTTTGATAAGTATTATTTCTGTATATTTTAAATAAAATTGATACTCTAATGATTGGTTATTAAGATTTTGTGATTGAACATAATTTAATCTGTAGAATTTAAATAGCTAATTTTTAAGATATTATTGATGATCACCCACATTTTCTATCAAATAATCCCATTTTTACCCAACTTTGACGATTTGTTTATCGAGATTAATTCTTTTATTGAATTGGTATTTGGGTATTTGAAATATGTTTTTTTTGGTATACTGCTCATTATCGGAATCTTAACCTTTTTTAGTTTAAGAGGAAAGTACATTTTAGCGCGGATGAAATACAAAAAGGAACAAAAGCTAGCGGATAATCCCATGACGAAGCCTCGATTAATTCTAGCTACGCTTTACATCCTTTTTGCGTTCGGAATTCTATTCGATTGGTTCACATTCTTCTTGCTGGCTGTTTTAGATCCCTTACCTGATAGGCTCATTTTTAATTTTATTTCTTTATCAGGAATATTTGATCCCTTTGCATTAAACAGCGTTTCAGATATTAATAAGACAACCTATCCATACGAGAAAACTATTTATTACGGAGTAGCTATAGTTTCCTTTATGGCGCTCTTGACGATTACAATAAGCATATGGCAGATCATTAATAAAGAAGGAACTAAAACAAAAAAATCAATGGTCTCTTTAATAAGTGGCATCGTGACGGGATTGTTAGCAGGATTTACTACTAGCCTTCCTTTATTTCTTTAATTTTTCGAATTAAAAATAGAGATCGTCTTATTTGATTAGATAAAAAGGAATAAAAGCGCCCCGAGCTAAACCAAACTTCGGAAATCGATAGTTTTATGGTTCTCGTATTGCCCAGAAACTAGTCAACAAATCGAACATGCGACCGCCCGGTTAACTTCCGGAGGTAAAATGATTTTACCTTAGCCGGGTGCTTTAGGCACACCGAAACGGAGCTCTACCTAGCTGAGCTATCGAGGCGCGGTTATATTAATTTTCCAATGCTTCACACCAATTATTGGTGGTGCTCTCGCCGGGATTCGAACCCGGGTCACCAGGGTGAAAGCCTAGCATGCCAAGCCCTTTCTTTTTTGGAAAGTTTGGCCGGACTACACTACGAGAGCTTATTATTTGTTTTAAATTATGTCAAAATGATTATTAGAATTGAATAAAATCTATTCTAAATATAATTTTTTAATTAACGTTTGATTTTAAATTTTTTTATAATAGAAATAGAAATGATTACCTTATTAAAAATATACTATTTTTATTATTGTAAATTAAATGCGGGAAGAGGGATTTGAACCCCCGAACTCCTCTGAGACTGGATTCTAAGTCCAGCGCCGTAGACCAGACTTGGCAATTCCCGCTTTAAAGTATAAAAATTTGTTTTTGTTTTAGTAATTAAGGTGAGAAAACTAAATAAATTTTTTAGTTAGAAATGAAATAAAATGGAATTTATTTGCGATTAAATTGATGGTTAAAAAAAGAAATGAGATATATTTAAGAATTAATATTGTTTTTCCCGAATCACACAAAAAAACCAATTATCTCTCTTTCCTTTACTCAATATTCTCTTATTTGAAATTATCAAGATTTTTATATATATATTTTACAAAGAAAGAGTCATGGATAACCAATAAAAGATTTAAAATCAAAGAACTCATTGAATATAATTATATCTATCAAAAAAATACAAAAATGACAATTGATCCATTCATAAAAGAATATATAATTCTTGCATTAAGAATTAATAAACTATTTGATGGTTATATTGATGCCTATTACGGTTCTCCAAAATTTAAAAAGATGGTTGAAAGTGAACCGATTAAATCTCCAAAACAATTAATTAAAACGGTAAAAAGTCTTCAAAAAGACTTATCTGAAGCGATTGATGATCCTGCACGACAAAATTATCTCAGAGCTATTTTAGGAGCTATGGAAACCTTTTTAAAAGTGCTTGATGGTGAAAATATAGATTTTTTTGAACAAATTGAAACCATACTTGGGATTAAACCCGATTTATTTAAGGATGATGAATTCTATGATCTTCAAGAACAATTTAATGAGGCTTATCTAGGAGTAGGAACTCTAGCGGAGAAAATGGAATCATATAAAGAACGTAGATATATTCCTCAGAATCATGTAATTCCATATTTTAAAAAAGCCCTTGAAATAACACGTAGTCGCACAAGAGAATTATTTCCTGATTTACTCCCTGAAACAGAGTCATATCATGTTCAGTTTACCAAAGAAAGAGTTGGCTGGGCGATGTACAATAAATATCAGGGAAATTTTCATTCGCTTATTGAAATAAATCCATCTCAACCATATTATTGGACTACTTTCTTTCCTCTTGCGGCTCATGAAGGTTATCCTGGGCATCATACTGAACTTGCTGTAAAAAATAAACTTCTACATGATAAATTAAATTGGAATGAGCATTGTCTAGTCCTAATGAATACACCCGTAGGCGTTATTATTGAAGGAATCGCTGAAACCGCTCCGTATATTCTTTTCTCTCCAATTGAGAAATTTAGGATTGAAATAAAAGAATTTTGTCCAAATCCTATAGAAGAAGATTCAGTCGAGACTTTAATTAAACAATTTGAATTAAAGTATAAATTAAAGAAATTTAAAATTCATCTTACTAACCTAACATATATAGAAGGTTTATCTAAGAAAGAATTAATTGATTATGGTATGACATTTGGCTTTACTCCTAAAGCAAATTTAGAGAGTGATATTGATTTTATCTTAAATCCAAAATATCGAATTGTACATTATACCTATAATTATGGGAGAGCTTTAATTTCTAAAAAATTTGGTTTCCCCCCAAATTTAGATGATTTTAAATATTTGTTATCCAATCCAGTTATATCTTCAGATCTAGTCTAATTATTCGAAAATAATTTTTTTTGTGGATTTTAAATAATCACTTCTAGTATTTATTATAATTCAAATCAATTTAGTGAGGGATTTTTTTATGCCTGTTGATGGTAACATTGTTCCTTAATGATTTTTGATACTTTCTTTTTTTTTTCTAATGTGTAAAATTCCTGATATTAAATTAAATTTTTAATTATCGAGAACAAGCAGAAATTGGTTTAAATGAATTTTGCCCTAATAAACTACAAGAAGATTCTCTTAATAAGCTTACATATCAAAATCGTGTGAGAAGAAGAGTAAGTTATATTATGTTTAATCTTGGATATTACGCCCATGTTGAGAAATGGAGCGAAGATAAATTATTTCGATATGCAGATACTTTCGAAATATATAGTGAAAAGGATATTAAAAATCGAATTAAAATTTTAGATGATCCCGTATTATCAACCACACCCTTCTCATATTATACAGGAAGTAAGTTAATAATGGATAGGTATGGTGAATTTCCTCCGGTTAAAAAATTTTAAGAATTGCTTACAAAACCAATTCTTCCGTCCGATCTATTTTAAAACCTAGTTTTTTTAGTAGTTTAAATAATTTTTTGAATAATTGAATTGATTAAAGCAATTGTGTTAAAATTTACATTGCTTTAGACTTTCAAGATTAATTTAAGTGAGAATAATGCCTCATACTGACGGAATAGTACCATAATTTGGTGTTGCTTATAGGTTTAACAAAGAAATATAAGCTCACAATATATTTTTTTTTTTTATTATCAATCTCGTTATTAACTTAAATTTTTAAAACTGAACTTCTTTCTTTTTATAATAGACATCTATTATCTTTTCATTAAAAGTATGTCAAAAGTATGTCAAAAGTATGTCAAAAGTATGTCAAGTAGATAATATTTAAGAATTAATATTATTGTTATTAAAGCAGAGAGAATTTATAGTAAAGATAGAAAGGATATGGTTTTCTTATGAGTGTGAGAGATTCTTTAATAAAGTACCTGACGTCAATCTTAAGAGCGTCTCAAGGTACAATTTTGGTGATACTGTGTGATCTAAATGGACTATCTATAGCAAAAATTGGAAGAAAAAGTGAGATTGAGATTAATCCTAACCAAATTACAAGTTTAGCTTCGGCAGCGTTCTCAGCAAGTGAAGAAAGTTGGGAAGACCTAAATATTAAAGATCAAGTTATTTCATTTACATTTTTTGACAAAGTTTGTTTAATAACAATTAGGATTAATGATACTCTTCTAACTATAGTTCACGATTATCGGAAAGAATGGCCTTTAGATGCTGATAATCTAGCAAGTTCTATGTATTATATAAAACAAAAACTTGGAGAGTTTTTTGGTAATAATAGTGAAACTGAGAAAGATTTTGAAGATTTTTCAAATAAAGTACGGAGTGCCGTTTATCTATTTGGTATGGGATCTGAAGTGCCTTTCATATCTTATGCACCAGAAAAATTTGATCAGACTAACCTCTTACCCGCAATAAGTTACGTTCTGGATTCGATGCAAAATCCTATTTTTATAAGATATAGTTTAGTGAGTCCAACAGGCTTAACATTAGATGCGAGAGAAGTTAGTGGTCAGAATTTACAGATTTCTGTCGAGGCATTTTCTGCGAGTGCTAATGTTGCCTTTCAGAAAATGAAAGAGGAGTCTGGAGGAAGCTCGATCGGTGATTTATTATGTTACATTGCAATATCTGGTCAAGATCCTGAGAATTTCTTTGGTATAATAACTAGTCCTTCCGGAAGATTGAAATTTTCAGAGGCAGAAGGAAGTCTCAATGCTGAAGAAATTTCATTTGTTGCGCTTTTTACGCTTTCATACGGAGGTATTCCAATTATGTGTGAATCAAGGAACATAATATTCTCTATAATGAAAATAATAGGTTCAGAAAAAATTACTGATAATTTTATTAAGTCAGTTAACGTACTTACAAGTTTCAAGTATGATTAAACAGAGTTCAAAGGAACCCATTCCAAAATTAGTGTGTCTTCACCTTAATGAGTGTGACAGAAAAAAATGCACAGCTCTAAAATTAATGAAATTAGGTATTTTAGAAATTGTTTCTGACATAAAAGGAAAAAACCGTAATTCTGTTATTCTTAATCCTCTATCTAAAAAAATCATAAATATTAACGAACGAACCATTATTGAAAACTATGGCCTTATGGTTGTAGATTGTTCTTGGAATAAAATTCTTACTCATAAGAATCTCAATTTACCTAATAGCAGGAAATTACCTTCATTACTAGCTTCAAATCCTGTAAATTTTGGTAAATGGGAAAAATTAAGTTCAGCTGAGGCGTTGGCAGCTGCATTATACATTACAGGTTTTAATGAACACGCTGACCTAATTCTCTCTAAATTCTCTTGGGGAGCTGAATTTAAAAGATTAAATGATTTTTAGAATATATTTTTAAATTTTAAAAAAAAGAAAAAGAAATTTGATTCTTATTCAGGGCCCTTTGAGAGTCCGGAAGCAGCAATTACATCGTCTATTTTTAAAATCATTGAAGCTACTTCGGTAGCTGATTGAATAGCTTGAGACAATATCATCAACGGCTCGATAATACCCAGATTTTCCATATTATCAGGTTTTCCTAATTGCATATTTATTCCATACGCATTTCCAGATTCTGATTCGTGTTTTGAGCGTAATTCTAGTAACAAATCAACAGGATTATAACCTGCATTTTCAACCAAAGTTTTAGGTATAATTTCTAAAGCGTTAGCATAAACTTCAATTGCTAATTGTTCTCTTCCCCCAATTGATTGAGCATAAACCCTCAATCGCTTAGCGAGCTCGATTTCAGAAGCACCTCCCCCTGGTAAAATATATGGGTTTTCTATCGCTGCCCTTACTACAGATAATGCATCATGAAGCATTCTTTCTGCCTCATCGACTACATGTTCAATGCCTGCTCTTATTAAAATACTAACTGCTTTAGGATTGGTACATTCTGAAACGAAAATCATATTGTCATCGCCAATTTTCTTTTCTTCTACTTTCCCGGCCTTTCCTAAATCCTCACTTGTAACTTCAAATATGTTGTTTATTATTTTTGCATTTGTAGCTCGAGCAAGTTTTTCCATATCAGAACGTTTCACTCTACGGATGGTGATAATGTTTTCTTGAGCGAGAAAGTTTTGAGCTTTATCGTCAATGCCTTTCTGACAAAAAACAACATTTGCACCCACATCCTTAAGTTTATTTACCCGAGACTTTAACATATTAGATTCTTCTTCGAGGAATTTATTTATTTGATCAGGTGTTTGTATTCTAATTTCAGCATCAAACTCCGTTTTTTCCACCTCGAGAGAAGAACTGACTAACGCAATTTTTGCGTTTCTAAGAGATTTTGGCATCATAGGATGTACGATTTCTTTATCTACAATGATCCCCTCGATCAAATTTGTATCTAGTAAGCTTTTTCCTTCTTTTTTGATAATTTGAATTTGATCTAAATCTATTAATATATTTCCGCCTCTTTCCTCTTTAACTTGACTTACAGCTCTAACTGCGATATCAGCAAAATGATTTTTAACACCAACAATCAATTTGCTATTCATTGAGGTCTCTGCTACTTTTATTAGGGTTTGAGTGTCATTACTATCAATTTTTATTGCTAAATCTTGCAAAATTTGCTTAGATTTTACTAAAGCTTTTCGATAACCTCTGAAAATAATTGAGGGGTGTACACCTTGTTCCATTAGTTCTTCAGCAAGATTTAATAATTCACCAGCGATGATTACGCTTGTGGTTGTTCCATCTCCAACTTTATCATCTTGCGTTTTGGCAACCTCTACAATCATTTTTGCGGCGGGATGTTCGACATCAATTGTATCAAGAATCGTTGCTCCATCGTTTGTAATTGTAACATCTCCTAGTGAATCAACGAGCATTTTGTCCATTCCTTTTGGGCCTAGAGTGGTTCTTACGGCTTCTGCTACCGCTTTAGCTGCAGCTATATTATTTCTTTGGGCATCCTTTCCTTGTTTTCTTTCTGCACCTTCTTTTAAAATTAGGATAGGTACTCCGGATAACTGTGCCATATTAAAATCACTTTTTTTCGATATTTTACTTAGTTATTATTATTAATTATATAATGATCTCTAAGTCATAAAACTAAAAAAGTTTTCGAAAAATAATCCCACCACACAACAAATATTCATAATTCCTATGTCTAGTTTCATTAAAACATTTCATCATAGAAACTTTGAGACTACTAAAAAGAGTTAAACTGTTCTCATTTTATTTCAAATAATATTATCAACGATGTTTTGTTGGATTATTTGTGGCATTAGTCCGAATACCTCTATCCCATCAACCGAAATGGCGTTTGGGAATGCTTTTTTCATGATATTATATGCTCCATTTATGTCGGCATTGATTTTTAATCCTTTTGATGTTCTAAACAACCCTCTTTTAATTCTCTTTCCTAAATATATTTCATGTTTTTCAATGGATTCTTTATCCAAAAAACTACACTTAGAAGTATAGGCTTCATCAATGGTTAAGAAGCCAATTCCTTTTAATTGAGCTTTATATTCTATTTGTTTTACCAATTTCAATAAGGGGGTTTGAACAAAGTTCTGATTATTCTTTTTTCCGATATTTATCTTCTGTTTCCATCCATTGTTATAACCCATTACAATTGTTCCTATGTTATTTAGAATGCAATACTTGATTACATTCTTGGAAATTCGGTGAAATATGGTGTTTATTTTATTGTTTCTGATTAAATGTAGTTTTTGAATTCTCTTAGTGTCTTGAAAATTACCTTTCTTATTTTCTATGCTTCTGAAATGTGCTAGTTGCTTGTTGTAATATTGATTTATGGATTTTATCACCTTACCTTTAATAATAAATGGGTCAACTCCAATATTATTTACAGCAGCTATAAGGTTATTCAACCCTAAATCAATTGACAGTATCTTATTTTTATTTAGTCCTAAATCCTGCTCTTCTTTTTCATAGACAATTTCTATTTTATATTTTATTCCTAATGGTAAAATTCTTACTTCTTTTATTTTTTCCTTTATTCTTGTTTTTAACAGTTTGAGATTAACTTTTTTTGGAAAATATAAATACCCCTCTTTAATTCTGCATTGCTGGTTTGTAAAAATAACGATATATTCTCCATTCTTCTTTTTATAATGTGGAATTCTTGGCTTTTTCTTAAATTTCATTGGTTTCGCTCTATATTCCTTCAATGCTCTAAAATACGATCTCCAATTTCTATCAACTAGCTTTAGAATCTGTTGCGAAGTCTGGGAGGGTAATTTTCTATATACTTGTTTATCTTTTAAGATATAATCCAGATCGTAGTAATTGAGAAAATTATTTAATTTAAGAAAATCTTGTCTTACATACCAATTAGCAATATTATGTAAATTCTTAGCTAAATGACACAATTTAGAAAGTTGGTCAGATTTATTTATGTGTATTGTTTCAGATAATCTCAAGTTAATACTTAAATTAGATTAACTATATTTAAAAAAATACAGAGTCCAATAATACTGATGAATATTATCAATTGAATTCAAAATTCATTAATTTAATTTTTATATTACACCGTATCACTATAATCAAAGATGCTCAGAATTTTTCCCCTCAAGGCTTAACCCGAAAGTCAAAATTAACGAGTTATTTAGAAGACATCGCTCTACTGCAGAGAGGTACAGGAGAATGTCTAATAACTATAGCAACTCGTCCAAATATTAGTAAGGAGATCCTCGCTAATAATTCAAAAAATGATTACATCAAATAAAAAAGATTCCTAATCCTTATTCTTGCCCTATTATTTCATCTTAGAAACTTTAAGATCATTCTTCAATCCCGACAGTGGATACTTATCGGAATACCGATAATATAGGTAAAAAAAAAAGGAAAATACATGATGTTCTAATACAACACATCCGTTTACGGTATAGCATTTGATTGACCAGGCATTTTTTCTCACTTCATTAGTTAAATAAAATGCAATAAGCACGTTATTCTCTTAAATTCGAATTTGCTTAGAGACGCTTTTAAACCTATTTTATTATCTGATGAAATTTATTTAAACTTCGACAAAAATTAAAATTATTGTGATTTAAATTGAATGACTAATTCTCTATTTGTTTTATAAAATTGATAAATTAACATAAAGAACTATAAAAATATTCTGTTAAATTGGAAATTTTTACTGATAAAAAACAGTACATGGAAGAAAATTAGCTTTACTGTAAATCTGAAGGTAAAATCGGGTTTACGAGCAGATTTCGAAAGTTTTTTACAGAAGGAAATTCACCATATTTGTTTTTTATGAGATTACGACCAAGATTATACGAAAAAACAGTTGTTGAATAGGTAGGGTCAGAAATTAATTTTAGTAAATTTTTTATGTCTTTTTGGTTAAAGATTTCATAATTATTTGCGTATCGAATTAACCTTTCTTCGCTCCACTTGTCTACAAGCGCGTGATAAGCAAGATTATACCATAAAAGCGATTGTTTTCTTTTTGCTTTGTATTGCATTGCTAACATTTCATGAGAATCTTCTTTTGACGAGTCTGGACAAAAATTATGCAATTCAATTTCTGCGTGATCTCGATAAGAGAAGAGCACATTAGCAGCGATATTTGCTATCCCTTCGCTAATAATGAGCTTTGGTGATTTAAGTACTAATATTGAATGTTCAAATTGATTTAACTCACGATACAACTTCTGTTCTTTGACAGAAAATTCCGTGTGGTGTCCAGGATACCCCTCGTGAGCGGCAGCAGACAAGAAAGCACTCCAATACATGTTATAAGATGGATTGATCTCTAATCGAGAGCGAAAATTACCTAAATACCACTCGTAATAAGGCCATTTCAAATCATCGCTATTGGTATTATTCACTAA
>Ga0307444_1001045_pt1 | contig 12290 bp, 9 predicted proteins | sample SalMarSW160340MG_FD_202145 | JGI IMG/M metagenome (GOLD analysis project Ga0307444, IMG submission 202145) | Salt marsh sediment microbial communities from the Plum Island Ecosystem LTER, Massachusetts, United States - SW1603-40 | ecosystem: Environmental > Aquatic > Marine > Intertidal zone >... | reverse complement strand
CCTTTCAGAAATTTGATGGCCTCTCTTTTTGCAGCCTGGATTTTGCCGGGATCCAGCGTCAAGTAGATGGTTATGACTCCTCCGTAGGTGTAGGATCCATATCCCATGGTAATGGTTTCCACGAGTTCTCTTCTTCCCCTCAAGGGTTGGTTCAACAAAGGGATTACGCCTCGTCCGAGAACCTCGGTCAGAACATCCACAGTGTATTGATCTTTTTCGTTGTAACCCGGCCCCATTGTGCCTATGACAAGATACCCGCTATTCACATCCATCTCATGTTCTATCTCGATGTCTTTTTCGATCGGGATGGCCATATCGAATTTTTGAGGAGTGAATCCTTTATTTTCCAGTTGTCCGAACTTGGCCCCGATTTTCTCCTTCATTTCTTCTATGTCAAAATCGCCCACGATAGCCAATGCGCAGTTAGCCGGAACGAAATATTTTTGGTGGAATTCTAGGATATCCTCTACGGAAGCCGCTTCGATGATCTCTTCTTTCCCATAGATCGGTTTTTGGTATGGATGATTCTGGAAAAGATTCTGATAAACGAGTGACGTGGCATATTTGAGTGGATCATCTTTTATCTGAGTCAACTCTTCCAAGATGATTTGTTTTTCCTTATCCAGCTCTTCTTGAGTGAGCTTCATCTGAAACAGTATTTCCTTTTGATTCTCCAAGGCAAAATCAATGAATTCAGAAGGGAGGGACAACTCGAAGGTTGCGAGATCGCGCCCTGTGTGGGCATTGAAATAAGCGCCATGGGCCCTTATATCCTGGCCGATCTCTTCGCCAGACCGCATTTCTGTCCCACGAAACAGGATGGAGTGCTCGAGGATATGCACGAGTCCACTGGTTTGATCCGATTCATTCTTTGTCCCGAGATCAAAGGCAAATACAAAATCGAGCAAAGGGATAAAGTGTCTTTCATACAGAAGAACCCTCATACCGTTTTCAAGCCCATAATCCTCGAATCGGGTATTGCCTGATTCTTGGCCAATGTCGAGCGCAGGTACAAATAGAATACTGACAAGAACAAGGACAGAAAACTTGCTGCGGAAAATTTTCAAGCTACCACCTCGATATAGTTTTTTTCGAAGAGATCGAGATCCGTGTTATTCCCCATTACCAATAGGGTATCACCTGTCTCCAATTTCATAGCAGGTGAAGGATTGAAAACTATTTCTTGACCAGGTTTTTTTACAGCCACCACGATAACATTCGCTCTTCGTCGAATGTCACATTCAGCCAAGGTGCGGTCCATAATTTTTGCATTCTTGTGAATAGTGAGCTCTTCCATCAAGAGAGACAATTCGCTGCGACGGATGATCAAGTCTAAAAAATCGACCAGAGTAGGGCGGATAATTCCTTGTGCGATTTTCAATCCGCCTTCCTTATAAGGACTAACCACTTTATTGGCGCCGATTTGGAGGATCTTTCTTTCGGCGTCATCTCCCAAAGCTTTTGACGAGACGAAAAGAGAAGGATTGATCATCTTTACGGTCATGACAAGATAAAGGTTGTCCGCATCTGTGGCGAGAAGAGCAGCCAGAGCTTTTGCTCTTTTTATTCCTGCAAGTATCAAGGCATCTTCATGAGTGGCATCTCCTTCGATGTACAGACAATCCCGTTTGTTTCTGAGTTCGGCAAGACCTTTCTCGCTGTTATCGATCACCACGTATGGGAGATTTTCTTCTTCCAGCTTTTCCCTGACAGTATTCCCCATACGACCATGTCCACAGATGATGAAGTGGTCTTTGAGTTTTTGTATCTTTTTTTCCATCCTTTTTCTCCGCCAGATTTTGTTGATGGTTCCTTCATACATGATTTCAGCCAGTTTTGAGAAGGCGTACATGACCGATCCGACTCCGCCCAAGATGATAAAGATGGTGAATATTTGGCCCAGCTTGCTAAGAGGAGTGACTTCACGAAATCCAACGGTAAAAACCGTGATAATGGTCATATACAGGGAATCGAGGAGAGAAACGGTTTCGATAACGTGGTATCCAATCGTACCGATCAACAACAGGGCTAGAAACAAAATAATCGGTCTTCGCATGCTCAAATCCATCTTACAATATGCCCCTTCCCTTAGCAAGCGATCCGGATCCTAATAGGCTTATTGGTATGGCTGCAGCGATATTGAAGATTTAAAAATCTGCATGAGAGCGAACCCATACCTAAAAGCCGTATTTGAAGTTTTAGGCTGCGTGGGTTATCATCCTTTTAAAGATCTAATTATGAGGAAGAGACCATGAGTAAGCACCGTAAAGAAAAAATATTGGTCGTCGACGATGAAGAAACCATCAGAAAATCCCTGAAGATGATTCTTGAATACGAAGGATATGAATTTTATGAGGCTGCAGACGGGGAACAGGCTTTGAATGCCATCGAAGAAACCGTGGGCCTGGATCTGGTACTCCTGGATGTCATGCTTCCGGGAATGAGCGGGCTGGAGGTTTTGGGCGAGCTGGACAAAAAGCCATATTCGCCAGAAGTGATCATGATATCCGGACACGGTACAGTCCAGACAGCGGTGGAGGCGACGAAGCTGGGAGCGTTCGATTTTTTGGAAAAGCCCCTCCACAGGGAAAGAGTTTTGATCAGCATTAGAAATGCCTTGAATCAAACAAAACTGATAAACGAATGCAAAGACCTGCGGAAAAAAGCGGATAAAAAGTATGAGCTCATCGGTAATCATCCCTCGATGAAGCAACTGTGGAATGAAATATTGAAGATTGCGCCCACCAATGCGACGATCCTGATCTATGGGGAGAGCGGAACAGGAAAGGAGCTGATAGCTCGCGCTATTCACAATAACAGCCTTCGGGCGAAAGACACCTTCATCCAGGTCAACTGCGCGGCTATTCCTGAGGAATTGATCGAGAGCGAACTTTTCGGACATGTGAAAGGTGCATTCACAGGGGCGACGGAAAAAAAATTAGGCAAATTCGAACTGGCAGACGGCGGAACGATTTTTTTGGATGAAGTGGGGGACATGAGTCTCAAAACACAAGCGAAAGTGTTGCGTGTTCTGGAAGAAGGAGAAGTACAGAAAGTCGGATCGAGCAAAATCGGCAAAGTGGATGTCCGGGTGATCGCTGCGACGAACAAAGATCTTCAAAAAGAGATCCAGGAGAATAATTTTAGAGAAGATCTGTATTTCCGTTTGAATGTGGTGCCTCTTTATTCCCCTGCGCTTCGAGATAAAAAGGAAGATATTCCCATTCTGATCGAGTATTTTAGCCAGCTCATTACCGCGGAAAACAACTTCAAACAAAAGAAATTCTCCGGGGACGCAGTTCAGGCGCTGATGAAGTTTCCTTGGAAGGGGAATATTCGCGAACTGAAGAATGTGATCGAACGATTGATCATTTCCACCGATGGAAACACGATCGAGAAAAAACATCTCCCCGAGGAAATCCGCGGCGAGATGCGTATCTATCTTCCCGATGCCAAAGGTATAAAAAGCCTCAAAGAATTCAGGGATTTGGCTGAAAAAGAGTTCATCCTTTCCAAGCTCAAGGAAAACAGTTGGAATATATCTCAAACCGCCAAGGCGATCGATACTCCCCGAAGCAACCTGTATAAAAAGTTGGAACAATATGGTATAAAAATAAAGGCTGGGGTAGGTGAGGTGGTTGCTTCTTCTTCGCCGCAAAGCCGAGAAGGGGAGGAAAGTCCGAACTCCGAAGGGCAGGATGGTCGTTAACAGCGACTCCGAGCGATCGGGGGAAAGTGCCACAGAAAACATACCGCCCTGTAAGATAGGTTTGCCCTTCTTATGGAGCAAGGGTGAAAAGGTGAGGTAAGAGCTCACCGTTCTGGTGGTGACATCAGGAGCATGGTAAACCCCATCCGGAGCAAGACCGAATTGGCCCCGGTTGAAACGGCCCGTTTCGAGGGGCGGGTTGGTCGCTTAGACAAATAACCACCCCCGCTTTCAGCGGGAACAGAATTCGGCTTACGTCCTGCCCCAGCCGCCACCCCTCAACCGGCAACCCACCGCCGACCCACCCCGCCGCCAACCCACCCCACCCATACATTAAGGATGGGGGAGGAATTGATTCAGGATGCTTTTCGGATTATTCCCTTCGCAATATCCGGGAAAACCAGCTTATGCAGTGGCTTTGTGAGATACCAGTACAGCCTTCCCCAAAGTCCTTTCGGATAAAAGTGCGCCGTCTGGAGAAGCGTTGAGCCTTCGACCACGAATTCTAGCCAGGCCGTCCCGGGTACCTTCATTTGATTGACCAGCAGAAGCCGTTTGTTCGGCTTTATGTCGACGACTTTCCAGAAATCTAAACTGTCGCCGATGCGGAGCTCGTCAGGATCTCTCCGTCCCCGGCTCAAACCCGGCCCTCCGAGGATCTGGTCTGTCAATCCTCTCAGGCGCCACAACCAATCATACCTGAACCATCCTGCCTCTCCTCCGATAGATTTTACGGAATCAAAAATCTTTTCTGCCGGGATGTCATTGAAGTCGACCTGGCATTTTTCCCTTAAAATAGCTGATTCGATCCGGTCCTTCCCCGTGATGTCGCACTGTTCCTCTGAGCTGCTGTCACACCACCGGCTGATGACCTGCTTTGCGACAATTTCCTCCACCGCATTTGCGAAGGCTTCCTCGTAAGGCAATGGGTGAATGCGAGGAAAATACTTTTTGGCATTTTCATTTTGGGCGATTGTCTCTGATTTCAAGCCATGAATCAAAGATCTGGCCACCGGAAAGGGGACTGGAGTCATCAACATCAACCAGTAGGAAGAGAGCCAGGGTGTCAATACGGGGACAGGTATCAGCTTTCTTTTCAGGTCCATCGTTTCCGCAGCCCGAAGGAGCATCTTCTTGAAACTCATTTGATCCGAACCGATGTCGATGATCAGGCTCTCTTTTGCGGCCACATCCCTTGCCCGGCTAAGATATTCCAAGACATCCTCGACGCCAATGGGCTGCGTTTTTGTGTGAACCCACTTTGGAGTGATCAAAATTGGAAGTTTTTGGACAAGGTTCCGGATGATTTCGAAACTGGCGCTCCCGGATCCTATAATAACGCCTGCTCTAAACCAGAGGGTCTGAACGCGATCCGGTCTGGAACTCAATATTTCACCGGTTTCGAGGCGGCTCCTGAGATGTTTGCTGGCTGTTTCCTTTGTTCCCAGCCCCCCGAGATAAATGATCCGTTTCACCCGATTTTCCGCGCATGCATCCAGAAAATTTTGTGCGCTCGAGCGGTCCAGCTTTTCGAAGTCGGTTTTTGCACCCATGGAGTGCACCAGATAGTAGGCGACCTCTATGTCTTTAAGAGCATCGCGAAGTGACTCACGGTCCAGGGTGTTTCCCTCGAGTATCTCTACTTGATCCCTGAATTTATCCCTGACTTTTTTGGCATTTCTGACAAAAAGCCTCAGGCGGACATTGTCATCCTCCAGGAGTCTTTCCTTGAGTCTTCGTCCTATGTATCCGGTGGCTCCGGTTAAAAGAATGTTCATGAAATCGATCGTTTAGAATGATATTCTCAAGCCGGCACAAAAAAAGTGAATAAGCGAAAAATTGTAGACTTCTTCCACGTCGGCTCCCCCTTCGATGATTCTGTAGCCTGCTCTGAATTGGACTTTTTCATTCAGGCTGTATTGCAGTGCCAGCAGAATGTCTTCCGCTCTGCCTTGAGCAGCGGCTGCTGCATCGCCTTCAAGAAGGAGCCCCCAGTCTTTGTGGAACTGCCACATGATTCTGAAATTGAGCAGGGGCACGAATCCGACGTTTGTTTTTTCTGAACTTTTGCCGTTTCCTTTCACTTTTACAACTGCGTCTCGTATCTTGGCTGTGAATCCGATTCCCACTTGCCATTTCGGCTTGCGGACAAGGTCGTAACGGTAAGTCAACCTGTAAGAATTGAAAGTGTACCGGGCATTGAGGGGAGTATTTGCCGGGAATGTTTCCTCGAAGAACACGACTTCTTTGTCGACTTGTCCTGCTGCTTTGAGTGTGAGAGGGGCGGCAAAAACGGAAATAGTATGCCTGGATTTCCAGTGGTATCCGAAGCGGATCCGGAAAAAATACCCAGAATCTGTCTTTAAGTCATCGGTCAACGAAAAGCGCGTCCCCGTATCTCTCGGAATTTGCACATCGTTGTAGCTGCTGGTGACCAAGCCGTTTTCAAAATCCAAAAACCACTGGGCAGACATATTCGAATAAAATCCCAGTATCGAGATAATCGAAAATAAAGAAATAAACAATAATTTTTTCACTCAAAAAATCTCCTAATCACTCATTATAAAGGAATTCCCCTAAAATAATAAGCAATCTTAAAATGAAAAAAAATGTTTGTGCAGAGGAATTTGGGATGAGGCAAGATCGCCCTAGAAAAGGGGCAACGAGGTTACAGCTTGTCTGATCAATAGCAGGATATTCCCTGGGAAGATACCGAGCTGGAGAACTCCGTACAGGCAGAGAAAAAGAGCCAAGAAGAGCGATGGATTGTCGATATGGATGTCCACCTCGTAGGAAGGCTCTTTCATGTACATATAGATGATGATGCGCAGATAGTAGAAAACCGAGACCAGGCTGGCCAATACACCGATGATAACGAGGGATATGAGCCCTTGCCTTACAGCAGCCGAGAAAACATAAAACTTGGCCAGGAATCCACCGGTGGGAGGAAATCCAGCCAACGAGATCAAAAATACGGCAAAGGTAGCTCCGATCCACGGATATCTGAATCCGATGCCTTTGTAATCCTCCAGCTCCAGATACTCATGATCCCGTTTCCCTAAAGAGATGACTGCAGCAAAAGCTCCGATGTTCATGAATAGATATGCAGTCAGGTAAAAAACCAGGCTCTGTGTGTCCCTCGCGAGAATGGCGACCATCAAGTAACCGGCATGGGCGATACTGGAATAGGCGAGGATCCTTTTGACGTTGGTCTGTCTGAGAGCGATCAGGTTCCCTCCGATCATCGTGATCGCCGCGATAAACCAGAGTAATCCAAACATCAACTTCGACTCGAGGGCGTCTTGGAAATAGGGTGCGAAAATCCTGAGCAGAACGATAAATCCCACAGCTTTGGGACCGACAGAGAAAAAGGCCGTGATCGGCGTGGGTGCGCCTTGATACACATCAGGTGTCCACATATGGAAGGGGATAACGGCCACTTTGAATCCGAATCCGACGACGATAAGTCCCAACCCCACAAGTCCTAGAGTGCTTGCAGAAGAACCGGATTGCAATCCCTCGACGACTGATGGGATGGCTGTGGCTTGAGTTGCGCCGTATAAAAAAGCGATTCCCAAGACGAGAAAAGCCGATGCAAAGCTTCCTAGCAAGAAGTATTTGACAGCGGCTTCGTTGGATTTTTCGTCCTGCCGGCGCAATCCAGCAAGAGCATAACTGCTGAGAGAGAGCACTTCAAGGCCTAAGAAGATCACGATCAGGTCAGCAGAAGAGACCATGATGATCATTCCAGACAGAGCGAACAACAGGAGCGCGTAGTATTCGCCGTAGTTGGCGTTCTGGAGTGTGAGGTATTTCATTGAAATGAGGACCACGAGAAAAGTAGCCACGATCAGGATAATGATGATGAAGAGGACGATGTTGTTTAGAGACAGACTCCCATCGAAGTAAGAATAGCTTTTATTCCAAAACTTCACACATGCTGCCGCACTGGCGATCAAGAAGAGAAGGGAGATGTATGCGAGATAGCTGCGATCTTCTCTTTTGAAAAACACTTCAAGAATCATTACCAACAGGGAAGCTGCAACGATAATCAAAAGCGGTAGCAATGTGTAGATGGTATTCATTGCGATCCTTTATCCTCTTTTGCAGTGGTATCCGTTTCTTTTACCTTTTCTGTCATGATAAAAGCGGGAGCTTTTATTCCCTCCTTACTGGCTTCTGTGAAAATCGCCTCTTTCCGGTTGACCTGATTCAATAGATTGGAAATAGAAACATCCATTTTTCGCAAAAAAGTCTGTGGATAGATTCCCATCCAGAACATCATGACCACGATGGGAGTCAGATAGATGATTTCCCTGAGATTCAAGTCTTTGAACGAGCGCACTTTGTCGTTGGTTATCGGGCCCTGCATCACTCTCTGGAACATCCAGAGCAAATATCCGGCTGCCAGGATGACGGTTGTGACGCCCAAGATGGCCAAGAGTTTGTTGGCCTTGAAAACGCCGAACAGGCAGAGGATCTCACCGACAAAACCGTTGAGTCCGGGCAGCCCCACTGAAGAGAGCATGCAGATCATGAAAAAGGCCGAAAAGACCGGCATTTGTTTACTGACACCGCCGAAATCTTTGATCATCCGTGTGTGTGATCTCTCGTAAAGAATGCCCACACATAAAAACAGAGCGCCCGTGCTCAGTCCATGGTTGAGCATCTGATAAATGCCGCCCTGGATCCCTTCCATGTTGAGAGCGAAAATGGCCAACATGATGAGCCCCATGTGACTCACGCTGGAGTAGGCGACAAGGGATTTGACATCCTTTTGGATAAGGGCCATCAGTCCCCCGTAGATGATGCCTATGACACACAGAATGCCGAGTAAGGGAAGAAATTTTTTCAGGGCGTCTGGAAACATCGGCATGGCAAACCGAAGAAAACCATAAGTCCCCATCTTTAGGAGGACGGCTGCCAGCACGACAGACCCGGCCGTAGGGGCCTCTACGTGGGCATCGGGCAGCCATGTGTGGAATGGAAACATCGGCACTTTGATCGCGAATGCAAGGCCAAAAGCAAGGAACAGCCATACCTGGACGCTCGGATTGAGGATCATGCGGTAATAATCGAAAATATTGAGGGAGTATGTGCCTGTGGCTTTGTAAAAAAGGTTGTACATGTAAAAGATAGCCACCAGCATCAAAAGGCTTCCGAACATGGTGAACAGAACGAATTTCACGGTGGCATAGATCTTTCGTTTTCCGCCCCATATCCCGATGAGAAAATACATGGGAATAAGCATGGCTTCCCAAAACACGTAAAACAGGAAAAGATTCAGGGACACAAAAACGCCGATAATGCCTGTCTGGAGCAGGAACATGAAGATCAAGTATTCTTTGACCCTCTTCTGGATGTAAGTCCAGGAGGAAAGGACCACGATCGGCATCAGGAATGTGGTTAAAAGTATCAGGTATAAGCTTATGCCGTCTATGCCGATGTGATAATTGATGCCTCCTCCGATCCATGCCGCTTTTTCAACGAATTGAGGATCGGGTGTTTGGGCATTGAAGTTAAAATACAGAAAGAGCGACGCGATGAATGTGGCGATCGAAATGATCAAAGCCAGGTAGCGGAGCAGGTTTTCTTTATCGCGGTTGATGAAGATAAAAAGCAAGGCTCCGGCTGCAGGAAGAAACGTGACGATGCTTAAGATTGGTATTTCCATTTTTAAAACAACAAAAATCCTAATAAGAGAATCGCGCCCAATAGGAAAATCAGGGCATAATCTTTGATAAATCCAGTCTGAAAATAACTCAAAATTTTACCGAAGAAATTGGTCGTCTTTGCAGAACCGTTGACGATCCCGTCGATGACTTTGAGGTCGAAATGATCGTATACGATCTCAGACCCCTTTATGGTGGAGTTCACCAACGCTGTGTTGACGATTTCATCCACGTAGTATTTGTTATACAGAAGTTTATACAGTTTAGGAAATCGAGCGACAAGGTTGTGCGGGATCTTGGGATTCTTGATGTAAAATACCCAAGCTACAAAAATCCCTGTCACCGCCACGCCAACCGAGATCAAGATGAGCAGCCATTCCATTCCCAAGCTCAGGTGGGCTTCATGAGCGCCGTGGATAACAGGCTCCAAGAAGCGGCCAAAAAAGTTCACGTCTTTTCCGACAACCACAGGAAGACCGACATAACCGGCAACGACCGAGAAAAAGGCTAAGAGAACGAGGGGGATAGTCATAGAAGAAGGAGACTCATGCAGGTGTTCTTTTGCATGGGAAGTGAGTCGTTCTTGGCCGAAAAAGGTAAGGAATATCAAGCGGAACATGTAAAAGGCGGTTAAAACCGCTCCAAAAATGCCCAGAGCCCATACGAAATACTGGCCGTTGGCATAAGCGCTGGTTAAAATCGCATCCTTGGAAAAGAATCCGGATAAGAAAGGAATCCCCGCAATCGCAATGGCGCCGATCAGGAAAGTGGGGTAGGTGAGGGGAAGATATTTCCGCAGCCCCCCCATCTTTTGCATGTTCAACTCCCCGGAAAGGGCGTGCATCACGCTCCCTGCAGCCAAAAACAAGAGGCTTTTGAAAAATGCATGTGTGTAGAGGTGAAACATGCCGGCTGCATAGGCACCAACTCCGCATCCGATAAACATATATCCGATCTGGGATATGGTCGAATAAGCCAACACCCTTTTTATATCGTTCTGTGTCAGTGCCATGGTTGCAGCAAAAACCGCTGTCACGGCACCGATGATGGCAACGACAGAATTAGCCGAACCCGAGAATGTGAACAGGACGTTCATCCGGGCCACCATGTAGACACCGGCCGTGACCATGGTGGCCGCGTGAATGAGGGCGCTCACAGGTGTCGGACCTTCCATAGCATCGGGAAGCCATATGTACAAGGGTATCTGCGCTGATTTTCCCGTGGCTCCGACAAAAAGGAGGATAGCGATCAGGGTAGCCAACCCTTGGGTGATCACGCCGCCTCCGATAGCGGCATTGATAACGCTGAACTCGCCGCTTCCAATATTAACAAATATGAAGAATATGCCGAGGAGAAAAGCTGCGTCCCCGATCCTGTTGACGATAAAGGCCTTTTTACCGGCATTGGCGGCCGAATGTTTATCGAACCAAAATCCGATCAACAAGTAGGAACAGAGCCCGACCCCTTCCCATCCGACGAACATCACCACAAGGTTTGAACCCATAACCAGGATGAGCATGGCGAATGTGAAAAGGTTTAAATAGGTGAAATAGCGTGTGTATCCCTCATCCTCTGCCATATAACCGACCGAATACACATGGATGAGAAATCCCACACCGGTCACCACTAGAGTCATGATCGAGGAAAGAGGGTCCAGTTGGAGGGCAAGGTCAGCATGGAAGCTACCGGCATGTATCCAGGCGAACAGGTTTTTTATGATGGGAAGATGCTCATGGCTGGTCTGGAGCAAACCGGCAAAAGAAATGACGGAGATGGCAAATGAGGCAAAAACAGCAAAGCAAGCCTGGAATGATACATATTTTTTCGGGAGTTTCTGCCCGAACAGGACCAGTATGAGTGTGCTCAAGGCGGGGATAAACGGAATCAGCCAGAAATAATCGGTCATTTTATCCTTTCATCGAGTTTATGTCTTCGGTTCTTATGGACTTTTTTTGCCGGTATATCAAAAGAATGATAGCCAAACCTACGGCTGCTTCAGCCGCAGCCACGGTGATAACGAAAAAGACGATGATCTGCCCATCCAGAGATGTGAAAGACTTGGCGAACGTAAGAAAAGCCAAGTTGGCCGCATTGAACATGATCTCGATCGACATAAACTGGGTGATCAGATCGCGTTTTATGAAAAAGGCGATTGCACCCAGGGCGAAAAGGATGATGCTTAGGATCAAAAAATAGTTTAGCGGAATCATTCAGTGTCTCTCTTTTTAACCAGAACGATCGCCCCCACCAGGGCAGCGATGATCAATATCGACGTGATCTCGAATGGATACAGATATTTGGTGAAAAGAAGCCGGCCGAGGTCTGTCGGGTTGCCCAGGGTTTCGGATGCCACAGAGCTGATCGGTTCAAGAGCGCCTTTTGTTGTCAGCACGAGCTCCACGATCAGTACGATAGCGACAACGACCGCAAAAACCTTTGTCCATCTCTTTTTTTCAGGCTCCATTCCTTTTCTCAGGTTGATCATCATGACAACGAAGATAAAAAGGATCATGATGGCCCCGGCGTAGATGATGATCTGGACTGCAGCGATGAACGGGGCCTCGAGAAGGGCGAACAGGCCACCCATACACACAAAAGCAAGGATCAAAAAAAGAGCATTGTACGCTTGGTCTTTGGATATGATCATTCCCAAGACTGATGCTATGCTGACGATTGCGAGTAGAAAAAATAAGAATTGGGCCATTTTTTAAGTCCCTAATTATATTTTTTGCTATCCTGTAATGTCAAGGTTTTTTTGCTTTTACAGTGTATGAATTTTTTATGGGAGAAAACGGGCTTAATTTCGATAGGATGGGGATAATTTTTACAATTGTTTTGACAAAAAAAAACAGAGTGTTATAATAATCGTCGGTACTGCGGGGTAGAGCAGTCTGGTAGCTCGTCGGGCT
>Ga0307444_1001041_pt1 | contig 12301 bp, 11 predicted proteins | sample SalMarSW160340MG_FD_202145 | JGI IMG/M metagenome (GOLD analysis project Ga0307444, IMG submission 202145) | Salt marsh sediment microbial communities from the Plum Island Ecosystem LTER, Massachusetts, United States - SW1603-40 | ecosystem: Environmental > Aquatic > Marine > Intertidal zone >... | reverse complement strand
TGACCGCGATGAAGTCATTGATTTTAGGCACTATTTCGGCGCGGAAACGGGATCCATTGAAAACGCCGTAATGGCCGGCGCCGAGCTGCAAATGATGCCGCTTCATTGAGCTTGGCAGATTTTTGCACAAATCATGGGCAGCGGCGGTCTGGCCGATACCAGTAATGTCGTCCTTCTCGCCCTCGACCGTCATCAAGGCCACCCGCCGGACATGGCTCGGGGACACAGTGTGGCCCCGGTGGCACATCTCCCCCTTCGGCAGCGAATGCTCGAGGAACACGGTCTTGATGGTCTGCAAATAGTACTCGGCGGTCAGGTCCATCACCGCGAGGAACTCGTCATAGAACTCGCGGTGCTTGTCGGCGGAATCGCCGTCGCCTCGGACCAGATTCTGGAACAGATGGCGGTGGGCGGTGAGGTGGCGGCCGAGATTCATGCCCATGAAGCCGCTGAGTTGGAGAAATCCGGGATAGACGTTGCGCATCATGCCGGGGTGGGGCCAGGGCACCTGAGTGATGACGTTCCGCTCGAACCAGGAGAGTGACTTTCCCTCAGCGAAGCAGTTCACCGCCGTCGGGCTGACCCCCGCATCGATCGGGCCGGCCATCAGGATCATCGAGCGGGGGACGAAACGTTCGCGCTGCGCCTCCATCAACGAGATCGCGGCGAACACCGGGACGGTCGGCTGGCACACCGCCATCACATGCACATCGCCCCTGAAATACCTAATGAACTCAAGTAGGTAATCGATATAGTCATCGAGATCGAAGGGGCCCGCAGCGCGGGGCACGCGGCGCGCGTCCTCCCATTCGGTGACATAGACCTCGTGGGTCGGCAGCAGATCGCTGACCGTGCCGCGCAGCAGCGTCGGGAAGTGCCCGGCCATGGGGGCGACAAGCAGCACCTTGCTGTCGCTGCGGCGGCGCCGCTCGGGAAGATCGCGCTCGAAATGGATAAGGTTGCAGAACGGCTTGCTGATGACCACGCGCTCACGGACTGCGACGTCGCGGCCGTCGACCGTGGTGCTGTGGATGTCCCAGGCCGGCTTGTGATAGCGCCGGGTGCCGCGCTCAAACAGTTCAAGGACCGCGGCGGCGCTCCGCCCGAGCGTGGTGTGGGACGCCGGATTCAGGGGATTGCGAAACAGGAGCCGGTAGGCATCCGCCGCCGCCCGCGCCGGACTCCAGGCAGCATGGTTAAGCTCATAAAGATGATAAAGCATGCAAGCGACCTCCACCCGTGGCGCACAAGGTGCATCAAAAGATGCTGCATCGCAAACTGAAATGGTGATTCTATGTTGCAGTGCAACGGCAAAAGGCCGCGGGAGCGGGCCGGGGTCGCGCGGCTAAAGGAAGCGCTTCAGCTTTTCCGCCATTTCTTTGGGGGTCATGCCGTAGGCAAAATGCGTCAGATATTTGCCATCGGCCCCCATCAGATAAGCCAGGGCGGAGTGATCGACGCTGTAATCGCCCGGTGAGGCCTTATTCTCAATCTTGGAATAAGACACCCGATAGGCCTTGGCGGCGGCAGCGACGGCTTCAGGAGATCCCGTGAGGCCGACGAAATTCGGCCCAAAGCTCTCGACATAGGCCTTCATGGCCTGAGGCGTGTCGCGCTCGGGATCGACGGAAATGAAGATCGGCACGACCTTCTTCGCCTTGTCGCCCAGCTGGTCCAGCGCCTGCGCCATCACCTGAAGCTCGGCGGGGCAGATGTCGGGGCAGTGGGTGAAGCCGAAGAAGACAAGCATGTGGCGGCCACGGAAGTCCTGATCCGTGACTTGCTTGCCGTTCTGGTCGACGAGAGCGAAGGGTCCGCCGATCAGGGCCGTGCCTGAGCTCTCGACGGGCTGTCCCTGGCGCGGCGTATTGAGGATCAGCACCGCGGCGCCGCCGAGCGCCCCGATCAGGAAGCCGGCGATGATAAAGGAAATCAGTCGGACTTTCATGGGGCCACTTTAGTCTCACTCGCCGAGCTGCAGGAGCGACCCGTTGACCCGGGCGCTACGCAGAAACCAGCTGAAGGCGGCGTAGCCGATGCTGAGATAGACGGCGTTGAGCCCAAGCGCCCACCACAGCTCGGTCGCGTCGAACACGCCATGCAGGAGGATCGAGCGCATGCCCTTGAACACATGGGTCGGCGGCAGCGCGAGGGCAACGGGCTGCAACCACGATGGCAGCACCGCGACCGGGTAATAGACGCAAGAGAGCGGCAGCAGGATGAAGGCCAGCGACCAGGCAAGCTCCTCGGCGCCGAGCCCGTAGCGCAGAATGACGCCGGCGGCGAGCAGCCCGAGCGACCAACTCGTCAACACCAGCACGGCGAAGAAGGCTGCCAGCGCTAGACCGAGATCGAGCAGATTGAAGCCGAAGAACAGAAAGGCGGCGCCCGCGACCGGGACCATGCTCACAGCAAGGCGAATAATGCTCCATGCGCTCAAGGCAGCGACAAGCTCGAGCGGGCGCAAGGGGCTGGTCAAGAGGTTGCCGAGATTGCGCGACCACATCTCCTCGACGAAGGTGGTGGAGAAGCCGATCTTGGAGCGGAACAAGATGTCCCACAGCAGCACCGACCCGATCAGGACGCCCGCCCCTTGGGCCACCGGGTTCGTGGTGGTCGCCAGGTATTTTTGCAGGAAGCCCCAGGTCAGCATTTGCAGGAACGGCCAGTAGATCAGCTCGATGAGCCTGATGCCGGAACTGCGAAGGAGATAGGTGTAGCGTCTGATCATGGCGCCGATGCGCCGGAGCGACGCACGAAGGCCGCTCGCCGGCAACAACACGGCAACGGCGCCAGGGCTCACGGCAGGCGCGGTCATGACGCCTTCCTCGGTTCGAAACTCTCATCTTTCGACCCGCGCCGGGCGCGGCCGCGCACCACGTCGAGAAACACCTCTTCCAGCGTCTCGCGACCATAGGTGGCGATAAGCGCGGCGGGGCTTTCATCCTCGAGGATGCGGCCGTGGTCGAGCAGGATGACGCGGTCGGCAAGACGCTCGACCTCGGCCATGTTGTGGGAGGCGAGCAGGATCGTGGCGCCTCGCGCCAGCGCATAGTCTTTCAGCTTCTGCCGGATCCAATCGGCGGTGTCGGGGTCGAGCGAGGCGGTCGGCTCGTCAAGCAAGAGCAGCTCAGGCGTGTTGAGCAGTGCCTTGGCGAGGCCGACGCGGGTCTTCTGCCCGGCCGAGAGCTTGCCGGTGGCGCGGTCGAGCAGCGGCCCGATCTGGAGATCCTCGGCAAGAAAGGCGATGCGCTCGGCGCCATTGGCGACGCCGTAAAGCCCGGCATAGACGGTGAGATTCTGCCGCACCGTGAGCCGCATCGGCAGGTCGACGTAGGGGCTTTGGAAATTGAGCCGCTCGGCGGCGCGATAGCGGTCGTGGGCCATGTCGGCGCCGAACACCCTGACCTCGCCCGAGGTCGGCACCACGAGCCCAAGCAGCATGGCGATGGTCGTGGTCTTGCCGGCGCCGTTGCCGCCAAGCAGCGCCACCGTGGTGCGCGGCTCTAACGAAAATGTGATGCGGTCGACGGCGGTGACGCTGCCGTAAACCTTGGTCAAATCCTTCACCGCCACGGGGCTTGCCGCCGCGGCCATAAACGACCTACTCACTCTTTCGTCCATGATCAGCGCCTGCTGCCGCGCTTTGTCGGAATTGTGGCGGGACCCCGCATGCTAAGTTCACCTATGGTCGATCACGGCAATAGTCAAACCAGTCCCCGAGCAGTCACGCGGGATTGGCTGACGCGCAGCGAGACGCGGCTCCGCTTACAGACCATCCTCAGGCTGCGTTGGTTCGCCGTGCTCGGCCAGAGCGCGACGGTGCTCATCGTCTATTGGGGGCTCGGCATCGATCTGCCGATCGGCGCCTGCCTCGCGGTGATCTCGCTGTCGGCGTGGCTGAACGTGGCGCTGCGCATTCGCTATCCGGCGAGCCAGCGGCTCAAGAGCCACTATGCCTTCCTGATGCTCGGCTATGATGTGCTCCAGCTCGGGGCGCTGTTGTTCCTCACCGGCGGACTGGAGAATCCGTTCGCCTTCCTTTTGATCGCGCCGGTCACGGTGTCGGCCTCGACCCTGCCGCCGCGGGTCACCGTCGGACTTGGCGGACTTGCCGTCCTCGTCGCCACGCTGTTGACCCAGTATCATCTGCCGCTGCCCTGGTTCCATCACTCGACCTTCTTCCTGCCGCTACCATATGTGCTCGGCATCTGGGCGGCCGTGGTGCTCGGCATCTTGTTCATCGGCCTTTATTCCTGGCGCACGGCGGAGGAGGCGCGGCGCATGGCCGGCGCGCTCGCCGCGGCTGAGCTCGTGCTGGCGCGGGAGCAGAAGCTGTCGGCACTCGACGGCCTTGCCGCAGCAGCAGCGCACGGCCTCGGCACGCCGCTCGCGACCATCGCCGTGGTGTCCAAAGAGCTGATGCGCGACGCGAAGCCGTCTAACCCGCATTACGACGACCTGCTCCTGCTCCGCGCCCAGGCCGAGCGCTGCCGCGCCATCCTCGGCGATCTCGCCGGCATGGGCGAGCAGCCGGACTTCATCGTATCGCGGATGCCGATCAGCCACTTGCTCGAGGAGGTGGTGGCGCCGCATCGGCTCGCGGCCGTTCCGGTGGACATAGAGGTCGAAGTCGCGCCGGCGCGCCGGGAAGATGGCGGTGCCGCGGCCTCGGAGCCGGTCATGCAGAGGAACCCCGGCGTCATCTACGGCCTCGGCAATCTCGTCGAGAACGCCATCGATTTTGCCTCGAGCAAGGTCGACGTCAGGGCGACCTGGTCGGACGGCGAGGTCAGCATCGAGATCGTCGATGACGGCGAGGGCTTCCCGCCCCATGTGCTCGATCAGCTCGGCGAGCCGTTCGTGACCACGAGGCCCGGCCATGGCGGCGACGGCGAGGCCCTGGACGAGCATGTCGGCATGGGGCTTGGCTTTTTTATCGCCAAGACGCTGCTGGAGCGCTCAGGGGCACGGCTCGAGCTCGCCAATCGGGCGAACCCGCCAGGCGGCGCGTCGGTGACGGTGGTCTGGCCGCGGGCGAAGTTCGAGCAGGCCGTCGAGGTGTGGAGTGAACGCCGCCTGCACCACCTCGCGGGCGCTTAAGCCAAGTTCGGCGTCGTAGCGTCATGCTGCCTTGCACAATTGACTTGGAAGACATAGCTCTAACGCATTCCCCTGGTTGGCGACCAACCGCCACGCCTTTTCTTAAGCTTATTGCGTGGGAGCGGGGTTTCGGGCGAAGGACCCAAGCATTGGAGGCCTTGAGAATGGAAGCTCAACAGCAGGCTTGGCCCCTGCCCACCGACAACACGCTCCTGATCGTCGATGATGACCGCGCCTTTCTGACACGGCTCGCCCGCGCCATGGAGACCCGCGGTTTCGAGGTCGAAACCGCCCCGAGCGTCGAGGACGGCCTTACGTCACTTCGTCGCAGGCCACCGGCCTTCGCCGTGGTCGACATGCGCCTCGATGACGGCAGCGGCATCGACGTCATCGCCGCACTCAAGGATGTGCGCCCCGAGGCCCGCGCTGTGGTGCTCACGGGCTACGGCAATATCGCCACGGCGGTGACCGCGGTGAAGCTCGGCGCTGTCGATTATCTCGCCAAGCCGGCTGATGCCGACGACGTCTATCAGGCCTTGATGGCCCCCGCCGACGCCAAGGCGCCGCCGCCGGAGAATCCGATGTCCGCGGACCGGGTGCGGTGGGAGCATATCCAGCGCGTCTACGAGCTTTGCAATCGCAACGTGTCGGAGACGGCGCGCAGGCTGAACATGCATCGCCGCACCTTGCAGCGCATCCTCGCCAAGCGCGCACCGAAGTAACTAGGTCTCCAACCCGCAACCGGGATCGAGATGGCGCTGCAGCCTGAGAGCGGCTGCACGGGCGAAGCACAACATCATCGCCTTGCGGCGGGCTGCATTGAGGCGCTCCTCCACCGGCTCGCGCATCAGATGCGCGCCATAGCGGTCGGCGAGCATCAACCCCGCGTCCTCGGGAATGACTTCAACGGGGAAGTCCGGCGCCACGGCGAAATAGAGCCGGTCGCAATGAGCCAGATATTCCGTCCACTTGCCGTCGGTCTGATAATCGATCAGGCATGACTTGATCTCGACGATCCAGATGTCGCCGCCGGGCGATAAGGCGACGACGTCGGCGCGGCGGCCATTGGCGAGGGCAAGCTCCGTCACCACCGAATAACCGAGAGCGCGCAAGGCCCGGCAGACGCCGCGCTGGATCTCAGCGGCGACCGGCGATTGCCGTCCGTCGAAGGCAATGACAACGTCGTCGCGCGCAGGTGATGTCAGCGGCCGGTTAGCCATGACCGAATCTCTTCATTCGCGCTTCACAGAGATGTGCATGGTTAACCATTCCTCGTTTCGGAACAAGCTGGTAAATCTTCGCGTTTCACGCTCAAGTACAGGGAAGAGCGAGGGAGAGTCTCACATGAGCGCAATCGACGCTGTCCCCCTCGAGGGCGCCACCCGCAAGCCGTCGCCGAACTCCGTGTCGCTCGAGGATCGGCTGTTCGCCACGCGTGCGCTCTCGACCGCACTGGCACAGCCGCTCAGCGATGAGGACCAGGTGGTCCAGGCCAATGACGACGCGAGCCCTACCAAGTGGCATCTCGCCCATACCACGTGGTTCTTCGAGGCGTTCGTGCTCAAGTCCTTCCTCGAAGGCTATCGCGTGTTCGATCGGGGGTTCGAATATTGCTTCAACTCCTATTATGAGAGCGTCGGTCCGCGGCATCCTCGCGCCAAGCGTGGGCTGCTGACGCGGCCATCGGCGGATGCGGTGCGCGCCTATCGCGACCACATCGATGAGGCGCTGCGCCGTCTTTGCGCGCGCGATCTCGCGCCGCGCGCGGCAGAGCTGATCGAACTCGGCATCAATCACGAGCAGCAGCACCAGGAGCTGCTGCTGACTGACATCTTGAGCCTGTTCGGCGCGGAGCCGCTGAAGCCGGCCTATGCCGAAGCGAACCCGGGCGTGGCGACGCGCGAAGCGGCTCCGGTCAAATGGGTATCCTTCGACGGCGGCCTCTTCGACATCGGTCATGACAGCAACGGCTTCGCCTATGACAATGAGGGGCCGCGTCATGAAGAGCTCATCCGTCCCTTCAAGCTCGCAGACCGCTGCGTCACCAACAGCGAATGGATCGCCTTCATCGAGGATGGCGCGTACGAGACGCCGACGCTCTGGCTCGCCGACGGCTGGGCCACGGTGAAAGTGCAGGACTGGTCGGCGCCGCTCTATTGGGAGAAGGCCGACGGCGGCTACATGCAGATGAGCCTCAGGGGCTTTCGGCCAGTCGATCCGGCGGCGCCCGTGTGTCATGTCAGCTATTACGAGGCCGACGCCTTTGCGCGCTGGTCCGGCCACCGGCTGCCGACGGAGTTCGAATGGGAGGTTGCCGCGACGGGCTTGCCGCTCGAGGGCCGGACCCTCGGCGCTCACGCACTGCGGCCGCTCGGCGCCGCGGCGAAAGGCAACGGCCTCAAGCAAATGTACGGCGACGTCTGGGAGTGGACGGCAAGCGCCTATCTGCCCTACCCCGGCTTCAAGGCCGCCCCCGGCGCCGTCGGCGAGTACAACGGCAAGTTCATGTGCAATCAGTTCGTGCTTCGCGGCGGCTCCTGCGCCACGCCCGAGGGCCATATCCGCAAGACCTACCGCAATTTCTTCTATCCCCATCAGCGCTGGCAGTTCATGGGGCTGAGATTGGCCGCAGAGGCCTGATGGAGCGCGACGTCCACCAGACATTCGCCGAGGAGGTCGGAACCGCGCTTGCACGAAGCGAGGAGCCGGCGCCGAACGAATTCGCCGACGCTGTGCTTCAGGGCTTGGCGAGAAAGCCGCGGAACCTGCCTTGCCGGTTCTTCTACGACGCCCGCGGCTCCGAGCTGTTCGAGGAAATCACCCAGCTCGAGGAGTATTATCCGACGCGGGTGGAGACGGCGCTGCTCGCCGATCATGGCGCCGAGATCGCTGCCGAGATGGGTGACGCCAACGTCCTGGTCGAGTTCGGCTCCGGATCGAGCCGCAAGACGAGCCTCTTGCTTGCCGCGCTTGCCGCGGTCGACACCTACATTCCTATCGACGTGTCGGAGGAGTTCCTTGCCCAAGCCGCAAGCTGGCTCGAGGAGCGCCACGATGGACTTGCGATCCGGCCTCTCGTCGCCGACTTCACCAGCGTCGGGGCGCTACCATTGACGGCGCGCCGCCGCCGCAAGCTCGGGTTCTTCTCCGGCTCGACCATCGGCAATCTGAGCCATGACGAGGCGCGCGCGTTTCTAGCCCACGCGGCCCGGCTGCTCGGCAAGCGCAGCGCGTTCCTCGTTGGCGTCGATCTGAAGAAGGACCCGTCGATCCTGATCCCGGCCTATAACGATGCCCACGGCGTCACCGCCGCCTTCAACCTCAACCTGCTCCATCGCATGAAGCGTGAGCTTGGCGCCGACGTCGATGTCGAGGGCTTTGCCCATGACGCCGTCTATGACGAGGTCCACGGGCGCATGGAGATGTATCTCGTGAGCCGCAAGCGCCAACTGGTGCGCGTGCGCGGTCGCACGTTCCGCTTCACCGATGGCGAGCGCATCCACACCGAGAACTCGCACAAATATTCGATTGCCGAATTCCAGGCGCTGGCTGAAAGCGCGGGTTGGCGGCCGGCGCGCGTCTGGATCGACGAGGACCAGCTCTTCAGCCTGCATCTGTTGCGCCTGGCTTAGTTGGCGCCGTCACACCGGCCGCGGCTTCCCGGGCACGCCGATGCCGCATTCGAGCTCGGCGCGGTTCCAGCCACCATTGACGGCAGCGGTCTCGTAGGTGCTGACAAGAAAATTCATAAGCGCACCGTCAGGATCATCTGCCGTGCGCACCGCCTCATAAGGCAGGAGAAATTCGTGGAGCTCGGTGCTGTAGAACGCGGCGCTCGGGCGCACCAGGGCTGCGGCGAACCCCGGCGGTTCCGGATAGGCGTAGGAATAGAAGGCGGGGTAAGGCACGACATCATTCCCCGGCCAGAAGCCCGCGCTCGAGACCTCATGGGAATAGGCTTCCCGGGCCACGGCTTCAGGGAGATAAGGCACGCCACCGGGATGCGGCGGCGCACGCCGGCCGGAAAAGCGGGTGACGGCGAGATCGAAGCTGCCCCAGAAGAAATGCACGGGGCTGCACTTGCCGATGAAGGACGAGCGGAAGGCGCCGAACACCCGCGCCGACTGGAGCAGAATGCGCCACAAGCGTTTCGCATAGTCCGGGTCGTAGGACGCGTGGGTCTCGTCTTCGCTGAAACGGGTCGGCTCGGGCAGTTCGTTTGGCATATCGTCGATGCGGATGTCGATGCCGAGCGCGGACAAGGCCTGCATCACCTCGCGGTAGAATTCCGCGACGGGCTTTGGGCGAAGCGCGATCTCCTTGCGTCCGCCATCGGCCGTCGTCACCACGAGCTTGTGCTCGAGGAAATCGAAGTCGATCTGAAACAGGCGGCGGCCGCAAGGAATCGGCGACGTGGTCAAGCCGCGATCCGTCACATAGAGCACGACGTGCCAGGAATGATTGAGCCACGGTGTCTGCGCCAGGCGGATCTTGCCGACGATCTGGGTCCAGAGATGCAGGGTGGCGTAGCTCTCCTTCCAGGCCTCGTAGGGCAGATCGGGCCACACCGACCGATCCGGTTCTCGCCGCGCCGTCATCATTCTCTCCCGCCTACCGCGCCCGAACTTGGCAGAGCAGTATGGCCAAAGCTGCAGCGCCACGGCGCGGCTTGCAAGCGGCTCCCGCCTCCGCCATGGTGCCCGCCGGCAACGAGAAGGGTGAGGCAAATTGTCTGAACTTCCAACCGGCAATGCGGTGATCGGCCAGTCGGGAGGGCCGACGGCGGTCATCAATCAGTCGCTGGCGGGCGTGGTCGAGGGCCTGAAGACGGGGCTGTTCGCAAGTGGCAAGGTCAAGCGCATTCTCGGCATGCGCCATGGCGTGCGCGGGCTGATCACAAGCGGTGGGGACGGGCTCGTCGATCTTACCGGCATTGATGCCGAGCGGTTGGAGCGGATCGCGCGGACGCCGTCGGCGGCGCTCGGCTCGACTCGCGACAAGCCCGACGAAGCCTATTGCCAGAAGATCCTGGATGGCTGCCGGGCGCAGGATATCCGCTACTTCTTCTATATCGGCGGCAACGATTCCGCCGACACCTGCCGCATCGTCAACGAGAAGGCGGCAGCGGCCGGCTATGAGCTTCGCTGCTTTCATGTGCCGAAGACGATCGACAACGATCTGCTCGAAAACGACCACACCCCGGGGTTTCCGTCCGCCGCGCGCTACGTCGCACTCGCCCATATGGGCGACGCCCTCGACAATGCGAGCCTCGGTGGCATCAAAATCAACGTCATCATGGGACGGAACGCGGGCTTTCTTACCGCGGCGGCGGCCCTTGCCCGCGGCGCGGCGAGCGGCGGTGCCGATCCGTCGATGCGGGTGGGTCCGCACCTGATCTATCTGCCCGAGGTGCCCTTCGCGACGGAGAGCTTCCTCGCCGACGTCGACGCCGTCTACGGCAAGCTCGGACGATGCCAAATTGCCGTCAGCGAAGGCATTCGTGACGAGGCGGGCGCGGAAATCGGTCCAAAGCTGATGCAGGGGCCTGGCGAGGTCGATGCGCATGGCAATGTCCAGCTCTCAGGCTCCGGCGCGCTCGGCGATGGGCTCGCCGCGCTCGTCAAGCGCGAGCTGACGCCCAAGGGCGGCAAGGCGCCGCGGGTCCGCGCCGACACCTTCGGCTACCTCCAGCGCTGCTGGCCGCATCCCTCGCCGATCGACGCCGAGGAGGCCCGCGCCGTCGGCCGCTATGCCGCGGCGCTCGCGGCGCAAGGCGACGCCTCGGCTTCGGTGATTCTGCGCCGCGTGAGCAGCACCCCTGACGCCTATCGGAGCGAATGCGCCCGCGCCGATCTGTCCCAAGTGGCGCGGCTGTCGCGTCACATGCCGCCTGAGTTCATCTCAGGCGCGAACGATGTGAGCGCGGCCTTCCACGCCTATTGCCGCCCGCTGGTCGGCGATCTGCCGGTCATGGAGCGGCTCTAGCGGCGTGCGCCGCCCTTTCAGTTGCGAAGCCTAGTGGCGCTGTTGCTCTTCGCCGATCGTGGCGAGCGCGGCCTCAACCTTCGTACGATCGAGCGAGCCGAGCGAGGACTGCTGTGCGCGCAGGCACGCTTGTCGCGCCGCCATCAAGTCCTTGTCGGACACGGTGCCTCCGGCCTCAAGCACCGTGTTGGCATCTAGGCAGCGAGACAAATCACTCCCCGCCGCTCGAGCGTGCGGGCAAGCAGCCAACACTCCGAAAATCAGCAGCAGCATCTCTTTGTGCCAACGCATTGAAGTGCTCCTGGGAACTGGGTTGCATCCCGAAAATACCTGCTCCTTGCGTTGAAAGCGACCACGCGCCGTGTCGAAATGCCATTCTGCCAATCGTCGCGGGCCCATCACAGATGGGCTTGTCTAGCGGCCTTGTGGCGAGGCTAGCTTCCGATCAGGTCGCGGACGTAGTTCGGGAGGGCGAAGGCGGCGACATGGACGTCCGGGCGCCAATAGCGCGTCGGGAAGGCGCCGGCCTCGGCGTAACGATGCTCGATGGCGCTCTCTTTGAGATGCCGCAGATCGGTGTCGCTGGTAGCCCAGCCATAGGACATCGGGCCGCCAAAATAGCTCGGGGTCGTCGCAAGATAGGCAGAGGCGTCGTTGAAGCCGATGTCGCGGAAATAGCCCACGCTCTGCTTGAGCTCGTCAGCCTGGAGGAAGGGCAGCCCGTTCTGAGTGACGAGAATGCCGCCGGGCGCCAGCGCCTTGGCGCAATCGGCGTAGAATTGCCGCGTGAACAACACGACACCCGGCCCGATCGGGTCGGTGGAATCGATCATGATCACATCGAAGCGCTCGTCGGTTTCGGCCACGAATTTGGTGCCGTCGGCAATCACGATCCGCGTACGCGGATTGTCGTAGGCACCGGCCGAGATCTGCGGAAAATACTCCCGGCAGAGCTCGATCACGCTCTGATCGATCTCGCACAGTGTGACGCTCTCGAGCTCGGAATGCCGCAACGCTTCGCGCAACACGCCGCCGTCGCCGCCGCCGACGATGAGCGCCTTCCTCGCCCGCCCGTGGGCGAACAAAGGCACATGCGACATCATCTCGTGATAGACGAACTCGTCCTTCGTCGACAGCTGGATCACGTTGTCGAGCATCATCACCCGGCCGAAATCGCCGTTCTCGAAGATGATCAGGTGCTGATGCTCGGTGT
>Ga0307444_1001040_pt1 | contig 12307 bp, 12 predicted proteins | sample SalMarSW160340MG_FD_202145 | JGI IMG/M metagenome (GOLD analysis project Ga0307444, IMG submission 202145) | Salt marsh sediment microbial communities from the Plum Island Ecosystem LTER, Massachusetts, United States - SW1603-40 | ecosystem: Environmental > Aquatic > Marine > Intertidal zone >... | reverse complement strand
CGTCCTGGACCAGGCGCGGGAGGCGGACATGGGCGTGTCGACCATGCGCACCATGACCTCGGGCATCCTGCAGCGGCTGGCGAGCTACCTGGCTCCCGAGTGGGACGAGGCGCACGACCTGTATGCAGTGGCGCTCGAGTTCGTGCTCTCGGACAGCCGCGTGCACGTGGCGAACGTCGGCATGCGCTGGCCGGACGAGGTAAGCAAGAACGTGGCCCTGGTCGAGGCATTCGAGCCGCCCTTTGACATGGCCGAGCTGCCGCGCATGACGGCACACATCTACCAGACGGACGACGAGATGCATGGATATGGAGGCACGTAGCATGAACGTACTGGGCATCTGTGGCAGCCCGCATCGCGAGGGCAACACGGCACACGCGCTGCAGTATGCGCTGCGGGTGATCGAGGGAGAGGGGATCGATACGACCTACCTCTCGCTGGCAGACTACCAGATTGCGCCCTGCCGGGGCTGCTTTACCTGCCGCGGGGGGACGTGCGTCCAGGAGGACGACATGGCCGTCGTCGTCGAGACGATCGAACGGTGCGACGGCCTGATCCTGGCCTCGCCGGTGTACATGGGCCTGGTCACCGGGCAGATGAAAGTCATGATGGACCGCACCGTCCTCTTTCGCACCGGTGGGCGGTTCGCACTCTCGGGCAAGGTGGGGGCCGGGATCGCCTGCGGTGGCTTTCGCAACGGCGGGCAAGAGCTGACGCTGCAGGCAATGCACACCTTTTTCCTGCAGCAAGACATGTACGCGATCGCCGATGGGCCCGGCTATAGCCATTCGGGCGCGGCGATCGCCGGACGCGCCGATACGGACCAGGTCGGGCTGCAGACTGTAGACAACCTCGCACGACGGGTTACACGTGCCCTACAGCAGATGAGAGGAGAGCGAGAATGAAGATCACCGATATCGAAACCATTTTCGTCGACCGTTACCTGTTCGTGCAGGTGCACACCGACGAAGGCATCACCGGCCTGGGGGAATCGGGCGCGTGGGGCTACCTCGAGCCTTCGGCGGCGGTGGTGGAAAAGTGGAAGGACTATTTGATCGGGCAGGATCCGCTGCGCATCGAGCACCACTGGCAGTACCTCTATCGCTGGTCCCACTTTCGCGGCGCAGCGATCATGGGCGCGCTAAGCGCGATCGACATTGCCCTGTGGGACATTGCCGGGAAGCACCTCGGCGTGCCCTGCTACCAGCTCCTGGGCGGCAAGTGCCGCGATAAGGCGCGGGTCTATTATCACGTCTTTGGCCACACCAAGGAGGAGCTGATCGCGGGCTGCGTGGAGGCCAAGGAGATGGGCTTTACCGCCGTCGGCCACCTGACGCCCTTTCTCGACGAGCCGCGCGAGGTGCCCTATTTCAAGACCCACGCCGACAAGATGCACGACGCGATCGAGACGGTGGGCCGCTATCGCGAGGCGGTGGGCAACGACGTCGACCTGTGCATCGAGATCCACCGCCGCCTGGCGCCGCACGAGGCGATCGTGCTGGCCCGCGGGATCGAGCCCTATCACCCCTTTTTCTACGAGGACCCGATCCTGCCGGACAACATGGACGCCATGGCGCTGGTCGCACAGCACATTGAGATCCCGATCGCCACCGGAGAGCGGCTGCACACGATCTACGAGTTCGAGATGCTGCTGCAGCGCGGCGCGGTGCAGTACGTGCGCCCCGACGTGTGCATGGCCGGCGGCCTGACCCATTCGAAAAAGATCGCCGCCCTGGCCGAGGCGCACCACGTCGGCGTCGTGCCGCACAACCCGCTCAGCCCGGTCAGCACCGCCGCGTGCCTGCAGTTGGCGGCGTGCATCCCCAACTTTGCGATCCAGGAATATCCCACGGGCGAGCTGGAGCCACCCAAGTCCGAGATCGTCGAGACCACGCTCCGCGTTGAGGACGGATTCCTGATCATCCCCGACGCGCCCGGGATCGGGATCACGCTGGCAAAAGAAGCTGCCGAGCGCTTTCCCTATCGCAAGCGGACCGTCCACACCCGCCTGCACGTCGACGGCTCGGTCATCGACCAGTAACCGGCTCGCGCGCTGCTGGCGGCTGCTGGGTGATCGTGGTACAATGGCCGCATCTACAAAGCGCAGTCCAGCGGTAGGGAGGACAGATGGCCAAACAGATCAAGATCGCCTACATCGGCGGCGGCAGCCGCAACTGGGCCAGGCACGTGATGACCGACCTGGCATTGTGCGAGCACCTGGCAGGCGAGATCGCACTCTATGACATCGACTATGAAGCCGCGCAGCGGAACGTCGAGCTCGCGGAACGGATCTACAGTCACCCGGATGCGGTGACGACGTTCGACGTGCACGCGCACCACAGCGCCGCAGAGGCGCTGCGGGGAGCGGATTTCGTCTTTCTCTCCATCCTGCCCGGGCCGATGGAGATGTTTGCCAACGACCTGGACATCCCGGCCAAGTACGGCATCCTGCAGACGGTCGGCGACACGACCGGGCCGGGCGGGATCAGCCGCGCCTTGCGCGTGGTGCCGGTCTACCTCGACTATGCCCACCAGATCATGGAACACTGCCCCGATGCCTGGGCGATCAACTATACGAACCCGATGACCCTGTGCACGGCGGCGTTCTATGCCGCAGAGCCCGAGATCAAGGCCTTTGGCTGCTGCCACGAGGTCTTTGGCACGCAGCACCGCCTGGCGGGCCTGGTCGAAAGCTACCTCGACGTTCCCCAGCCCGAGCGCCACGAGATCGCGACCGACGTGGCCGGGGTCAACCACTTTACCTTTGCCACTACTGCCAGTTGGAACGGCACCGACCTCTTTCCCATCGTGGAGCAGCACATCAGCCAGGAAGGGTTCTGGGACGACCGGACCGAGTGGGCGCTGGAGCAGGCACGGGTGGGCCACTGGTTCCACTCGCAGGGGGTGATCGCCTACGACTACTACCGGCATTTCGGCGCCCTGGGCGCCGCGGGAGACCGGCACCTGGCCGAGTTCGTGCCCTGGTACCTGGTTTCCGAGGGTAACCTGCACCGCTACGGCGTGATCTTGACCCCGTCGAGCTACCGGTTGGGCACGTGGCAGCCACCGGAGGATGCGCCAACCTGGCAGCGGCCGGAGGGATTGCACCGCTCGGGCGAGGAGGGCGTGGCGCAGATGATGGCCCTGCTGGGCATCGCCCCGCTCGACACCAACGTCAACCTGCCAAACCGCGGCCAGATCCCCGGACTGCCCCTGGGCGCAGTCGTCGAGACGAACGCTCAGTTCCGTCACGACAGCCTCTCGCCGGTGATCCCCAAGGCGCTTCCTGCGCCGCTGCTCAGCTTGATCCGGCGCGTGGTCGAGGTGCAGCAGCTCACGCTGCAGGCGGCGGCGAAAAAGGACCGCGACCTGGCCTTCCAGGCGCTGCTCAACGACCCGCTGTGCACGATCCCCGTCGACCGGGCGTGGCACATGTTCGACGAGCTGCTGACCGCCAACCGCGATATGCTGCCGGGCTGGGACCTGTAGGGGCCGAGATGGACAACGACCTGAGTACGTGGGTGGCCTCGATCGTGAGGGCATTCTGCGCCGGGCCCGAGAACACGCTGCAGGACGCGAACCACGAGCCCGCCTGGGCCGAACCGCTGATCGGCTTTGCCCGGGGCGACGACCCGCTCTTCGAGCAGTACAAGGAATACGTCGGTCCCTTTCACTGGACGCCGCTCGAGGCCTTTCGCCAGAGCTATCCCGACCAACCTGCCTCGGCGGAAGCGCTGACTGTGATCGCGTGGGTGCTGCCGCAGACGGCGGCGACGCGGCGCGACAACCGCGGGCAGCGCGCCTACCCAGCCGAGCGCTGGGCGCGCTCGCGCATCTTTGGGGAGGAGTTCAATAACAAGCTGCGCCAGCACGTCGTCGATGCGCTCGGGGCGGCCGGTTATGCGGCGGTGTCGCCGATGCTCTCGCCTGAATGGCGCTCGACCGACTCGGAGCGCTATGTCTATGCCTCGACCTGGTCGGAGCGACACGCGGCATACGCGGCGGGGCTGGGCACCTTTGGCCTGTGCGACGGCCTGATTACGCCCGCCGGCAAGGCAATGCGCGTTGGGTCGGCTGTGGCCCGCATCCCGATCGACCCGACGCCCAGGCCGTACACGGACCACCACGCCTACTGCCTCTATTACACGCACGGGACCTGCGGCCAGTGTATCGACCGCTGCCCGGTCGGGGCGATCTCGGAAGCAGGACACGACAAGGCGCGCTGTCGCGAACACCTTCGCTCGGCCACGGCGCCGTACGTCGAGCGGCAGTACGGTTTTGCCGGCTATGGGTGCGGGCTGTGCCAGACCGGCGTGCCCTGTGAGTGCAAGATCCCGACGCCGGAGGATGTAGCAGGATAGGCAGCCGGAAGGTGCCCGGCGCCTGGGCCGTGCGCCAGAGATGCACGCAGAAAAACGGTGCCACGCTCGATCCCACAAGAGCGCCGGGGACCTGTTCTTGGCGGATCTGCGGCTGATCCAGTATAATGAGTGTGCGCCGGGGGCAGCGCCCGGTTGGTTTCAGTCAAGAGCTGTTTCTGGAGGTCGAGAGCGGATGAACTTGCGACAGAAGCTGTTGATCGTAGGTGGAGTGGCCGGTGCAGTAGTAGGTGTGTTTGCCGCGTTCCTGTATATCAAGGCCAACGAGCGGCGGATCGATGCGGTTGAGGCCGGCGAAGCGGAAGAAATGAACCAGGTCTCACCGGGTGAGGCGATCAGCCTGGGCGTCTCACTCCTGGGCGTGCTGCGCCTGATCTCTGAGCTGGGTCAGAGGAAAAAGTAGATCCTGCGACTGGTGGCGCTTGGACCGGTTGGCGTCCTTTCTGGAGAGCTTGCTCTACCTGTCGGGTGAGCAGTGGCGGCTCATCCTGACCGTCCTTGCCTGTCTGAACCTCCTTGTCTTCGGTGGCGTGGCGTGGTTGCTGTACGCATACGTCTATCACCTTCCACCTGAACCGGCGCAACTCGTACCGATCACGACGACGGCGACGCCGCGCCCCACCTATACGCCGACCTGGACGGTAACGGCGACGGCAACGCCGCTGGGCGGCATCCCGACGCCTACTGCGACGCCGACATCGACGCCAACGCAGACACCGACAGAGACCGCCACCGTCACGTCGACGCCGACGTCGACGCCCACGAATACGGCGACGGCCACGCCCACGCAAACAGCGACGCCGACACAGACGCCAGTGCCGACGGCAACAACCACCGCAACCCGCACGCCCACGGCAACACCCAGTCCAACGGCAACGGGCACGTCAGCGCCGACGGAGACGTCGACGGCAACGCCCACACGGACACCCATGCCCACGTCGACGCCGCGTCCTACGGCAACCAGGGCGCCAACCGCCACCTCGACACCATCACCGATCGCTACCCCTACGCCAAGCCCGACGCCGACCTTCGATCCAGGACTGCCACCCGGCCCGCTGCCCGATGGCGGCCCCGCCATACACGGCGCGGTCGGTGCTGCACGAGTATGAGTGCTGAGAGGAGAGCGCGCTCACATGGCAGAGCAACGCGTGATCATCATGGGCGCCGCGGGGCGCGATTTTCACAATTTCAATGTACATTACCGCGATAACCCGCGTTACGAGGTCGTGGCCTTTACGGCGACCCAGATCCCTGATATCGAGGGGCGGCTCTACCCTCCCGAGTTGGCGGGCGAGGCCTACCCGCAGGGGATCCCGATCTACGCCGAGAGCGACCTGGCCCGGCTGATCGCAGAGCACGACGTCGACGAGGTGGTGTTTGCCTACTCGGACGTGACGCACGAGTACGTGATGCACCGCGCCTCGCTCGTCCTTGCCGCCGGGGCGGATTACAGGCTGATGGGCGGCAAGACGACGATGCTGCGCTCGGCCAGGCCGGTGGTCTCGGTCTGCGCGGTACGTACTGGATCGGGCAAGAGCCAGACCACGCGCCGTGTCTGCGATCTCTTGCGCGGGATGGGCAAGCAGGTGGTGGTAGTCCGCCACCCGATGCCCTATGGCGACTTGGTGCGGCAGGCGTGCGAGCGGTTCGCGAGCTACGAGGACCTGGAGCGCTACCAGTGTACGATCGAGGAGCGCGAAGAGTACGAGCCGCTGCTCGACCGCGGGATGGTCGTCTACGCCGGGGTAGACTATGGCCAGATCCTGCGCGAGGCCGAAGCGGAGGCGGATATCGTGGTCTGGGACGGGGGCAACAATGACCTGCCCTTTTTCCGGCCCGACCTGCACATCGTCGTCGCCGACCCGCACCGGGCAGGACACGAGCGGCGCTACCATCCCGGGGAGACGAACCTGCGCATGGCCGACGTGGTGGTGATCAACAAGATCGATACCGCAGACGCAAAGGACGTGATCCTGGTGCGGGGCAACGTGCAAGAGCTCAACCCGGAGGCAACGGTCGTCGACGCCGCGTCACCGATCTATGTGCAGGACCACGCCGCGATCCGCGGCCAGCGCGTGCTGGTGGTGGAGGATGGGCCGACGCTGACGCACGGCGAGATGCCCTACGGGGCGGGGATCGTCGCCGCACGGCGCTTTGGCGCCGCAGAGACGATCGATCCGCGGCCCTATGCGGTCGGTTCGATCGCCGCGACCTACGAGCACTACCCCGCGATCGGCGCGCTGCTCCCGGCGATGGGCTATGGGCAGGAGCAGATCGCCGAGCTGGAAGAGACAATCAACGCGACGCCGGTCGACCTGGTGCTGGTGGCGACGCCGGTCGACCTGAGCCGCATGATCGAGATCCGGCACCCGGTGCAGCGCGTGCGTTACGAGCTGCAGGAGATCGGCCGGCCTACCTTGCGGGACGTGCTAGAGAACTGGCCTATGCTGGACCAGGATTCAGCTAGCGCTCAGGCCTGACCCCGCGCGAGGACAAAGACGAGGTCGTTGACGTTGGTGTTGGTCGGCCCGGTGCGGATCAGGTCGTCGAGGCGGTCGAAAAAAGTGTATGCGTCGTTGCGCGACAAATAGTCGTCGGCCGACAGATCCAGCGCCTGCGCCCGCGCGACGGTCTGCCCGTCGACGATCGCGCCTGCGGCATCCGTCGGGCCGTCGGTGCCGTCGGTAGCCAGCGTGACCAGGGTCACGCCCTCCCAGCCCTGCAGGGCAATCGCCGCCGCGAGGGCCAGTTCCTGGTTTCGTCCCCCCTTGCCATCCCCGCGCACGGTAACCGTGGTCTCACCGCCCGCGATCACGCAGGCCGGCAGAGGTAGAGGCCAACCCTCAGCGAGCAACGACTTGGCCACTGCAGCAAACACCTTAGCCACCTCGCGCGCCTCTCCCTCAACGTAGGTCGAGAGCAGCAACGTATGGTAGCCCATGGCCTCCGCCTCGGCCTGGGCAGCGCGGGCAGCGATGGCATTGCTGCCGATTACAGTGGTACATACTCGCTCGAATGCCGGGTCGCCCGCCTTGGGCGTCTCTGCGATCCGCCCCTCGAGCCCCTCACGCAGGTGGGCACGGATCGAGCGCGGGATGGCATCTCCGATCTGGTAGCGATCGATCACCCCCTGCGCCTCGGCAAAGGTGCTCGTATCAGGCACGGTCGGCCCGGAGGCAATGACGTCGAGCGGGTTGCCGACGACGTCAGAAAGCAAGAGGGCAACGACGGTCGCCGGATAGGCCGCGCGCGCCAACTGCCCCCCCTTGATCTGCGAACAGTGCTTGCGCACGGCATTGATCTCATTGATCGTCGCCCCGCAGCGCAGCAGCGCATCGGTCAGCGCCTGCAGGTCGGCCAGCGAGATTCCGTCGACGGGTAGGGGCAACAGGGCGGAGCCGCCGCCAGAGATCAGGCAAAAGATCAGGTCGCGCTCGGTCGCCTGACGCGCAATGCGCAGCACCTCGGCCGCGCCGCGCTGCCCGCGCTCGTCGGGGATGGGATGGCCGGCCTCATAGATCACCAGACCGGGCGGGAGATCGCCCTCCGCGAGGTGACCCTCCTTGACGTTCACCCAGCCGCCGGTCAGCACGGGGCCGAGGATCTCGGCCATAGCCTGCGCCATGGGCGCGCCCGCCTTGCCCCCGCCGATGAGGTAGACGTGCTCGTAATCACCCAGGTCGTAGGCAGCAGTGCCAACGCGGAGCAGATTCCCCTCGCGCTGTACCGCTTCGTGGACGGCGCGCACCGGGTCGACCGCGTCGAGCGCAGCACGCACCAGGCGCATGGCCGGCTCTCTCATCATCACGGTGTTCCTTCCTGATTGACGGCCTGGAGAACCTCCTCCGCGGCGAGCGCAGGCGGCTTGCCCTGCCTCAAGACGGCATCGACGGCATCCTGCATGGCGCGATAGATGCGCTTGTGTATCTCGGACGAGGGATAGGGAATGGCGTATTCGAGCTGGGTATAGATAAACTGCACGTACTCGTCCTCGTCGCGCGGCATCTGCTCGAACGCAGCGCGACGGGTGGGCAGGCATTCAGCGGCCATGTTCCACCTGGCCATGTTGGCCGGATTCATCAACCAGGCCAACAGCTTGGCGGAAAGAGCCACCCGTTTCGGCGTCGGCGCCGTGACCACCCACGCGTTGCCACGCGCAAGCGTGATCGCGGGCGGCCCGGCCTGGGTGGGCACCCAAGTCGCCTTGCTCACCTGGAGCAGGCCACGTCCCTCAAGGTAAAGATCGGAGCTGATGTCGGCCATGACCACCTCGGCCTGCAGATACTTGCGCCAGCCGCTGCGCACCGTATCATACTGCAGGACGTCGCCCAGGATCGAGCCGTTGGCGAGCCCGTCCCGATAAAAGGTCAGCACGTCGGTCAGGGCCTGCACGTCGAGCGCCGACTGGCCATTGCTGTCGACCAGCTCGGCGCCGGTAGAGAGGTATTGGATCAGGAAGGCGTCGTTGACCAGGCCGCCCTGGCCCATGGTGGGAAAGATATAGGTCGCGCCGCTGGAAAAGACCTCGGTCCAGGAGAGCGGGGGCACGGCGATCTTGCTAGTGTTATATAGTGCGTGCTCGACGCTGGTCTCAAAGGGCACGCCTACGAGCTGCCCATCGACGGTGCTGCCCTGTATGGCGAACGGATAGAGGTCCTTCACCAGATCGGGGTCGAGCAACTCATCGAGCGGCGCGACGAGGCCCTGCTGCGCCAGGGCGGGCAGCCGCGCCGTGTCGATCATCATCAGGTCGGGCACCACGTCGGGCGCCACCGCGCTGGCGGTAGAGAGGAAATCCTCCAGCCCTCCCTTGCCGTCGGCCTTTTTGCGGAGAACATTGACGCTCAACCCGGGATGGGTCGCCTCGAAGGCCAGGATCTGCTCCTCGAAGATGCGCGAGCGCTCATCGCCGTCGAGGGGAGAGACGAGCTCGGTGATCCACACCGTGAGCGTGGACGGATCCTCCTCGGGCGGAGGGAGGGTGGGCGTGGCAGTGGGAAGCGGCGTTGCCGTCACCACCTGGGCCGGGGTAGCGGTCGCAGGCGGTGCCTGCTCGGGCGTCGCAAAAGCCTGGCAGCCGAACCCGACAGCCAGCCAGGCGCAAAAGAGCAACGTAACGGGTATGCAATGCCAGGTGCGCTTACGCTCGATCATGCCCTCTCTCCGGACCTCGTCCCGCCGGGGGAACGCGTGCCCCGATAAGCACGATCATTATAGCATGTCGAGGGCGTTTCCTCAAGAGCGTGATACGCTCACCGCGGCACATCCAGCTTTCGGCTCACGGCTCGTCGTAGGAACGAGGCATTCCCGGCCGTTGCCCTCAGTTGCCCGCTATCCTGCTGATGCGCGCAGGCTCGTCGTAGGGGCGGCGCATTCCGAGGGAGCACATCCTGTACGGACCCTCTTCCATCAGAAGTACGACGACCCTCAAGCACAACCCGGCGAGGAATGCGTCGCCCCTGCGTGCGGGGTCTCCCTTGGGACAGCGTGCACTATCGGCCTACAGGATACGAGCGCTGCCGCGCTTAATGCGGCTCGTGGCCATGCCCGTGGCCGTGCTCCTGGCTCTCGCGACAGGCGACTGCGCCCTGAAGCTGGTCGGCATGGTAGGCGGCGATCGCTTCGCGCACCGTGCCTGACGCGCCACAGGCCACGCCGACCTCGGCCTGGCGAAAGAACTCGATCGCCCGACCGCCCATGCCGCTGGTGATCATCAGGTCGGCGCCCTGGTCCTGGACGAAACGCGGCACCTCCCCAGGCTGGTGCTGGGCGTAAAAGGGGTTATCGATGACTTGCGTCGACTGGATCTCGCCGTCCTCCACGTCGACGAGCGCAAAGTAAGGGCAGCGGCCAAAATGCGCTGCCACGACGCTGTCTAGCCCATTGTTGGTATCCACAGATACGGCGATCCTCACGATGAATCCTCCTCTATCGTTCGATTTACGGCCTCGAGAAAGTGATGTAGCACAAGATCGGTGTGGCGCAGTTCTTCCGCCCACTCGTTGAGGCGCTCGTGCCCCTCCCTGGTCAGCTCGTAGACGCGGCGCGCCGGGCCGGCTGTGCTCTCGGTGTCCCACTCGGAGCGAACGAGGCCCTCCTCTTCCATATCGCGCAGCGCGCGATAGACGAGGCTAGGGTTGACGTTGCCCATGCCGAACGGGCCAAGTTCGTCCTTGAGGTCGTAGCCGTGACTCTTGCCGCGCTGCAGGACGAGCAGCAGGCAGGGTTCGAGAAAGCCGCGGATCGGCCGGCCCCAGCCCCTTCCTCCTCCACGCCCCCGTCGACGCCTCCCGGGCATGTGCTTCCTCCCGAATCTAGGTACAGGACGAATGTATCGTGGGATTCTACCATGTTCTGGTTGCGAGTGTCAAACGAGCGCTGCGGATCCCAAAACCGGGCTAGCGACGCTTGGGGTGCCTCCCCTTCCATGCGGGTCGGAGGGGCAGGTCAGCGAGGTCAGTGATCACGGAGCGGTCGAACGGTGGATCGCTTACCGCCGCGGCCCACAGTAGCGGGCGGCGATCCAGAGGTGAGCGATGCGCCCGTGGGGTGTGAGCTCGAAACGGTACATGCCGCGCAGCGGGTAGGGGAAATCACGCGTGTAAAAGCGCGCGTGCACCGCTTCTCCCTCGACGCGCACGTCGTCCACGTGAAAGCAGCCCCCCGTCGGCGGCAGGCGCAGCAGCGACTCTTCGATCTGCTCGATCCCGGCGTGGACGCGCGGCGCCTCGCCGTGGACGAAGCGCTCGATCACGGCGTGCTCGTCAAACAGCGCCAACAGCGGGGCCAACTCCCCCCCGCCGAGATAGTCGTTCAACCGCTGCACATAGATCGTCGGGACCAGCACCTCATCCATCGCTCGCCCCCGAGCCGGTGCGCCCCGCCAGGCCGGCATGCTTCGCCGGGTCGACGAACTGGATCACGCCGCGCTGCCCGTCGATCAGCCACGCCGGGTCGGCAGCGGCCAACGTCTCCGCCTGGCCGGGCTGCAGATCGACAATCAGCTCTCCCTTGAGCGTGCGCAAGGCGGCAAAAGGGGAGGGCATGTGCCCGGCAATCTCGGCCATGTGAGCGGTGTAGGGCCAATGCCGGTCGTCGAGCAGGCGGCGATAGTTGACGTCGCCCTTGAACAGCACCAGGTCGGCCCCGGACAGCGCCTGCTCGATCCGCGGTGGCAGCTCGTGGCAGGTGAGGCAGGTGCTCCAGAAAGGATCGTCGCACAGGACGATCCGGCCCTCCTCGATCGCCACGCGCACGCGGCGCGCCAGCGCCGCACTTGCCCCGGAGCACCTCTCCAGGCTGGACAGCGTATGCTCCAGATCGCGGACCATCGCATCAGAGACGAAAAAGGGCATGTGCTTGAGGTGAAAACGGACCCGGGCCAGCCCCAAACCCACGAGCGCATCGGCCAGGCGCAGGTCGAGCAGCAGCTCCAGGCCGCTGTTATCGGTGACAATGTCCACCCGAGCGGGGGCACGCCCGACCAGGTGCTGCCAGATGCGGGGTGTGTCGTCGATCAACAGCCGCTCCGAGCCGGCATCCGCCAGGCCCTCCTCGGCGCGTGCCGAGATGGTGCGGTTGCTGAGGTCGGCGCGGTTGCCCCACAGCGCGTCGCGGAGCATGGTCGCGAACGCGCTCCCCGGGTCGCGATGCGGTCGCTCCGGAAGGGAAGCAAAGCGAGGCAGCGCGCGCTCGAGCTCGCCCGCCTTTTGTGGGGCAAAGGGGTCGACGTCGCGCCACGGTCCCGGCTGGTAGTAACGCACGGTCTCCATCAGCCGCCGGTAGAAAAAGCTCTCGGCGAAATACCAGGGCAACTCCAGCCATGTGCGCCCCTCGAAGGCCGCCCAGGCGGCGTTCCACAGGCCCACGTCTGGCGCATCTTCACGCAGCGGCGCGACAGGCAGCGCCGTAATCTCGTGCGCGTAGGC
>Ga0307444_1001031_pt1 | contig 12348 bp, 9 predicted proteins | sample SalMarSW160340MG_FD_202145 | JGI IMG/M metagenome (GOLD analysis project Ga0307444, IMG submission 202145) | Salt marsh sediment microbial communities from the Plum Island Ecosystem LTER, Massachusetts, United States - SW1603-40 | ecosystem: Environmental > Aquatic > Marine > Intertidal zone >... | reverse complement strand
ACGACCCGCGCCATCCCGAGCTGCTCCGCGTCGTGGACCGCGCCTGGGGGATGGCTCCCGACCCCGTGGCGTGAGGAGTCTTCACGACTGCCCTGGACCTCCCACTGGGTGACGGGATCCCGCCCCGTTTGCACCCGCCTTCGAAGGCTCTATCCTGTCGACATGGAACGGACCGGCCGCCGCCCTTGAGCGAGCGGCCGAGGCGATTCTCGGCAAGCGGCCGGACGAGCGGGTGACCGACGCCCTCGAGCCGGCCGGTGGCCACCTCGTGACAATCATCGCCTCGGTCGATCCGGACGTTTGACCCCGCTCGAGCGCGCGCACCGCATCCAGGAGGGAGCGCCGCGAACGAACGCGCAGACGACCTTCTACAACCGACGTTGGTGAGCCCGATCGTCGTCCCCATCATCGTCGCCTTGCTGCTGGTGAGCTTCTTCCGCCGCCACCGCTGAACGGCTCCCCGGTCAGCGGTCGATGGGCAGGGCGCTGGGCACGCGCTCCGGAATCACCCATGCGAGGTCGTGCGCCCGGGGGTCGGTCAGCGCACCCATGAACGCCGTGACCTCGCGCACGAACTCGGCATCGAACGCGGCGGCCAGGATGAAGGGCGATCGGGTGTCGATGACCGCATCCACGTTGTCCACGAGGGTCCCTCGAAGGAGGGGCTCGGGGATGTCCGTATCCGAGTAGGCGCGCAGCTTCTCGTCGTTGCGACTGTAGTGGTCGATGAAGGCGTCGAGGGCGGCGAATTGCCCGGCGTGCCCGTACGGTCCGCTCAGCTCGACGTTGCGCAGCGGCGACGTTCGGAATCGATAGCGGTCGGTCGGATGGCCGGTGACGTTCATGCGCCCGAAGTCGTCGCGGCCCGACGCGCCGTTCCCCGCCCCCGGCCCGAACTGGGCGAGCGCGACGTTGTGGAACTGGTCATCCGAGAACAGCGGGCCGATGTGGCACGTGGAGCAGGGCGCGCTCATGAAATCGAGCGCTCCGCGGAGCTCCTCTTCGGTGAGGGCGGCGCGATCGCCCTTCAGGAAGCGGTCCCAGGGCGCATCGTCGAAGGTGAACGCGTCGATGAGGAAGCCTCCGATCGCGTTCGCGGCGTGCGCGAAGCTCATCTCCTCGAACGACCTGCCCGGATACGCCGCCTCGAAGAGCCGCCGGTACTCGGGGATTCCGCCGAGCCGTCTCATCAGACTCGCCCACACGCTCCGGAAGTCGCCGTCCGGGATGTCGGCGAGCTCGTTCGTCCCCTGGGCGCCCCGCATCTCGAGCCGGTCGACGACCGGGAACAGGGCCAGCGCCGACGCCGGACCGAACGCGAGCACGCGCTCCATGTCTCGCGTCAGGTCGTCGGACGCCGGCGTCCGGAGCCTCCCTCTCTCCATCTCGACCCGGCCGTCGAGGAACAGGTGGTCGAGGAGAAACAGGTTGAACAGCGGCGGAGCGTTACGGGCGATGAACGTCCCTTCCGGGTGTGCCCGATCGGGTCCGAGTCCGGTGGCGCCCTGACCGATGGCCAGGCTCCGCGCGTCCCCGAGCCCCAGCGACGGCAGGTGACAGGTCATGCACGAGATGTCGCGGTTCCCGCTCAGGATCTTGTCGAAGGCCAGCATGCGACCCAGCTCGGAGAGCTCGGGGCGGATCCGCGGCGGCTGCCGCATGGGTCCGATCCCGCGCCGGGCGGCGAGCCCTCGTGCCTCGGCCGCCATCCCTCCACCGTGACGCGCGGCCGACGGCGACGCTTCGTCGGGCGCGGCGACGGGGCCCTCCGTGCAACCTGCGAGCAGCGCGAGCGAGGCGGCGAGGGACGCCACCCTCGTCAGGTGGCGTCCGCTCGCTCGCTCGCATCCGGTTGCCACGGGTCAGGGGCTCAGGAGCTCGGTGCACAGCCCGACGCCCGGGCTGTAGTTCTCGAAGGTGCCATCCGAGTTGTGACCCCACAGATAGATGTGGCGCACCCACCCCCCGAACGTGTCGGACCACCCGAACGGCTCACCGAAGAACTCGGGCGGGTTCGGATCGGTCCACAGGTTACCGGGCACGAAGTAGTCGAATGCGACGAGGCGCGCGGCACCGAGCCGCTCGCTCTTCGGCAGCTCCCCGTCCCGCTCGTGCGGCGCGTAGACGAGGAACTCCGGCTGGTCGATGTCGATCACGCCGTCGCCCACGATGTCCATGTCGCCGCGGGTGACGTGATATCCCATCCCCCGGGCCTCCGACGGCGCGAGCCCCTCGATCGTCTCGTCGATGCACCCGATGTTGGCCGTGTAGCCGGCCTCGGCGGCCTTGTCGAGGTCGTGGAACGCCGCTGACCAGGCGCGCAGCTCCGCGATCTTCTTCTGGACCTCGGGCGCCGCGTTCGCGGCAAGCAGTGGATCGGCGTGGGCCGCGACGTCGGTGACGCCGGCCGGATCGTCGGCGCAGGCCCCGAGGGCGAGCACGAAGGCGACGGCGGCGCTCGCCAGTATCGCGAGCGTCCGCGGGGATGGGGGGCGTTCGAGCATGATGTTACCTCCGTTCGTCAGGCGGCCTCGGGTGAAACACGTCCTGCCACTCACGGGGCCTGGCCGGGGTCGGCAGGGGCGCCGGGACAGGGTCGGCTCCACCTCTTACGCGTAAAAAGGGGGACAAATGCCTCACGCGGAGGTGGGCTGGACGGTCTCGAAGGGATTGGGGGTAGGAACCTCGTCGGGAGCCGGGGAACCGCATTATCCGCCGTCCGGCGCCCCCGTATCGTCGCGGCCCAGCGTGCGATGCATGCGCGCCTCCTCCGGTCGACCCCATGCGGAATAGAGATCTGCCAGCTCGCGGTGGAGCCGTCGCACGTCGGGGTGGCGGGACGATCGCTGTTGACCAAAGATCTCCAGGCCCCGCAGGTAGTGCGACTCCGCCTGTCGCCGATCGCCCACGCGGGCCTCGAGCCGCCCGAGCATGCCATGGACCAGGCCGACCGCGCTGTGCCTCTCCCCGCGGATCGCGATCCAGATACGGAGCGCCCGGTCCAGGAGCGATCGCGCCTCCTCGTACTGCGCCCGATCGATCAGGATCTCCGCCAGACTCAGCATGTGGCCGGCGGTGGTCCAGTGCTCCGACCCGAGGAGTCGATCCAACATTCGCAGGGACTCCCGCTGAAGCCGCTCGGCCTCGTCGAGCCGACCCTGCTGCTGGAGCTCGTGCGCGAGCGCCGCGAGGCCGACGGCCGCGTCCCTGCTCTCCCGACCGAACGCGGCCCGGCGAACCTCGAGCGTCTCCCGGTAGAGGCGCTCGGCGGCCGCGTGGTCACCGCGCTCGGACAACAGGGCGGCCAGGTTCCCCTGTGGCTGGATGAGGCTGGAGTGCCGCTCACCGAGGGCGCTACGCAAGCCGGCGATGGCCTCCCGGTAGAGCGCCTCCGCCTGCCCGGGATCGTCGAGCTGCCTGAACATGAGGTCCGCCAGGAAGACCTGACTCCGCGCCACGGAGGGGTGCTGCGGACCCAGGGCGTCGCGATAGACTCGGATGGCCTCCCGGTAGAACGTCTCCGCCGAAGCGGCCAATCCGCGGCTGCGCCGAACCCGTCCGAGGTCCATCAGGCTTGAGGCTACGAGGGGATGAGCCGAGCCCAGGGCAGCCCGACGGATCTCCAACGCGCGGCGGTAGAGCTCCTCCCGCTCGAGGAAGCCGTCCCGGGGGAGCCGGGTCGCGAGCATGGTCAGCGTCTCGGCGACGTCCAGGTGGTCGGGCCCCAGCCGCTCGATCTGGATGGCGAGCGCCTCGCGATGCCGCTCCTCGGCCTCACGGTAGCGGCCCTGTGCCTTGCGAAGCAGGGCCAGGCTGTTGAGGCTCGACGCCAATCCGACGCCCTGGTCGCCCACGCTGTGGCGCGCAGCGAGCGCCCTGTCGGACAGCGACTCGGCGACCGCCAGCTGTCCCGTGCTCGCGTTGATCCTGACCAGCATGTCGAGCAGGTCCGCCTGGACGATCGGTTGGTCCGCCAGCGAGTCCACCTGGCTTCTTCCCAGCGCGATCAACGTCCTGACCGTGGCGGAGTCGGCGGGGCCCAGCTCCCGCGGATCCCCCCCTTCGAACAGGTTCCGGAGGGCATCCGTGACGCCCCGGGCTCGAGCGCTCGCCGCGCTCGCCTGGGATCTTGCCGCCGCCGCGAACTCGCGCTCGCGATGCGCCATCCGTGCCTGCCGGACGGTCGAGATCGCCCCCACCATCAACACCAGCGACGCGACCGACGTCGCCATCGCCCCGATCGGGTGGCGGTGCAGGAATTTCCGGACCCGGTAAACGCGGCCCGCTGCTCGTGCCTCCACCGGGAGACCCTGCACGTAGCGCTCCATGTCCCGGGCGAACGAGGCCACCGACGCGTACCGCTCGGCCGGGTCGGTTCGCAGACTCATGAGCACGATGGCGGCCAGATCTCTGCTGAGACGGGTGTCGTTCGCCCCGGCCCGGGTGCCTCGTCTCGCCGCGGCTCGAATCGCCGCCTGGGCCGCGCCCCGAGGACGGCTCGACGAACGGCGGCCCGTGAGCATCTCGTACAGCACCGCCCCCAGAGCCCACACATCGGTGCGAGCGTCGATCTCCTCACCCTTCGCCTGTTCAGGAGACATGTAGGCGGGCGTGCCGGCTCGGTCACGCTCGCCGTCCGGCGTAGGGTCGCCGATCTTGACGATGCCGAAGTCGAGGATCTTGAGCGTCCCGTCATCCGTCACCATCAGATTGGCCGGCTTGATGTCGCGGTGAACGAGACCCGCCGCATGGGCCGCCTCGAGCCCGCACGCCGCCTGCCGCACAAGCGCGAGCGCCCTTTCGGGTGGCAGCGGCCCCTCGGCGAGCAGCTCGCGGACGGTGTGGCCGGAGTAGAGGGGCATGGCGATGTACGGCTCGCCTTCCGGCGTCTCACCCACCTCCCAGATCGCGCAGACGTTCGGGTGATCGAGCGCCGCCGCCGCCCTCGCCTCGCGCAGAAACCGGGCCTTGTACGACGGGTCCACTCCCAGGTGAGGCGGCAGGAACTTGAGCGCCGCCTGTCGGGACAGCCGCGGATCGTGCGCCTCGTACAGCATTCCCATCCCACCCGCACCCACGAACGAGACGATACGGTAACCCGACACCGTGCGTCCGATGAGTCCCAGCGGATCGGTCGACAACGGACCACTGGCGCGGTGAAAGGCATCGCGGGCGAGCGCGTCTGGTGGAACCGGTCGAGCCATCGCCGCGTCCAGCGGGCCGAGGAGTTCATCGGACCGGTCGTGCGCCGCCAGGAGGCGCCGCAGGGTGGTCCCGAGGTCGGGATCGCCCTCGGAGATCTCGGTCAGACGCGTGGCGCGAGACGCCTCATCCAGATCGACGAGCTCGTGGAACAGGGCCTCGATGGCACCCCAGTGCTCGCCGGTCACGCGTCAGCGACCGAGCTGTGGATTCAGCTCGCAGGCGAGCCACGCTCGCGCAAGCCTGAGGTCGCGGGCGACCGTGGCCCTCGAGATCCCGAGCGCGGCGGCACACTCCTCGAGCTTGAGCCCCCCGAAATAGCGCTGCTCCAGGAGCCGGCTCTGGCGTGGGCTCACCGACTCGAGTCGCGCCAGTGCCTCGTGCAGGTCCTCGATCGCCTCGGCATGGTCGTCCGTCATCGCGAGCGCGCCCTCGTCGAGCTCGACACGGACGCGATCTCCGCCCCGCTTCTTTGCATTCCTTCGCCGGGCGTAGTCGACGAGGATGTTGCGCATGACGCGCGATGCGGCCGCCAGGAAGTGGGCCCGGTCGTTCCAGCTCGCACGTTCGCCGTCCACGAGGGCCAGATACGCCTCGTGCACGAGTGCGGTGGTGGTCAGAGTGTGGTCCCGCCGTTCGCCACCGAGCCGGGCATGGGCCATCCGCCGGAGCGGATCGTAGAGGGCACGCACCACGGCATCGAGGCCGTCGCGATCGGTCCCGTCCACGCCGCGCAGGAGCGTGGTAATGTCAGCGCCGGTACGGACTTCCATGGCCGCCCAGGCCCAGCTGGAGGAGCGCAATCCACGCGGTCCGGGATTCCCGTCGTCCGCGCGCTGCACGAACACGGAAGAAAGATGCCATATTCCGGGAGTGAGGGAAAACGGACGCACCAGCATGGCTTCGAGCCGCCGTCCGGGCGAGAGGCTCTCGCCGGAGAGCAACAGCTCCGACCGAACGTCGCTCCGCGACTATCTCTCTGGCAGGCTGCGGCGCAGGTAGTCGGTCACATCGGTGACGAACCGATGGATCGACGCCTCGGCGATCCGGTGCCCCACGACCGCGTCGATCGCGCTCCCGAGCGGTCCGAGGGGAGGCGTGTAGGTGCCGTCGAAGTCGAGCTGCGTCTCGCGATCGGTGAGCGGGTAGACAGCCAGCTCGCCGTTCATCTCGGGGAACAGCCGCGCGTGCTTGACCGCCTTCCATTCGAGGCTCACGCGCGTCGTGCTCCCCGATGGCCGCATCCCGCCGCGCTCCTCGATCCTCCCGACCGTGATGTCGATCTCGGCCCCGATCTCGATCCCGGCCAGCTCGACGTGAAGCGCGGAAGCCACGTCGTACGCCCGCGAGGCCGCGGCGCGGGTGGCGTTCCGGAAGATCTCCTCGGCGCCGTCCAGGAGCGCATCCCGGACCTGGGGGTAGGGACGGTTCACGTAGTCGAAGGTCCGGAACTGTCGGCTCTTGGCCATGATGTCGCTCCGCGGGTTTCCGGCTCACCGGAAAGGCGGCCGTTGAAACGACCGACCGCGCGCGGTGGCGCGCCGGACCAGCCGGCACACGCGGCCACGCCGTCAGTATGACCCTGTTCTCCGACCTTGGGCAACGCCTTCCCATCCCCCCCGACGCGGGGCGCGCGCCGTCCGCCGTTCGACCTCGGCCGGATCGCGCGAGGCGCCTTTGACAGCCCTCCGCGAGCGGAATAGCCTGTCCGTCATCCGGAACCCGCGTCATTCGAGGCGCCGATTCCGGAGACGGGAACAGGAGCCTCACATGCCGCCAACCGAGGTCCTCGCGCGTCGTGGATTCGGACACACGCAGCGCAAGGACGCGTGGTGGGTCCAGCCCCTGGTCGTCTTCCTCGGGCTGGGGACGTTCGTCGTGTACTCGACGTGGGCGGCGCTCCAGGGCGCGTACTACGCGGCGGGCCCCTACCTGTCGCCGTTCTACTCCCCCGAGCTGTTCGGCACCTCGCCGCACGCCTGGTTCGGTCCGCCTCCGGGCTGGTGGCCGGCCTTCCTCCCCTTCTCCCCGGCGATCCTCATCCTGTGGGCGCCGGCGGGGTTCCGGCTCACCTGCTACTACTACCGCGGCGCGTACTACAAGGCGTTCTGGGCCGATCCGCCGGCCTGCACGGTCGGCGAGCCCCGCAAGGGCTACCGGGGCGAGCGCTCCTTCCCGCTCATCATCCAGAACATCCACCGCTACTTCCTCTACCTCGCGCTCGGGTTCCTCGTCGTCCTCGCGCGCGACGCGTGGACGGGGATGTGGTTCACGGATCCGGCCACCGGGACGAGGACATGGGGGATCGGGATCGGGACGCTCGTCCTCACGGTGAACGTGGTCCTCCTCGGCGGCTACACGCTCGGGTGCCACTCGCTCCGTCACCTGGTGGGCGGCGTCAGGGACATCCTCACGGGGTCGCGCTCCCGCTTCACGGCCTATCGCTGCGTGAGCTGCCTCAACCGCGCCCACATGCGCTGGGCCTGGGCCAGCCTGTTCTGGGTCGGGTTCACCGACCTGTACGTGCGACTCGTGTCGATGGGCGTGTGGACGGACTGGAGGATCTTCTGAGACCGGTCGTGAGGTGAGCCACCACACTCACGAGCACGACGTCCTGGTGATCGGCGCCGGCGGCGCCGGTCTGCGCGCGGCGATCGCAGCCTCCGCCGCCGGCGCCCGGGTGGGCGTGGTGTGCAAGTCGCTGCTCGGCAAGGCGCACACCGTGATGGCCGAGGGCGGCATCGCGGCCTCGCTCGCCAACGTGGACGAGCGCGACGGCTGGAGGGTCCACTTCGCCGACACCATGCGTGGGGGGCAGTACCTGAACAACTGGCGCATGGCCGAGCTCCACGCGAAGGAGGCGCCCGAGCGGGTGCGCGAGCTCGAGGCGTGGGGGGCGCTGTTCGACCGCACGGACGACGGTCGCATCCTGCAACGTAACTTCGGCGGGCACGCCTACCCGCGGCTGGCGCACGTGGGCGACCGCACCGGCCTCGAGATGATCCGCACCCTCCAGGACCACGGGGTCCACCAGGGGATCGACGTCCACATGGAGGTCACGATCACGCGTCTCCTGAAGGACGGCGAGCGCGTGGCCGGGGCGTTCGGGTACGATCGCGAGCTGGGCCGCTTCCACGTCTTCCGAGCCCCGGCGGTGATCCTCGCCACGGGCGGAATCGGACGCGCGTTCCGCATCACCTCGAACTCGTGGGAGTACACGGGGGACGGGCACACGCTCGCCTACGACGCCGGGGCCGAGCTCCTGGACATGGAGTTCGTCCAGTTCCACCCCACCGGGATGGTGTGGCCGCCCAGCGTGCGCGGGATCCTGGTCACCGAGGGCGTGCGTGGCGAGGGCGGCGTGCTCCGGAACTCCGAGGGGCGGCGGTTCATGTTCGACGACATCCCGCCGCTGTACCGCGACTCGACGGCAGGCAGCGAGGAGGAGGGGTGGCGGTACGTGCGCGGCGACCGCGAGGCGCGCCGGCCGCCCGAGCTCCTCACCCGCGACCACGTGGCGCGCATGATCCTGCGCGAGGTGCGGGAGGGCCGCGGCAGCCCGCACGGGGGCGCGTTCCTCGACATCGCGTGGATCAAGGACCGAGTCGAGGACGGCGCAGAGCATATCCGGCGCAAGCTCCCGAGCATGTATCACCAGTTCAAGCAGCTCGCCGACCTCGACATCACCGAGGAGCCGATGGAGGTGGGTCCCACGACGCACTACGCGATGGGGGGCATCCGCGTGGACGGCGACACGCAGATGACCTCGGTTCCGGGGCTGTTAGCGGCCGGAGAGTGCGCCTCGGGACTCCACGGGGCCAACCGCCTGGGCGGCAACTCGCTCTCCGATCTCCTCGTGTTCGGGGCCCGGGCGGGCGAGCACGCCGCGTCGTTCGCCGCCGAGCACGGAGCGCCCGGCGTGGACGAGCGCGCGGTCGAGGAGGCGAAGCGGACGGCGCTCGAGCCGTTCGAACGCACCGGCGGCGACGACGACGAGGGCCCGTATGTGGTCCAGTACGCGCTCCAGGACCTGATGCAGGACCGGGTGGGGATCATCCGCCGCGCCGCCGACCTCGAGGAGGCGATCGGCCGCGTCGCGGAGCTGCGCGACCGGGCCGCACGGACGGCTGTGCGCGGCAACCGGGAGTACAACCCGGGCTGGCACACCGCGCTGGACCTCCACAACCTGCTCACGGTATCGGAGATGATCGCCCGCTCGGCGCTCGCCCGTCCGGAAAGCCGGGGGGCCCACACGCGCGATGACCACCCCGGCAAGGATGCCGAGTGGGGGAAGGTGAACCTCGTCATCCGCAAGGCGGGCGACGGGTCGATGGAGATCCGACGGGAGGCGATCCCGCCCATGCCGGGCGAGCTCGAAGCGATCATAGAGGAGCAGGGATAGGCGACGATGAGCGGGGGCAGCTAGTGCCGCACGCGACGTTCGAGATCTGGCGCGGGGACGCGGAGGCCGGGGCGTTCGCATCCTACGAAACCGAGTACGACGAGGGCATGGTCGTGCTCGACGTCGTTCACAGGATCCAGGCGGAGCAGGCGAACGACCTCGCCGTGCGCTGGAACTGCAAGGCCGGCAAGTGCGGCTCGTGCTCGGCCGAGGTGAACGGGTCGCCCAAGCTCATGTGCATGACGCGCATGAACACGCTCCCGACCGACCAGGCGATCACCGTCGAGCCGATGCGCTCGTTCCCGCTCGTGCGTGACCTGGTGACCGACGTGTCGTGGAACTACGACGTCAAAAAGTGCATCCAGCCCTTCAGGCCGCGCCCCCCGGACGCCGAGGACGGCACGTGGCGCTTCGACCAGCGCGACGCGGACCGCGTGCAGGAGTTCCGGAAGTGCATCGAGTGCTTCCTGTGCCAGGACGTGTGCCACGTCCTCCGCGAGCACCATCTGCACGAGCGGTTCATCGGGCCGCGCTTCTTCGTGCACTCGGCCGCGCTCGAGATGCACCCGCTCGACGTCGAGGACCGTCGCGGGGAGCTCAAGGAGGCCGGCGGCATCGGCTACTGCAACATCACCAAGTGCTGCACCAAGGTGTGTCCCGAGCACATCACGATCACCGACAACGCGATCATCCCGCTCAAGGAGCGGGTCGTGGACCGGTTCTACGACCCGGTCCGGCGCCTCTTCCGGGTGTTCTCGAAGTGAGGCCGCGGAGCGCTGGGGCGGTGGACCTTCGAAACGCGAGGCCCCGGTGAGCGACCGGCGCGAGTTCGAGCTCAAGCGACTGTCTCCCGACGCGATCGGGGAGGCGCACGAGAAGGCCGAGCACTACCGGCTCCTGAACGAGCCCGGTCAGGCGGAGAGCATCTGCCTCGACATCCTCGAGGTGGACCCCGACCACCAGGGCGCGCTCGTCACCATGCTCCTCGCGCTCACGGACCAGTTTTCCCACCGGCTGGCGGCCGCGTTCCGGGAGGCCATGGAGGTCGTCCCGCGGCTCGAGGGCGAGTACGCGCGCAACTACTACGAAGGGATCATCTGGGAGCGCCGCGCGAAGGCGCGCCACAAGCGGGGCGGGCCGGGGGCCGGGCACGAGGCGTACGACGGGCTGCGGCGCGCGCTCGATCTGTACGCGCGCGCGATCGAGCTACGGCCGGAGGGGAACGACGAGGCCATCCTGCGCTGGAACACCTGCGTGAGGATTCTGGACCGGGACCCGCACCTGAGGCCGGCGCCGGAAGAGACCTTCAGGCCGCTCCTCGAATAGCGCCTCGCACCTCGCCCCGGCCTATTCTGTTCGCAGGGCCTCGGTCGGATCGACGTGGGTCGCGCGGCGGGCCGGGACCCATCCGGCCACGGCCGCCGTGGCGAGCAGGACGGCGGCAACCAGGACCATCACGGTGACATCGCGCGCCGACGTATCGAACAGATGGGGCTCGAGCCACGGACCGGCGACCAGCGCGATGCCCAACCCCACCGCCACGCCGGCGGCGGCGAGCGCGATCCCGCTCCGCATCACGAGGCCCACCACATCGCCGTGCGTGGCGCCCAACGCGACGCGCACGCCGATCTCGTGCCGCCGCCCCGCCACCATGTACGACATGAGGCCGTACAGTCCGAGCAGGGCGACCAGCAGGGCGAGCCCGCCGCTCATGCCGAAGGTGACCATGCCGATCCTCAGAGGACGCAGCTCGCCCTGCACCGATTCCTCGAGCGAGCGGACCTCCACGGCCCACACGCGCGGGTCGGCGGCCACCATCGCCCGGCGCAGCGCGTCGCGGGAGAACGCGGCGCCGGCCGCCGGCCGCACGACGAGCTTCGCGCCGCCGAACATGCGCTGCTGGCCGAGCGGCAGGTAGTACTGGAACGAGGGTCGCTCGCGCAGACCCCGGCGGTGCACGTCCTCCGCGATGCCGACGATACGCGCGCAGGGGCTCCCGGGGTGGTCGACGTGGAAGCACCGATCGAGCGCCTCCCCCCCCGGCCACAGCGTCGTGGCCATCGTCCGGTTGACGATCACCACCGGCTCGCTCCCCTCGCGGTCGCCATCGGTGAACGCGCGACCTCGGACGATGGCCGTACCGATCGTGTGGAAGTAGTCGGCGCTCACGGTGCTCACGTACGGCCCGCCGCCCGGGAGGGCGGGAATCGAATCGCGGCCGGGGACCCAGACGGGCGCGGAGAAGCTCCCCCCATCCAGCGGCAGGCCGATGGAGACGGCCACCGCCTCCACGCCCGGGAGGCGCCGGACCGCCTCCTCCAGACGCCGGTAGGTGTCCCACTCCCGATCGAACGAGAAGCGCTCCAGGCGCGGAAGCATCGCCTCCGCGGTGAGCAGCCCCTCGGGGTCGATCCCCAGATCGAGCGCCCGCACGTTGGCGACGCTGCGCAGGAACAGGCCGGCTCCGACCAGGAGGGGCACCGAGAGGGCGGCCTGGACCACCGTCAGCGTCCCGCGCAGACGGAGCGTGGCCGACCCCGCCCGCGGTCCACCGCGCAGCGCGCGGACCACCCGCGGGCTTCCGGCCTGGAGCGCCGGGACAACGCCGACGCAAGCCACGGCGATCAGCGCGATCGCGCCGGCCAGACCGAGCAGGCGCCCGTCGGCGAGGCTCGACGTCCAACCCGCCTGGTCGGCCAGCAGCGCCTGTCGCACGATCGGCTCGAGGAGGCGGGCCACCAGCA
>Ga0307444_1001029_pt1 | contig 12371 bp, 14 predicted proteins | sample SalMarSW160340MG_FD_202145 | JGI IMG/M metagenome (GOLD analysis project Ga0307444, IMG submission 202145) | Salt marsh sediment microbial communities from the Plum Island Ecosystem LTER, Massachusetts, United States - SW1603-40 | ecosystem: Environmental > Aquatic > Marine > Intertidal zone >... | reverse complement strand
GCGGACATCGTGGACGCGTTCGTGACGCGTGGGATCGAGGTGACCGGGCGGCGCGGGGAGCGCGACTGGGTGGCGCTGATCGGCAGGCGGGCGACCTGAGATGGCGCAGCGCTTCTTTGTCCCTTCGGGATCGATCGCCGATGACGTGGTGACCTTTGGCCCTGATGCTACGCACCAGTTGCGCAATGTCCTGCGGCTGCATCCCGGCGCGCAGGTGATCGTGCTCGACGGTTCGGGAATGGAATACGACGTGACGCTCGATCGAGTGGGACTGGATGTGGCGACGGGCCACATCGTGTCGCGGCACGCGGCGGAGACAGAGCCACGAGTAACGGTGACCCTCTACCAGAGCCTGCTGAAGGGTGACCGCTTTGAGTGGGTCCTGCAAAAGGGGACAGAGCTGGGTGTGTCGCGGTTCGTGCCTGTCTTTGCAGAACGCACGGTGGTGCGAGGGGCAGCGTGGGCAGAAAAGCGGCGCGATCGCCTGGAGCGCATCATCCGTGAGGCGGCCGAGCAAAGCTGCCGCGGGCGCTTGCCGGACCTTGGCTCGGCGCTGTCCTTCGAGGAAGCGTGTGTAGACAGCGCAGCGGCGCACGATCTCTCGATCCTTCCCGCCGTAGCTGTCGGCGGCGAGGAACTCGCTACAGCGTTGCAGGCCGGTTCAGCGATCGAGCGTGTCGCGCTGCTGGTGGGGCCGGAGGGTGGCTTTGCACCGGAAGAGGTAGCGCTTGCCGAGGGGCACGGCCTGCACGTGGTGACGCTAGGACCGCGCATCCTGCGCGCCGAGACAGCGGGGGTTGTCGCCCCTGCGCTCGTGCTCTATGCGCTGGGTGACATGCGGTAGCTACGGCCCTGTGATTTCGGGGGTCATAGAAGGAAGCGGCGTCGAGGTCTGCGTTGGTGTCGCGGTCGGGGTAGGCGTAGGTGTGCGCGTGGGCGTTGCGGTAGCGGTGGCGCTGGGAGTGGCGATGGGTACCCCCGTTGGCGATGGCGCCACAGTCGCGGTCGCCGGCGTCGCCGCGACGACGGTCTCTGTAAAGGTGGGGGCTACGGCGGGGAGCGGGGTGGCAGTCGACGGAGAGAACCACTCCTCCAGGATCTCCGGCCTCCACACCGCGATGGATATCCCGCCCAGCGACAAGACGAGTAGGACCAGCCCGAGGCGTACGCCCCACTTGCGTACCGGGGAAATGGACCTAGGAGGGAGCACACTCTCCCGTAGCACTGTGCCTGGTACGGCCGCCTCTACCGGCGTAGCGACCGCGGGGGAAGATGGCTGACCGGACGACTCCTCACGCCCGGCCTCTTTCGGGCTCGCCTGTGCGACGAGGGTGACCTCGTTGTAGACGTCGCGCGGCAGCTTGAGCATGACGGCGGTGATATTGTCAGGGCCACCATAGCGATTGGCAAGCTCGACCAGCTCTATCACGGCCTCGTAGGGCGTCTCTTCCGCGATCACGCGACCTAGTTCATCTTCAGATACCTGGTTGCTCAAACCGTCGGAACAGAGGAGAACAGCGTCGCCCGGCTCCAGGACGTGCTCGAAGGTGTCGACCTCGATCTGCGGGTTGTGGCCCAGGCAGCGCGTCACGACGTTGCGATACATGTGGTTCTGTGCCTGCTGCTCGGTGAGCAACCCAGCCGTGACCTGCTCGGCGACCCAGGAGTGATCGTGCGTTAGCTGCTGTACAGCCCCATCGCGGATCAAGTAAGCGCGACTGTCGCCCACGTTGGCGATGGTGACCCACTCGCCGTGCGCTACGGCGGCGACGATGGTGGTGCCCATGCCAGCCTGCGACGCCGTGATGCCGGCTTGTTCATAGATCTGGGCATTGGCCCGCAAGATGGCCTGTTCGAGGCGCATGGCTGGCGACATCAACGCATCGTCGCCGCCATAGTATTCGGCAAAGAGCGTCTCGATCGCCAGTTGGCTGGCCACTTCCCCTGCCGCATGGCCACCCATCCCGTCTGCCACAGCAAAGAGCCGTCCTCGCTCCTCGATCAGGCTGCCCAACTCTGATTCGTCAGCGATGCGCCAGGCATCCTCGTTCAGCCCTCTGCGCTGTCCAGGATCGGTCCGTCCTGCGACGATCAACTGTGGGGAGGGGTCCGCAAGGCCCAAGCCGGCTCTCCTCGCTCAACAGGATGCTCGCCGATCGCACGTAATGGTTCTTGGCGACCGGGTTCACGGAAGCAAGCGGGCGGTATTGTAACACGGAACAAGGGGGTGGGCAAATGGTTTGCCAAAATGCTAGGCGCGGTCACAGATCGGGATCGCCTTCTTCTTGCGTGGAGGGCCGGTATAGAAACAGCAGATAGAGCAAGGCCAGGTAAGCGCCAATCAAGAGCGCGTAGAACCAGCCAGCGCTGAAAAAGGCGGGCTTGTCCGTGCCCAGCCTGTCCAGGAGGGCACCGGCCTGGGCCCAGGGGCCGAGGTCGTACCCGAGGTGAAATTCCAAGTCCTCGATCTTGCCCTTCCCCCACATGCCGGGCGTCAAGACGGCACGTCCATCTGGATAGGTGTCGCGCACGGTGCCGATGACGGTGATGGCCTGGGCGAGATCCGCTTCTGGCGCGGCCAGGCAGAAGGTATAGTCCTTGCCCGCCGAGTCCTCGATCGGCGGGAAGCGCAAGGCATAGTAGGTATTGCTGTTTACTTCGTAGGCGTCTCGGGTGAGGGTGACGATGGCTCGCTCATCGTCCGGGGAACGCTGCAAGGTAAAGATGAACGTGCTCCGGTTGCGCCGGCCGAGGTCATCGAGCAGCACTTTGACCTGGTTCAGGCCGTCGTGCGCGGCGACAAAGGTCTGGCAGGCGCGATAGTCGGCGACCAGCTCACCCGCGCCTTCGCGCTCCCCCACGGGTGGCCCGGCATCTGGGTCGTGCAACGTCTTGTACGCCCCGATCGCACCAACGAGGACCACCATGCCGACAACGGCGAAGGCACGAAGGTGGGATCTCCACGCCAGGTGTGGGGTCATGGCTCTCGACTCAGTGCCTATCGAGCACGGTCTGCTGGTACCACGCCCAGAAGCGCGCCACGCCCTCCTCCACCGAGATGTGTGGATCGTAGCTCAACAGCCTGCGCGCCTTGTCGATATTCGCATAGGTGTAGGGAATGTCCGCGTCAGGCATGGGGCTCGGGACGAGGGTTGCCTTCTTTCCAGCCAGATCCTCGATCAGCCCGACAAAGTCGCTGAGCAGCACCGGCTCACCGCGTCCCAGGTTTATTGCCTCGTATCCCAATGGGCGATCCAGGGCAGCGATGATACCGGCAGCGATATCCTCCACGTAGGTCCAGTCGCGGTACATCTGCCCGGCGTTGTACAGCGGGACCTCGCGATCGAAAAAGATATTATCCAGCACCTTGTAGGCCATCATATCCGGCCTACCCCGCGGCCCGTAGACGGTGAAGAAACGAAGGGCCGTGAAATGCTGCTCGTAGAGGTGGTGATAGGAAAAGCCGAGCATCTCGGCTGCCCGCTTGCTGGCCGGATAGGGCGCCAGCGGATGATCGCACGGATCGCTCTCCACGAACGGGATCTGCTGGGTATCACCATAGACGGAGGAGGTCGAGGCCAAGACGAAATTCCCGATCTCGTGGTCGCGCGCTGCGTCGAGCAGGTTGAGCGTGCCGATCAGATTGACGTCATAGTAGAGGTGTGGGTCCTCTGTAGAAGCACGCACGCCGGCCATGGCCGCCAGGTGAGCGATGGCATCGAAGGCATGCTCTGTGCAGAGCTGAGCGATCAGCGCCTGATCCCGGATATCCCCCTCGACAAAGCGAAAGCGCGATGCGTCGCCGACGCCACCCCGCACTTCGTCCAGGTTGGCCTGCTTTCGGGCAGGGCTGTAATAGTCGTTGAGATTATCGAGGCCAACCACCGCGTCCCCGCGTGCCAGCAGTGCGGCGGCAACGTGGCTTCCAATGAACCCGGCAGCACCTGTAACGAGGACTGTTTTGTTCAACTGCATCCTCCCTGAACATCAGAATAGAGCGAGGACAAGCCCCTCTCTACATACGAGCAGAATAGAGCACGAATGGCAACGTCGAGCAATCTAGTCGAACATCAACTCGCAGATGTCGGTCCGTGCCACAGAGCCCACGATCCGGTTGCCGCGGACCACCGGGATGTGCGAGGAGGCTTTGAGCAAAAAGAGCGAGATCACGCGCATGAGCGGTGCATTCTCGTCCACGCTCACCGCGCCACGGACCATGATACCCCTCACCGAGTCATCCTGTACCTCGGTGGCGCGATCTTCGAGGTACTCGAAATCCATCATATAGTGCAGATCGTCCTGGAGCTCCGCATAAGAGGGCAGCATCGCGCGCAGCAGGTCCGCTTCATTGACCACGCCAACCAACTCGCCTTCACCGCTGATGACCGGGAGCGTGGTTACGCCAAAGCGCCGAAAGGCACGGCTCAGTTCTCGCAACGTCGTCGATTCGGAGACACTATGCACTTCGGAGCGCATGATGTCCTTGGCTCTCATCCTCGATGCTCCTTCCCCTCGCTCTCCCGCCAATGAGCCGGGGTACGATTGTAGGAGTGCCTCCGGGCCGGCCTAGTGGGCTGTACCGGAGACGATCTCTAGCATCTCTTGGGTGATTTTCTCCTGGCGTGCGATGTTATAGGTGCGTTGGAGCTCGGCAGTGCGATCGTCGATGTTGGTCTTGGCTGCATCCATGGCCTGCAGACGCGCGCCCTGTTCACTCACCATGGATTCTACCAGACCCAGGTACAGTTGTAAAGCCAAGTGCTCTACCAGCAGCAGGCGCTGCAGTTCAGTGGCATCGCTGCCTAGGATCGGCATATTCTCTGGCTCGAGGTCCAGCGGCGTCAACTCGGGCGGCAGCAGGCGGACCAGACGCTGTCTATAGCTGCCAAAGGAGATGAAATAGTTATAGATCAGGTACAGCTCGTCGATGTTGGCTTGTGTGTACAGCGTCTCGATACGCTCCCAGATCTCCCGCGTCTCTAGAAAAGAGACGGCGTGGGTGAGCGGAAAACGGTGCGCCCATAACAGCGCGCACATTGCCTGCTTGTCACAATAGTAGCGTCGCGTATATTCGCCGAGCGCGATCACCTCTACCTCGCGTCCCTCGCTGCGCCAGCGGTTGATGTGGACGTCTGCCGTGTGGAACAAGACCGCGTTAAAGGGACCACACAGGCCGTGATCGCTGCCGATGATCGTCAGCGCGGTGCGGCGCGAAGGTGAGGCCTCCCCGCTCTGACCGCGCACCAGGGGAGTAGGATAGTTGGCGACGAGAGAGAGCTGCCGCTGCACGCGCTCTGCATAGCGCTGCGCCGCATAGAGCCGGTTCTTGGCCTTGCGCCAGCGGATCGCCGACATGGCGCGCATCGAGCGGATCAGGTGCTCGATCGTGCTCAGGTTCTCCAGTCGCTCGCGGATCGTGCCGAGGTCTGGCATGACGCCTACTCCTCAGTCTCCCTGTTCAGGAAGGCCTGCTTGCCTGCGGCGACGGCTTCGGGCAGCTGCTCGCGTACCTGGCGCGACCAGTCGCCGCGCTCGAGGAAATCCATCAACGCCGCGTGACGGGCGTCTATATACGCGATCAGGTAGGCCTCAAAGTCGAGCACTTGGTCCACGGGCAGGTCGTCCAGGTGCCCTTCCCCGGCAGCGTATAGGAGCAGCACCTGGTGTGAGACAGGCATGGGCTGGTACTGCTTCTGGCGTAGGGCTTCGCGCACGTGCCGGCCGCGCGTGAGCTGACGCTGCGTCTCCGCATCGAGCTCGGTGCCAAAACGGGCAAAGATCTGCAGTTCGAGGTACTGCGAGATATCGAGCTTGAGGTGGCGCGACACAGCGCGCATGGCCCTGTTCTGAGCTGCGCCCCCGACGCGAGATACCGAGAGCCCGACGTCGATCGCGGGCTTGATGTTCTGTTGAAACAGGGTGAGCGACAGATAGATCTGCCCATCAGTGATCGAGATCAGGTTAGTGGGGATATAGGCTGCCAGGTTGCCGTCCTGGGTCTCTACAATCGGCAGTGCGGTCATCGATCCGCCTCCCAGCGCATCGTTGAGCTTGGCGGCGCGCTCCAGCAGCCTCGAGTGCAGGTAAAAGACGTCGCCCGGGTACGCCTCACGGCCCGGCGGGCGGCGGAGCAGCAGCGACAGCTCGCGGTACGCCATCGCTTGCTTGCTCAGGTCGTCATAGATCACCAGGGTGTGCCCGCCGCGATACATGACGTCTTCGGCCATGGCGCATCCGGCATAGGGAGCCAGGTACTGCATCACTGCCGGTTCGTCGGGCCGGGCGACGATCACCGTCGTATACTCCATCGCCCCATATTGCTCGAACGTCTCGACGATGCGTGCCACGGCGCTCATCTTTTGCCCCACGCAGACATAGAAGCAGCGCACACCGGTCCGCCTCTGGTTGAGGACGGCGTCGACGGCGATCGCCGTCTTGCCGATCTGACGGTCGCCAATGATCAACTCGCGCTGCCCACGCCCCAGCGGGATGACCGCGTCAATGGTCTTGATCCCCGTCTGCAGCGGCTCCTGTACGGGGACGCGGTCGAGTACATTGGGTGCCTCTGCCTCGACGGGATGATGCCGCTCACTCTCGACCGGTCCCTTGTCGTCGATCGGCTCCCCAAGGGCATTGACCACGCGCCCGGCAAGCGCGTCGCCAACCGGCACCTCGACCACGCGCCCGGTGCGCTCGACCAGGTCACCAGCATCGATCCCCCGCTCCGGACCCAGCAGCACGCAGCCGATCTCGTGTTCGTCGAGGCTGAGCGCCAATCCGTGCACGCCTGTTGGGAAGAGCAGCAGCTCGTCGAGCATCACCTCTGGCAAGCCGGAGACGATGACGATGCCATCCCCCACTTCCTGCACGACGCCTACGTGGCGCACGCGGAGGGCATAGCGCTCGCTGTCGATCAGCTTGTTCAGCTGTTCCAGGCTCTCGGCGGTCCTGAGACCGTTCGCGCCATCTGTGCCAGAGGGGTGTGGTGCGCCCCGCTTGGCCAGGGCCCGGAGGTCAGCCAACAACTGTTCGCGGTCCAGGGGGTTGCGTTCGCTCATACCTCAGCTTGCTCCAGCTCGGCCATATAGCGCTCTCGCAGACGCTCCAACTGTCCAGCCAGGCTGCCGTCGATCACGAGGTCACCAAAGCGCAGCGTGGCCCCGGCGACCAGGGAGGGGTCGACCCGGTACGCGATCTCGATCGGTTGCCCGGCGAGTTCTTTCACCTGGGCCTCGATCCGGGCTCGGCGCCCGGGCTCCATCTCGTGCGCGCTAACCAGTTCCACGCGCACCTCGTCCTCTGTGCCTAGTTGTTTGGCCTGGCGATACTCCTCTTCCGGGAGCGCAGCCAGCCGCTTGATGAATTGCTCGAGGGCGCCTTCCTGAAAGCCGTCGGACGTCGCCTCGCGGATCATCCGTGCACTCAGGCTCGTGATCAGCTGCCCCAGCGCCTGGCGATGCTGGAACACGGCTTGCTGGCGCGCCTCGCGGATCTCGTTGTCTGCATTGCCGCGCATCGCCGTGAGCTCTTGCCGCGTCTCATCGAGCACCTCGCGCCTTGCACGTGCCAGTTCCTCCTGCCCCTGCTGTTGCATGACGACCACCTGTTCCTCTGCCTCCGCCAGCTTGCTTTCATACTCGGTACGCATCGCCTCAGCCGCTTGCTGCTTTTGCTCTGCGTCGGTCAGCGCGCTGGTCACCCGGGCAGAACGTTGGTCGAGGATCCGGACCACAGGCTTGAACAGGAAACGCCAGAGGACAAAGGCCATGATCACAAAGTCGAGGATCTGCAGGAGCACGGTGCTCCAGTTCAGCTGTAGCATACCTCACCTCGTCCCTGTCGAGGGAAACGTGTACCTCACACGCACGGGATCATCCACCCAAGATGAACTGCCGGAGCGGGTTGGCGAACAGCAGGATCAAGATGACGGCGAGGATATAGATCGCCAGCGATTCGAGCATCGCCAGACACAAGATCAGCGCGCGGTTTACAGCGTCGCTGGCCTCGGGTTGGCGGGCAATCGCGTTCATGGCGCTCCGGGCTACGACCATCTGCCCGATAGCGGGCACGATCACGCCGACCACAATGCCGGCTCCCGAGAGCAGCACGGTGATGATGATGAACAGATCGCTTGCGGGAAGATCTCCCATGTGTGCCTCCTCAACTGGTTTGTGCGTGCAAGGGCTGTTCGTCCTGGAGAGAGCCACAGGCGATCCGTCCTTGCGCGTTCCTGGATCACTCGTAAGCGCGTACTGCGCCCGAGATATAGACGACGGTGAGCATACCAAAGACGTAAGCCTGGATCACCGATGTAAAGATGCTAAAGAGCATCATGGGCACCGGTACGAAATAGGGCAAGATCAAAAAGAGCACGGCGATCACAATCTCTTCGCCCAGGATGTTGCCGAACAGACGGAAAGTGAGTGAAAGCGTGCGTGCCAACTCGCTCGCCAGCTCGATCGGCAGCAGGATAAAGATCGGCTCGACATAGTGCTTGAGATGCCCGAGCAGTCCCTTTTCGTGGATCCCGTAATAGTGCACCGAGAAAAAGACGACGATCGCCATGGCCAAGGGCGTATTGATGTCTGAAGTAGGCGAACTGAGGCCTGGGATGAGCCCACCCAGGTTTGCCGCGGTGATGAACACCATCAGGGTACCGACGATGGGCAGAAAGAGGCGCGGATTCTCCGGGATCATGTCCCGGATCACCCCGTCGATCGCCTCCACGACCCACTCCAAGGCGTTCTGCCAACGCGCCGGCTTGATTTGCAGGCGTTTCCCCAGCACGATCACAGCCACCGAGACGATGGCCATGATGATCCAGGTGTCGACTATCGTGCTGGTGACCTGCAGTGGTCCGATATGGAAGAGCACGACTGGAATGAACTCTTGCTCTAGTTCCATGGCTTCCTTGCCTCAACCTACTTGTCCGACTGTCTGAACAGGATATAGTACAGGTTGTAGAAGGCCAATGCGACTCCAAGAAAGAGCAGGCCAACGGTCCATTTTACGCCCTGGTCGGTGATCTGATCCAGATAGTGTCCTAGCAACGCCCCGCCGACGATCGGCAGGACCAGGCTCCAGCCCAGCGAAGCCATCGTCATCGCCAGCTGCCAGAACTTGGACCGTTCCTTCCTGTCGTCTCGCTCTGGTTTGCTCACCGGATCGCCCCTGACGCCGCAGGCAGGTCGGTCAAAGCCCTGATCAGAGCCGCGCGTGCTTTTGTGAATTCGATGTGTGCTTCCATCGCCACGGCCTCGGCCTCAGCGTGGCGCGCCTCGATCGCCTGGGCCAGCACCGCTGGGTCTTCGCCGTGCCTGGCCGCTGCGGTCAGCACGACGATCATGTTGTCCTGCACTTCCAGCGTACCACCATACAAGGCCAGGTAATGTGGCTTATCCTCATCTGGGAAGCGATACATCATGACCCCGTTCACCAGCTGGGTGATATAGGGCGCGTGATGGGCCAGGATGCCCCGCCAACCATCCGGTTCCTGGAGCCGGATCGAGACGACCTGTTGATCGATGACCACGTCATCTGGCGTGACGACCAGAAGCCGGATCTTGGGCTGCTCGGACACGATTCCCTCGCTATGCCATCTCCCGCGCTTTTCGGATCACGTCCTCGATAGTGCCAGCCATATAAAACGCGCTCTCTGGCAGGTCGTCGTGCTTGCCGTCGATGATCTCGGCAAAGCCGTGCACCGTTTCCTCCAGCAGCACGAACTTGCCGGGAATGCCTGTGAACTCTTCACCGACAAAGAACGGCTGCGTCAAAAAGCGCTGCAGCTTGCGCGCCCGCTCGACCAAGAGCCGGTCCTCCTCGGCGAGCTCCTCTATGCCGAGGATGGCGATCACGTCGCGCAGCTCGCGATAGCGGGCCAGGATCTCCTTGACCCGCATCGCCACGCGGTAATGCTCCTCCCCGACAATGCTCGCGTCGAGGATCCGCGACATCGACTCGAGCGGCTCGACCGCCGGGTAAAATCCCTGGCTCGACAGCGTACGGGAAAGGACGATGGTCGCGTCCAGGTGCGTAAAGGTTGCCGCTGGAGCGGGGTCGGTGAGGTCGTCGGCTGGCACATAGATCGCTTGCACCGAGGTAATCGCACCCCTGTGGGTCGAGACGATCCGCTCCTCCAGGGTCCCCATCTCACTGCTCAGCGTGGGCTGGTAACCGACCGCGCTCGGTAGGCGGCCCAACAGGGCCGAGACCTCGGCGCCGGCCTGCACGTAGCGGAACACATTGTCGATGAAGAGCAGGACGTCCTGTCCCTCCACATCGCGAAAGTATTCTGCCTGGGTCAATGCGGAAAGCCCTACCCGGAAGCGTGCCCCTGGAGGCTCGTTCATCTGCCCAAAGACCAGCACCGCGTCGTCGAGCACCCCGGCGCGCTTCATGTCGAGATACAGCTCGTTTCCCTCTCGTGTACGTTCGCCAACGCCGGCGAACACAGAGATCCCCTGATGCTCGGTCGACGTATGCCGGATCAGTTCCATGATCAGAAAGGTCTTGCCGACGCCAGCACCGCCCAAGAGGCCTATCTTGCCGCCCCGCACGTAGGGCGCAAGCAGATCGATGACCTTCAGTCCCGTGACAAAGATCTTGATCGAGGGGTCTTGCTCGGTGAAAGAAGGAGGCTCGCGGTGGATCGGCATCATCGTCACATCCGTGACCTCGCCCTTTCCGTCGATCGGGTGTCCTAGCACATCGAACATGCGGCCCCGCGTGCCATGCCCGACAGGAACCATGATCTGCTCCCCTGTATTCACCACCGTCGTTCCTCGCGTCAAGCCCGATGTCGAGCTCATGGCGATCCCACGGATGGTCGTCTGATCGAGGTGTCCGTGGACCTCCATGACCCGGTCCCCCTGAGGGGCCTTGATCAGGAGCGACTCAAAGACCGGCGGCAGGTGCCCGGGTGCGAACCGGACATCGATCACCGGTCCGATAATGCGCGAGATCTTGCCTTCGTTCATCCAACGCTGTCCTAAACAATAGAAGCAGCCCACTGGTCGCAAGCTGCTTCTCTCAAGGGACGCTCAAGCTGTTTGGTTGACCCTAGTACGCTAGCGCATGGCAAGAACGCCACAGGTCGACCACGTGGGAGCGTTGCTAGATGGGCCTATCAATCCCCACTCTTGTAGATCGTATACGTATAGACAAAGACATCCGGGAGGTCGTCTCTCGACTCGGCCGAACGACGGCGCTTCTCCCGGCCTTCCTTCGCGCTGGGCGACCGTGCCTCCTGCTGTGCATTGTCTCTGCGTGGACGGCGCGATCGTCGTCTTCCCCGGCGGCTCGATCGGCGCGATGTCTCTTCAGGCATTGCCATCTCTCACCAAAAAGAACTCGGGCTCACGAGGTGCCCATCCTAGGTGTCGCGCTAGGCGCGGGCACGCTTGTAGCGATACGTGATGCGCCCCCGCTCGAGATCGTAGGGCGTCAGTTCGAGCCGGACCCGATCGCCCAACAAGATGCGGATATAGTACCTGCGCATTTTGCCGGACGGATAGGCGAGCACCACGTGTCCATTGTCCAGCTCGACCTTGAACATGGTGCCGGGCAGAGCTTCGGTCACCGTGCCTTCGACCTCGATCTTGTCCTCGCGCGTCTTTTCCTTGGCCATTCAGATCCCTTCTCAATATGCCAGGCCGTCTGCCGGTGAAGGAACACAGGCTACTTCAGACAAACAAAAACCCGGTCACCACAGAATGATAACCGAGGCACCAAAAAGCTACATGTTGCCTGGCTGCACATCTATTATAGACGAACCGACATGCTTTGTCAAACCTATTTGCCGTGCGGCGCACCGAAGCAACTGGGTGCATTTTCACAAAACATGCAAGGTATGCTATAATGGAGTGAAATAGAGGGAAAAGCGCCTGAGGAGCATGTGTATGGACGCGGCAATCACCATCAAGGGCACCCGTGATGGATTGCTGATTACGCTCGAGTCGGGAGAACTGCCCGAGCTCCTGTCTGAAATCCGTTCGCTGGTAGAGGGCCGCAACACATTCTTCCGTGGAGGTAAGGTCGCGGTCGAGGTCCAGGACCGCAAACTCACTATCGCGGAAGCGGGCCAACTGCGACGCATTCTAGAGTCGAACGGCGTCCAAGTGTGGGCGATCTTGGGCACGGACCCCGATACGCGCGATGTCGTGGAAAAGCTCGGTATGGAGACCATACTGCCTGCCCGCCCCACTCCACACGCCGAAGCAGTTACCACAGACGAATCGTTCATCGCAGGGACCGGCGTCCTGATCCGCCGCACGCTGCGTTCGGGACAGTCGGTCTATCATGCGGGGCACGTCGTGATCCTCGGCGACGTCAACCCCGGATCCGAGGTTATTGCTGGGGGGGACGTCATC
>Ga0307444_1001023_pt1 | contig 12396 bp, 12 predicted proteins | sample SalMarSW160340MG_FD_202145 | JGI IMG/M metagenome (GOLD analysis project Ga0307444, IMG submission 202145) | Salt marsh sediment microbial communities from the Plum Island Ecosystem LTER, Massachusetts, United States - SW1603-40 | ecosystem: Environmental > Aquatic > Marine > Intertidal zone >... | reverse complement strand
TTAAATTATATATATTATTCATTAATTGTCAATGGCCAATATATTTAATCCTGCTCCATTGATTTGTATTATTATTCTACGTTGCATAGGGTGTTTGTTAAGAAAATTTATAACTTAGTTAAATAGAAATGGGTTAAGTCTTTAAATTTCGTATAGATTATGTGCTTGATAATTTTTCATATAATATTTCAGAATCTTATATTATGAGTAAGCTAAGTTTTTCTTCTTTACAGTAGGACTTTTGAGCAATTGCCCAAGTACTTCAAGTATTCTTAACACGAAGGCATCGTAATACAGCGCACCTTTGTACATACGTGGATCGGGTATATGCACATTTACCCAGTTGCCAACCTCATCGGCATCTTCGTAAAGATCACGGAAAAAAGACGACATCAAATACATCTCTTCACACCACGGTGGCGTTGATAAAGCTTTTAATATTCGATCAAACAAGAAAAAGGTTTTAGTCCAACCCAAATAACTTGATTTACGGCTGCGAGTCCAAAAGTCGCGCCAGCCCGTTGATTTTTTAAGCACGTAGTTTTTATGAACTTTTTTCACAAGGCCGGTCTTGCACCATTTTTCGAGGATGTTGTAAACGTTTTTCTGATTGTAGTAGATATTTCTCGCAATGGAAAGAGAATTATCCTGTTTATTGAACAATAAGTATATAAATATATCGGGTCGGGCATCCATGCCATAGTACCCTCGCAATAAAAGTTGCAAAAGCACGGGTGACTGTACAGTGTCTAGTTTGTTCGTAATGTCTCTAATTTTAAATGTCCTAAAAAATCGTTTATAATCGGATAACACCTGTTTTTCTAAGACGCGAGTCTTAGGCATTTTTTTTATCACAGAATGCTGTGCATGTTTTCGCAGTATGTCAGATAACATTGTCAGCACATGAGAAGGTAGGATAACTAATCCCTTTTGAGACAAAGGTTTTGTGAATACGCCGGCAATCCTTTTAAAACGCGCGGTATTGAGCCATTCGGCATTTTTAACAAGCCATTCAATGCAGGTCGAGAAGAGCCGTTTATCCTCAAAACCAATCGTTAGGGTAGATAAGGTAAGTGCCTCAAGATCGATAATCCAGCGCTGCTCTGGAGATACATGAGTGGCTACACCCAGTGCACTCCATTGCCGCCAGTGAATTTCCAACAGTTTGCTCTTAAGTTCTTCTTTAAATGCTTTGTGCAATTTGATCATAACCTAATATCCTTTTCAAAAAATCTTTTAAAATCAGTCTGAATGTTTCAGAGACATCCTGGGTTAATACCCATTGCGTTGCAGTAGCGATTTCTTCCATAGATGGTCTGAGTGCAAGTAAATCCTGAACATGATAATCACCACGATCAACCGCCGCATATAATTTGAAATGAATCTGATCAATTCGGCTGATATAGTGTACAGTCAGATACTTACCATATTTCTTTGGGACGAGTCTTTTAATAAAACCATCTGGCAATCCTGATTCAACCTGGCTTGCAGGTCCCAGGTTCAACCAATTTGCAGGAAGTCCAAAATCCCTTGCCACAACCTGGGCTGCACGTGTTAGCCAGTCAGGAAATTTCTTGATGCTGAAAATGTGTGCTTTGTTTTTTGCCATTTCAATAATACCCAGCACATCTGCATCCCTGGTAGTTCGTTCTATTAGCCCAAGTGCAGCGAGCGCTGTACCACCACAGATAACGAGATTGATACGAACTCCACCAGATACGCCGATTTGGGCGTTAAGTGCTTGGAAGATTTCATTAATATTTGAAGATTCAAGTTTCATTTTAGTATTTAAAGTATTAATAATTAGTAATTATTATACTAATTATATACATAGTTTTTAGTTTGTCAAGAAGATTTACAACTTAGTTAGATAAAAATTGGTCGGATATTTTTATTTTGCAAAAATGTTGAAACGGCTTCAGCAAAATAAAAGAGGGGTGAGGTTGTTCTAAAAATGATCCTGGATTCCCGCTTTCGCGGGAATGACGATTAGGGTTATGAATAGGGGATATGGGTCTATGACGAGTAAAATAATTGACTTTCCGTTAATATTTTGTATAATGAAAGAGCGATGATATTCTACCAAACAGGACAGACAGGTGTATGGCGATACGGGCTTTGTTGCCGTAACCCTTGAAGGATTTTTATGAATTGGTCGGTTCACCCAGCAAAGGATAACTATAAAAAGACCATTTTGAGTCTCGTATTTATTATCGGATTCCTCGTCTTTATCGCAGTTTTCTATGGTCTTTTCTGGGGTTTGCTTGGTTTTGTGATATTAGTCGTGTCTTTGTATTCATATTTTTTCCCGACGCATTACGAGGTCGATCACGAGTATGTAACGATCAAGAATATGTTCATTACCCAACACCGGCGCCTTGCCGAATTCAAGAAAGTTTACCGCGGTAAAAATGGGATATTACTCAGTCCGTTCAAAAGAAAGACCATCCTGAATCAATTCCGCGGCGTTTTCTTACTTTTGCCAAAAGAGCGAGAAGCGATCGAAGAGTATGTGAGGGGGCTGGTCGAAAAAGACGATAGCTCAGCGATCGAGCGAACGGAGGAAAATGCACAGTAAGAAGAATTACCCGGTCATCGATGAGGTGATCGCGCAGGAATATTCATCGGATTTCGGTATTTCTCATGAACTCGCACAGATTATCGCGGTCCGTTTTCCTGCATACAATGAAGCCAAAAAGTTTCTCTTCCCGGATATCAAGGATCTCTATGACCCATGGTCAATACCCGATATAACCAAGGCAGTCGATGTGATCATGACTTCTATTAAAACGAATGAAAAAATACTCATATACTGTCATGACGACCCGGATGGTTATACTGCTGCAGCGATAATGTATCAAAGTCTGGTTGATATCACTAAAGGACAGCACGAGAGGATTTTCATATACCCGATCGTTCGTGAAAAAGATGGTTATATCCTGAATCCGGAAGTGCTCAGGGAATACCGGGAAAAAGGAGTTAGACTCGTTATTACGGTTGATTTTGGTATTAGCAGTCTGGAGAATTTCAAGGTTGCCGCCGAACTCGGTCTGAAATTGGTCGTTTGCGATCATCATGAAACAACGCGCTCTCATTTCCCTGCACCGGCCGTTGATCCAAAGCGCCCTGATTCGCATTATCCTTTCCGTGACCTGGCCGGTGTCGGCGTCAGCTTCAAACTCGCCCAGTGCCTTTACCAGAAAGCATTTAAACTGAAAGCCGAGGAATTCTACTCGCTAAAAAAGAATTTTTTTCCATTACTCATGCTCGGTACCCTATCAGACCGGGTGGCTTTATTGGATGAAAATCGCATATTCTGTTCGCATGGGCTAACGCTCTTTCGGAAATTAGATAAACCATGGATGAAGTACTTTAAAGATAACCAGGTGGACGATATCCCGGTGGTTCCTCGTGAACTAAATTCAACGATCGGCGCCGCTGCATATATAGATCCCAATTTGGCCATTGAAGTATTCTTGAGCAATGATTTCGATCGGGTATCTGAGATCATCGGAATTTTACAGGGAGTAAGCAAAGAACGCAGACAGGGGGTCGAGGATTTATTGCGCGCGGCGATAGCAGCGGCAAAAATTTATCCTCAAGCTATTATTTCGATCATCCCTTTTTCAAAACAGCATTATCTCAGTTCGGTCGCTGCCCGTTTGAAAGAGCAGTACGAAAGGACATCGATCGTTGTCGGTCTTAAGGGCAGTATATGCTATGGTGAGTTGCGCAGTAACACGGTCGATCTATTCAAGATGCTGAGCAAGTTCGGTTCTTTTTTCCTTGATTTTGGCGGTCATCGTAAAGCCGCAGGTTTTACGATGAATGAATCGCATCTGGATAAGCTGATCAATGAAACGGTCGCGTATATTTCCGATAATGGCAAACTTGACAGTGTCGATAAGGCAACCAGCCTGAATGAGCGTTCTGTTTTCATGCTCGAACGTTCAAAAATAGATTTTTTACAGCCCCTGGTACCATTCGGTGAGGGTAATCCAGCACCGCTCTTGACAGATGGTACAAATATTTATACAATAGACAACAGGTTCAACATAATCGAGAAGGAGCTTGATGGCTAATTTGAATTTCGCTAAGAAGGAAGTCAATCTCAAAATCGTATATTACGGTACTGGTCTTTGCGGTAAAACCACGAATTTGCGGACGATATTCTCGGCGATGGCTCCGAACCGCCGGGGAGAAATGATGAGCCTTGCGACCGAACTTGATCAGACACTATTCTTTGATTTTCTGCCGGTCGATCTCGGCAGTGTGAAGGGTTGGAAATTACGCCATCATCTTTACACTGTACCCGGTCAGATCTATTACAATGTTTCGCGTAAACTCGTCCTTAAAAACGTTGACGGTCTTGTATTTGTCGTTGATTCGCAGGAAGAACGGGTTGATGAGAACATTGAAAGTTTCAATAATCTGCGTGATAATCTGAAGAGTTATGGTTTGAGCCTTAAAGATATCCCGATGGTCATTCAGTATAATAAACGTGATTTACCGAATATCGTGCCGATAAGTGATCTGCAAATGCAAATAAACCACGACGGGTACACGTATTTTGAGAGCGTGGCGATCCGCGGGATCGGCGTTTTTGATACTCTTAAATCGATCTGCCAGATTACCGTCCGCAAACAGATGGATAGTCTGCCGCAGGTCTAGTCAACCCGTTTCCGCAACTCCTTTTACAACTTAAAACTATTGACTTTAGTTGAATTGTCTATTATAATTTTCGCATAATGGAAGGTTCGCGGACTATCTCAATTAGCAGCAAGAAGGTTGAAGAACTCGACGATTTACTAGCGGGTTTCTGCGAACAGGCGAATATCGTGTGGGCGATTTTTGTTACTGCATCAGGTCAGCTTTTGGTGCAGAAAGGGTTTGTGCGGTCGTTTGATGTACTGGCAATATCCGCGTTAGCTTGCGGAGTTTTCAACTCGACCATGGAACTGGCACGAATCGTCGGTGAAAAGCATTTTAGTCAATTTCTTCAGGAAGGCAAGAAATTCAGCGTTTACTATATAGGGGTCAAGGAAGATTACCTGCTTGTTTCTTTATTTGATGACCGGACTTTGCCCGGCGTTGTTAAAGTGGCGAGCAAAGATTTTTCAATAGGGGCTGAGAGGATTCTAAGAAACGGAAAATGAAACGGCAACAGGATTTTGAGAATTTCTACGTGTATGAAGGCAACAAAGTTGCTTATCTGGCGGCTAAGAAGATATTAGAATTCCCGGGTGAACTATTTAATCCTCTTTACATTTACGCGGGTACAGGATTAGGGAAAACGCATTATCTAATAGCACTGCAAAATGAATTGAACAAAAAAAGCACGACCAAATTCTTTGCCGCCAAGGAATTTGAAGATGCACTCGATAAAACAAAGGTTTTTGACCACGCCATTGTCGTCGATGATCTGCATATGATAGCCGACACGTATCATGATGCATTGGTCGGTGTTATTGATACGGCATTGGCAAGTAACCGACAGGTATGTTTTTCAGGTAACGCACCGCCCCGGGATATTAAGAGTTTTGATACCCGCTTAGTGTCACGCATAGAGGGTGGACTTGTTTGTGACATTCTTCCTCCTAAAGAGATGGCGTTAGTTGATATGATCAAAAGGAAATCTGGCGAGGCCGGAGTTCTTTTGCCAGACGCAGTGGCCCTGGAACTTGCCCAGATATCGACGGGCTCGATACGTAAGATTGAGGGCATGATAAATCGGATCGTTGCCTACTCATCGCTTGGGAGTCTATCATTAGACCCTGATAGTATTCGTATGATATTAAAAGAGTTTTATCCCAAGGGCATGTATAGCCCGGTTTCTTCGTTGCTCGAAGAATTGAAGAAAAATGCGAGCGAAGTTTTGGCTAATGTTTCGGAAAAACTCGATGAACGTGAAGAGTACAAAGAAAAAATTTATATATGGGAAATGAAAGGATTCGACACTTCTGCTCTTAAACCTTTAATTGAAGGCGACCTTGGTAAATTCAAGAAAGCTTATGATGATTTCATCGGAAAAGTGGAAAGGCTGATCGACCTACAAAAGGAGTTTGGTTCACTCGACACCCATGATTTCCCAGATGAAGCGATGAAGATCGAATCGATGTTGTTCTCTCCTGCACATGTCGATGAGATAGAGGATCTTACATCAAAGATAAAACAAAAAGTTGAAGCACCCCATCCTAAGAAAGCATTTGAAGACTATTTTGTCGGTTCATGTAATCAAGATGCGTATAGCCTGTACAGAGAGCAAGTTGTTAAGAATCTTGGAGAAAAATTCAATCCTTTTGTGATATATGGAAAAGATAGTACTGGCAGGACAAGGTTTTTAACTGAGGTTAAGATCGATCTTGAAACAGCAGATAAATCAGTACTTTTTACAGACCTTGAAGATAAGGATGCCTCTGGGCAGTTTGAAAAAGCAGGTGATTACGATGTGTTAATAGTAGATAATTTCCATAGTGTTTTTACGTTTGACGACAAAGCACGCAAGATAGTTTTCGATGCGATCAGGGATCATATAGATAATAGTAAAGCAGTCATATTCAGTTCCGCTACTTTCTCAAGTGGAGCTGTTCTGTCCGAGTATGAGAAATCGATATTTGAACTCGGTATTGAAACTGGATTGAAAGAACCGTGTCCTGAAGTTACTGAAGCTTATATCAAAGCAAGGATCGATAGAGATATCGCCAAAAAAATGATAAGTGCTGGATTGCCTGAATTTGTTTCATATTCAGCGATCGATGAGTTTATTGAATCATTCGATAAATCAATAGCAGTGAAAGAACCTGTTAGTGTGAGTAAAGAAACAGCAGAAGAAAAAGAGGAACCGGTTGAAGAAGAGGAGTCAGCTGAGGAAGAGATCGTTCCGTTGGGACTGGCTGGCGAAACAGCAGAGCCTGAAAAGACAAAAGACGCAGAATCTGAGAGTGTTGCTGAGGCGACATCGGATGAAGTACCTGAAGAAGTAGTCTCTCTGGGATTGCCCGGCGAGGAAACTGCTCAGCCAGAGACCGTGATAGCTGGCAAAGAGGAGGACCGACCTTTGGGAATGGACGAAGATGCTGACATGACTGATGAGGGTACTGAAGAATTAGAGGTCGTATCATTAGGTCTTCCTGGAGAAGAAGAAACAAAAGCATCGGATCATGAAGAAGAAAAGCAGATCGAAGAGACTGCGGAAAAAATAGAAACGTCGCCAGCAAAAGGTGAACCCCTCAAAGAAATCAAGGAGGACAGGTTCATCACAAAAGAGATCCCCGGGGAATTAATTGAAGATAATTTTTAATTCCGCTGTCGGCGGAAGCGATTACGGAGATGAAAAAAAGGATTACAATGATAGGGGATTTGAAATTCCAGATTACAGACTACCAATGAGAAGGATAGAAGATGGCGATTAAGGGATCCTTAACCGAGGCATCATTGCCCGATGTTATACAACTGCTTACGTATTCTGGTAAATCCGGCTGTCTATCAGTTACCGACGGCAGGAATTTCGGCAACATATTCATTAAAGACGGCAGGATTATTTACGCTACGATATTAAACAAAAAACAACGACTCGGTGATATCCTTATAATGAAAAAAATCATTGATAATGAGACTTTATCCCGGGCTTTAGAGGTTCAGAAATCGGCAAAGAAAAAGAGATTGGGTGAGATCCTCATTGAGATAGATGCATTGACCAAGGATATCCTTGAGGATGAGTTAAAAGGCCAGATCGAACAGACAATATTCACAATGCTGACCTGGGAAACAGGGTATTTCAATTTCGAAGCTGATTTGTTACCGTCACGGGAAGAATATATTGTTCAGTTATCTGCCCAGGAACTCCTACTCGAAGGGGCGAGACGAATAGATGAATGGCGGCAGATCGAAAATAAGATACCTTCTTTTGAAACCGTGCTCGGGCATAAAGGCGATGCCACAGACATACCACTAACATCTGAGGAACAACAGATCCTTGAATTGATTGACGGCGTAAGGTCGATCGATGATATTTTAAAACTATCGAAATTCGATTTTTTTGAAACCTGCCGAACGATTTATGGACTACTATCAGCGGGTTTATTGGAAAAGCCGGATAAGCCTTTGGAGAGGAAAAAAACTACGGGCGATATATCGGAATATAAAAATCTCGGGTTTGCATTTTATAAGACTGAAATGTTCGATGAAGCTGAACGCGAGTATAAGAAAATACTCGATATCGACGACAAGAATGCTGAAGCCCTGTTTTATCTGGGACTCATCGAATTAATGCGCGAAAACTATACCGGCGCACGTGAAAATCTGTTAAAAGCATTGGCTCAGGATAATCGAGCATCAGTACTCGGCAATTTAGGTTATGTGTGCCTAAAATTAGAATCATATGATGAGGCGTTAGACTATCTGAAACAGGCGGTCGAGCTTGCTCCGGATAATATGCGGGTTAAAACCACCCTGGCTGTTATCAATTATCAGTGTAAAGACATCGAAAGTTCTGCTGAGATTTTCAGAGAAATAATCGATAAGTCACCAGAAATAATCAGTCCATATATTTATCTACCAATAATTTATTTGAGACAGGGAAATACTGAATTAGCTTCTACATTGCTGCAGGATGCGATCGATCGATTCCCAAGGTTCTCATTTTTTAGGAACAATCTTGCAGTATTGTACGAGAGCCTCGATAAACCCGAAGATGCGGAGAAATTATACAGAAAAGCACTCGAAGCAGATCCGGGGGACAAAGCCGTTTGCCGAAACCTCGCTGATTTTTATTACGAAGCTCAAATACTGGGTGCCGCGAAAGAGCTGTACGAAAAGATCCCTGAGGAGAGCAGGGATTGGCAAGTTATGTTTAAGCTGGGTAATATTTCCTTACGTCAGGGAGATTCAGAAAATGCATTACTTTCTTGGGAAAAAGCTCAGCAGCTGAATCCGTCGGAATCTATTATTACTCGTAACATCGAAGTGCTGAAGAAATCGGGTGGAAAATAGCTTTCACAATCTAATCAGGTACATTGAGCAGAAAACTTCATTTAGATGCCAGAGCTACAAAGAAAAGCCTCTAAAGAGACGCATCCGCGTCAGAATGAGAGCTTTGGATATAAAAAATTTTTCAGAGTATGAGATATATCTAAGAAAAAATGATGGCGAGTTGGCTAAATTAGTGGAAACTATTACGATCAATCTATCATATTTTTTCAGGAACCTCGAGACCTTTTACTTTTTGAAGGACTATATATTCCCCGAATTGAAGAAGAAAAAGGAGAAATTTATTTTCTGGAGCGCGGGATGTGCACAAGGCGAAGAGCCATATTCCTTGGGAATAATGGCAGCTGAGAGTAAGATGCTTGAAAATGTAACGATATATGGTACGGATATTGACAATAGAGTTCTCGATGTCGCCCAGCGGGGCAAGTACTCGAACATAGCCTTTCAATATACGCCGAGCGACCTGTTGAAAAAATACTTCAGACATCTTCCAGATGGTTATGTGATCGCCAACAACGTGAAGAGCCGAGTTAAATTATTCAATGCCGATCTTTTTGACGTTCCACCCTTCGGACTCTGTGATATGATAGTGTGCCGCAATGTATTGATATATCTTGATCGTGAAGCTCAGTCGACTGTTCTAAAGAATTTCTACGATCATCTAAGTCCAGATGGTTATCTGGTTATCGGCAAGGTCGAATTGCTGATAGGTATCCCTGAGGTTGTTCTATTCGATACGGTTAGTCGAGTTGAACATGTTTATCAAAAGAAAGGGTAATTCCCGCGGGACGGTCAGCAAAAAGCCATGCAGGTTATTTGTCAGTTGTGATGAGTGAACAAAAGGTGGGTATCGGCGAGGTGAGGACAGAACAAGGTCAAGTTAAACTCTCGGCTTTTGGGGTGGGTTCCTGTATAGTTATCATGCTGTATGATGAAACCAAAAAAGTTGGTGGCTTGGCGCACTGTTTGTTACCATTCGGGAACGACAGTAGTCTTAAATATCCGCGAAATGCTATTGATGAAATGCTTAAGCAGATGTCTCAGATGGGCGCCTCGAGGGATAGGATCGTAGCAAAGATAGTCGGCGGTGCGACTATGTTCGAAGGCTTTGAGAGGCACGCGATAGGTAAGAGAAATGTAACAAAGACCAGAGAAGAACTCAATAAACTGGATATTCCGATAATCGCTGAAGATGTTTTTGGCAACTGGGGTAGATCGATATCTTTTAACGTTGAAAGTGGTGAAGTTAAGGTGAGATCATACCGGCACGGTGAGAAGGTATTGTGAAGAAAAGAATCCTCGTTGTTGAAGATTCGATCTTGATGCAAAGGGTTATCGGGGATATTATTACCTCATCAGGTGATTTTGAAGTATGTGGCTATGCCCGTGACATTGTCGAGGGCTGGGCGAAGTTTAACAAACAAAAACCTGACCTCATAACTCTTGACTATGAGTTGCCCGGTGAGAATGGTCTAACATTACTCGGTAAAATCATGGATTCAAAACCGACCCCTGTGCTTATGTTGTCAGCCCATACAAAAAATGGGGCGGAGTTGACGATTCGCTCACTCGAGATGGGTGCAGTAGATTTCTTTACAAAACCATCCGGTCCGATCTCGATTGACCTTTACAACTATAAGTCGGAATTGCTGGGAAAACTGCACAGTATTTGTGATGCAAAAATGCCGGGAATGTTAGAACGCAGGGTTACAAAAAGAACGTCTACGTTCCGGGATCTCTATGTCGGTATTGCTGCATCGACTGGCGGTGTTCGTGCGCTTAATTATATTATACCGTCACTGCCAGCAAAATGCGGATTGAGGATCATTGTCGTGCAGCACATGCCAAGGTATTTTACAGCCACTCTGGCTGTCCATATGAACGAACGGGCGAGTATGGTCGTTAAAGAAGCCAAGGATGGTGATCCGATCCTCGATGGAGAGGTTCTCGTTGCGCCGGGTGGTTGTCATATAAAAGTCAATGATTCCGGAACAAGCGTTGTGCTGAGTGATGAACCTGCCAGACACGGGGTTAAACCGTCAGCCGATATTTTATTTGAGTCCATGGCTATGGTTTTCAAACAAACCACATTGGGTATTGTTCTTACCGGTATGGGGCATGATGGAGCGGCAGGAATAAAAGCAATAAAAAACCATGAAGGTGTTGTGATCGCTCAAGACCCTGATGATGCAGTCATCGGCGGTATGCCGCAGTCCGCGATCAATACCGGCGCAGTCGATCACGTTCTTCCCCTGCGTTTGATACCGGATAAGATTTTTGAGTACGTATCTAAGAAGCCATGAAAGAAATGATAAAGGATCTGCAAAGCCGTCTTGATGCTTTAAAAGACAAGGTTGACCATTTCAAACCCGATGATGATCTGGCAATCAGGGATGAGATCAAAAAAATCTATGTCAGGATAGCGAATGGACTCAAAGTGCTAAACAAAGCACAGGAAGATGTAAGGACGATCGTTCAGGAATTCAAGAGACATAAATCGACACACATGGGAGTCGGTCAGTTCTATTCTTTTGTGAAGTCACAGACATCAGCTGAGCTCGATCTGGCTACGCTGCTTGACCGCGCCTGGAACCACATTGTCATGGAGGATTTTGATGAAGCGATAAAAGTGCTAAAAAGGGTTCTGGATATAGATCCAACCAATACAAAAGGACTTGGATTCATGTGTCTCGCTTTGATGGATAAGGAACAGTATGATGATGCAATGATGTATTTGCAGAAAGTCCTGGTTGTTGATCCAGAAAATGCTTTTGCGCTCAATAATCTCGGTTACATCTGTTATAAAAAAGGCATCTGGGGTGAAGCGATAGAACATCTGAGTAAAGCTGCGCGGCAAAAAAAAGACAGGATGGCATCTTTGTATGCGAATTATTATTTGGGTTTGGTCTATCATGAGCGTTCTATGCTCGATGATGCCGTAAGATTCTTCGAAAAAGCTCTTAAACTGGGTCCGAATTTACAGGAAGCATATTATTATCTGGGTCTGACTGAGGTCAAACGATATGAATTTGAAGAAGCTGTGACCTATTTTGAGAAAGGAATTATTATTGACAGCCAATCTAAGTATGGCAGATTATGCAAAGCTGAATACGAGAAGATAAAACCTTTAACCCACAGCCATGAGAGTCACGATAAGGCCGATCAAAAGGATATGGAGAATAAGGAGTAAACGCCTGAAACCTGGGGAAGCCGCACACACCCTTACATTCGTTATTGATCTTGCCAAAAAAGTCGGTGATCATATCGCGCAGCATGCTGCATTGCGAAAACAGGTTCGTTATAAGGGAGAGGTAGATCTCGTAACCCGGTTCGATAAGAGATCTCAGGATATGATCGTTCGCGAATTGATCAAAAAATATCCTCGATATGGGATTCTCAGTGAAGAAG
>Ga0307444_1001015_pt1 | contig 12423 bp, 7 predicted proteins | sample SalMarSW160340MG_FD_202145 | JGI IMG/M metagenome (GOLD analysis project Ga0307444, IMG submission 202145) | Salt marsh sediment microbial communities from the Plum Island Ecosystem LTER, Massachusetts, United States - SW1603-40 | ecosystem: Environmental > Aquatic > Marine > Intertidal zone >... | reverse complement strand
TTTCGACAATCGTCACCCCGCAATTCAAAGGGCCAAAGAATTTGTTTTCAAATACCAGTCTAGAGAAGGGGATATACGGGGTATCTATTGGGATCAGTATTCTCCCAATTATTCCGCCGGATTCTTCGAATTGCTAATCAAGGCGGGATACACGAATGACAGGTGGGTTCTGAAGGGATTGGAATGGCTGCTGTCCATGCGCCAATATGATGGCGGTTGGGCAATCTCTTTCAGAACCGCAAAAGAAAATATTTCAATAGGGATGGATTATTGTCCACCCATTCAACCGGATAAGTCCAAACGATTTTCCTATATGGTAACCGGAGTCGTGATCAGAGCTTTCGCCTATCATCCTGAATATAAAAGAGAAATGAGATTAGAAACGCTGCAGAAATGGTCCCTTCGAGGCTTTTTAAAAGAGATTATTACCCTGATAGAGGCACCGTCGAGTTTTGGACCAAGTTTTTCTTCCCGTTCTGGAATACAGACTTGATCGCTGTCTTGGACCCCATATCCAATTTGAGATTCAAGCCGGATCACCCGATGGTATCTAAAGGGCTGGATTGGTTTATCGACAGGTTAAATAAGGATGGGACTTGGGATCTGAAATTACTCAAAGGTGACAAACACGAACAGCCATACGGAATGGCATTGAATATATGTAATATATTTAAGCTGTATTATTCGTGATTCAAGGGCCTTTTGCTATTTTAAGCTCTTTGTTTCTTATCTGCCTTCCACAGACATCTTGAAACAAATGTATCACATCCAAAACGACAAGGTTATCAGCATCATGATCTTCTTTGTCGTTCCGAGTTTTTCGGGTAGCTTGAGGCTTCGACGGCTGCAGATTTCTGTCTGATCGCGGCCACAAATCCTCCCCCCGGAGCCATGGTGATTTCGAAAGACATCTTGTCCGTGACCGCTTGTCGTTCAAAACGAATAGCATTCGGCTCTTCCTCGCTAAGAGAGCCGTCGACAAACAGCTCGGCCTCGTAATCCCCGGAATCCAGTATCTGAAGAGGTACGACGATTTCACGACAAATATCGTTCGTCATCCCGCCGAGATACCAGGTTGTGTCCTTTCGCCGAGCCAGGACGACGAACTCGCCCGCTTTGCCCGCAAGGAACCGCGTTTCATCCCACGTCACCGGAACCTCCCTCAGAAATTCAAAACCCGGCTGTCCCTCATAGGAGGACGGTGTGTCGCAGACCATGGGCATGGGATTTTCGTAAACGATATACATGGCCAGATGGTGGCACCGTGTGCCGAGAACTTCGGGCATGATACTGTGGGGCTGGAAACGGGACGGCGAGACCGCCCGGAATCCTCCCAAATGGTAATCCATGGGACCGGCCAAAGCCCGGGTGTAAGCGACATCGATGTTGTGCTGGGGTGTGCACCGGGCGCTCCATTTCAGGTACTCCAGGTTCAACACCCCCTCCCGGTTAAAGAGATTGGGGAAGGTGCGGTGTTCCCCGCTGGGCATGTAGGAGCCATGGAACTGGATATGGAGTTTGTGCCGGGCGGCTGACTCCAGAACACGCTCGCAGAAACGGACCATCTCCTGATCGTTGCGGTCGAGAAAATCCACCATCAGGCCGCGGATTCCCCACTCCTCGTACCGAATGAAAGCCTCTTCCAGCCGGTCGATCAAGGTCTTCCAGTGAACCCAGAGGCGAATCCCCACTCCGCGTTTCTTGGCGTAGTCAAGGATTTTCGGAAACTCCAATTCCGGCCGGGGCATCAAGATATCGGTATCGGGTCCTGGCGCGAAATCGACCTGAGACTGCCGATACCAAGGCTTGTCATCTGCTACCACCGAGTGGTAGGCGATGCCGTTACGGGCGCAGAAATCGATGTAGTGCTTGTGTGTTGCGAAGTTCATACCGCACTTGAACGGAAGCCCTTCCTCGGCTGTCCCGTTCCACCAGTGCCAGGTCGTCTTGCCAGGCCGAACCCAGGAAAAGTCCCCCCGGGGAGGATCGTTCAGGCAGACAAGGAGATCGCTCTCCAGGTGCTCTCCGGCCTCGTCCGAAAGCAGCACTACCCGCCAGGGGCTCCAGTGCGGTGTCTTGCCGACTACCCTGGCTTTGGGCCTGAAGGGAAGCGGAGAAAGAGCGATCCGCAGCGCGGTTGATTCCTCGTTCGGAATCCGTTCGCAATACATCCCGGCAAAATCCCGCAGGCGTGCCTCGGTCAAGACGGCTGAGGGACCGTCCGGCCAAACGGCAAGAAAGGGTGTGTCGATCAAGGTCTGCTCTGGCAGGTCGGAATAAGACATGTGTTCGTACAGATATTCGTGAGGGGTAGTGAAGCTGGGTGTGGCCATGAACAGGACCGAGGGATTGCCCTCCAGCCGGAGCTCGGTCGACTCCTCTGTAAGGACGAAGTCAAGGAGCGATTCTTGTTCTGGAAAGCCATACCGAAAGGCCACCCCGTCATCGTAGGCCCGCAGTTCGAGGTCCCAGAGAATCCCGTTCGCGCTTTCCAGGCGGAGACACGCTTCTGAATAGACATTCCGGACAATACGGCTCTTGCCCCAGGGTAGAGAAAAGGTTTCGTCCAGGCGCTCCTCATTCAGCGCGTGAATCCGTACACCTTCGTTCAACTGGCCTTTTCCAGCCAGCGTGATTCTCAAAGCCGAAGATTTTACGACTGACCTACCGTCACGCCTGACTGTGTAGGTCAGGGTGCTTCGGGCTCCGGTTCCGGAGTGTTCTAGGGTGATGGCATTTTTTCCATCGGGCGATTGAACCCTGACTGTCCGTTCTTCAGTGCCGTCTCTGCCCGAACAGGTTGTCAAGGCGGCAAGCACGAGGAGCACTGTTATTCTTATGAATAAATCCTTCATCCCATTCTCCTGACCCGCTTCGTGTTTTAGGTCGGGGCTATGATATACAAATATCATTTCAGGTGCAAGGCCGAAAGCTTGACTTCCTGCTGTGGCCGGCGATACAATTTTTCCCCCTTGGGTCGTCGATACACGTGTTCCTGGATCGAATTGACCCCACACCATTTATTGGGAGGTCAGGAAAATGAACGGACAAAAAAAACGTAGACTGTCGACCTCTCGAATGCTCTCGATTATCGCTTTTGTCCTAGTGCTTTGCGGAGCACTTGCATGCACGGACTCTCTTCCTCCGGTCACATCCTCGGACATGCAGCCGGTCCTGGGGATCGAGGAACTCAGCCGCCTGGACCTCCTCCCGAGACTGAAACGATCGGTCAAGGTCGGCTTGATATCGAGCTATGACAGAACCGGCGGCAACGATGACGGCTTCTCCGGCACCTATTCCTTCGTCAGAAAGGAAGAGGCAGGACTGGTCCTCGCTGACCTGGAGGGTCCTGGGATTATCTACCGCATTCATATGCCTGTTCCGGCAGACGATGTGATCGAGTTCTATTTCGATGGCGAAACATCCCCCCGGATCAGCTTGAAAATCACTGAGCTGTTTGCGGGCACGCATGCGCCTTTCCTGTCTCCACTTGTCGGGACCGGAGCAGGCGGTCGCTATTCCTATGTGCCTCTGACGTTCCAGCGCTCCTGCAAGGTCCTGGTCCGGGCCGAAAAGTTCCACTTTTATCAGATCAGTTATGCCCAATATCCGGCGGATTTTAAAATCCCAACCTACGAAGATCCACCGTCCGACGCATTTCTCCGCCTGTTGGAGAAAGCAGAGAGCCTGATCCGTTCGGCCGGTTCCGATATCTCGCCTTACCTCGTTTCCGAGGGGACACGGATGAAAGTCCACCGGACCCGGAAAATCCTCCAGCCGGGACAGACGGTGACGATGTTCAAGACAAAAAATCCCGGGAGGATCGTCGGCCTGAAGCTCGGGCCAGCGGAAGTCTTCGCAGGGAAAGACCGGGATATCTTCATCAGGATGTACTGGGACGGCAATGAGGAGCCTGCTGTAGCCAGCCCGGTGGGCGATATGTTCGGTTACAGCTTCGGGGAACCCGCGGTTCGCTCGCTCCTCGTCGGCACCTCCGGTGAGACGAACTACATGTATTTCCCGATGCCTTTCGAACGGTCCGCAAGGATCGAACTCGTATCCGAAAGGACATCCGGCCGGGCGGTAGATGTGTGGTCCGAGGTGACCGTAGCAGCGCTGGGCAAATCAGGGGATGAAGGACGATTTTATGCGCGCTGGAGGCGCGAAAATCCCACCCGTGAGGGCTTGCCGTACACCTTCCTGTGGACGACCGGCAGGGGACACGTCGTCGGCGTGATTTTGCAGGCGCAGGGCCTCGAGATCGGGCATACCGCCTTTTTCGAAGGGGACGAACGTGTCATCATCGACGGGCAGCTGGCCATTCCCGGGACCGGCTCGGAGGAAACCTTCAACGGGGGTTGGTACGATGTCCCGGGCCGCTGGGAAAACCGGATTTCGTTTCCGCTCAGCGGATGCCTGGATTACAAAAAGCATCTCAGCCGGACCGGCGGATATCGCTGGCTGATCACGGACTCATTCGCCTACGAGCAGAGCATCGACTTAACGATCGAGCACGGTCCGGAAGGAAACAAGATGCCTACAGACTACACCAGCGTAACCTTTTTTTATTCTTCGGATCCTCCGCCGGACTACTCCTATCTCCCCCCGGTTGCCGAACGAAAGGTGACGAATCCGCCAAGAATCGTCTTTGTGCCCGGATGGAACGTACCGATCCACACCACCTCACTGCAGAATGCCACCTGGTCCAAGCAGACGGCGACGATCGGGGAAAACCGGGTCCGGTATCTGTCGATGAAGACTACGGGCGAAGATATCTTCGGCACTCACCATATCTCTTTCATTTGCGACATGCCCGCTTCGGGCAGCTACAAGGTAGGGATCAAGGCCGTGCACGGCCCCAACCAGGGGATTGTCCAGATGTTCCAGCGCGACAGACCTGTCGGGGAGGCCGTGAACCTTTACGCTGCGGATCGAAGCCTGTCTTCGATTCTTCCCCTGGGTATCCAGGAAATGAGCTACGGAGACAACCTCTTTTTCCTGCACCTTGTCGGCAAAGACCCACGTTCGGCCGGGATAGGTTTCGAGCTCGTCGAAATCGTTTTCGAACGAATCGACTAGTGCCGCTTACCTTCCTGTGGGTGGATTTGACGGTCCATTTCACGGTGCCGGAAGCGGGACGCTATTCGTCCGAGCTCTTCTGACTTCATCCCAAGCTCGGTATGTTCGATCTCGAAAAAGGGGATAATATCCTGGAGGTCGAGGCGATGGAACCCAATCCGGAAGCAGAATCTGGAAACCAGTTCGGCCTGGATTACATATTCCTCATAAGATAGTGACGATGAAAAAAATTGTGTCGCGAGGAGCTGACGATGCAGTCTGAGCCCGGCACTGCGTTGAGGCTTCTTGTGACAGAGTTGGGCCGTTAGGGATGTTCGCTTACCGATTGTTACTATCTGCGAGATCGCCGATCAAATGGGCGGTGACAGATGTCATGATCTGGGGATACAATTCCGGGTTTACCACCTGAAAGCGAAACACGTGGTGGGATCGGGCGGATTCTTCATAAATGACCCTGGCGTCATCGTCTACGAACACCGATACGGGGGTGAAGCGAAAAACATCACTGATCGGGGCATCTTTTTTCACAATATCCCCGGGCACGGAAATCCACGCCCCCTCCTTTTCTATGATTTTTCGGCCAGCCACTTCGGCAAAAACCGCGGTACACCACAAGTTCCTTGTCTCGGAGAGCACTTGTTCTCTGGCCGTCTCATCGACATCCTCATCCAGAGATGCCAGGTGGTTAGGGGAGTCCTTTTTCGATAGGGCATATATAAAATAATTCATCACCCGGTCCGAAGAATACCTCAAAAGGTCGGCATGGGCTGCCCTCCAGAAAGAGGCGTTTCCCCGGTTCTTGAAGTTTCCCCCGTCGAAACACGGGACCCACCAGACAGCCAGGCCCGAATTCATGATACGGATAAATCCGTTGGGATCCAGGCCGACATTCCATTCACGCGTTCCGGCACTCGCTTCGCCGATGAAGATCATCAGCCGGGAAACACGCCGCCTAAAAAGGTCGGGTTTCCGGTTGAAAGCAGCGGCCACATCCCGAAGGCTCCCTACCGTGATGATGGTCACCTGGTCCTTGGAACTCGCAAGAACATCCAGGATCAGATTCACTCCCGCCTGGTATTTTTCCGCCTGATCGAATGCCGCATCGTCCGGCGTCTTCAGCGGTTCGGAAAGCCCCTTGACCCAGGGCACGTTCCGTCCGGTCAGGTAGTTCATTTGCTCGACCGGGATTCGTCCCGGGCATTGGTCCTGTTTATTCCCCTGGTCCAGAACGATTCCTCGGATATCCAGTTCCTCTAGGGCATACAATGCGGCGATGTCGAAATGGTCGTCGGGATCTTTGTGCGGGTGGAAAAGGTCCGTGCAGTACACGACCGGCACTTTCCTGTCGATGTAACCATGGTTTGAGGGGTAAGTTTGGAGGATAGCGAAGCATCCCAATATAAGGGCTAAAATTCCCATAAATGTTTTTCTCATGCCTCGAGCTCCCTCATTGCTGAAGAAATCTTTGTTTCTCTCTTTTTTGCCCAGTGGGCCTGATCACACTCAAAAAACTTTATAGACCTGACAGATTCTTGTCAAACACTTTCTTGGTCATAAAAGTGGAGGCGGGGATCCCCCCGGGCGTGCCACAATGCATATGCTTGTATTTTTTGCTCAATTGCATATACTGTCCATGTTCAATCTTGAAGATCCGCAAAAAGTCTGTTTTGGAAGGAGGGAAAAACCATGTCTGCCAAATTTTTTAAATTGCTGTATGTTTCAATCACCATCATATTTCTCACATTCCTGATCAGTGGTTGCACGACCGGAGGCGGCACGCAAAAGGATGTTTCTCAAAGGGCCTACAACGGCCCATATACCGGAGATAATCTCAGCCGGATCGCTTTCCCGATCGGCGGGATGGGAGCCGGCATGTTCTGTTTTGAGGGGACCGGAGCCATCTCGCATATGTCGGTGAGGAATACCATGGAATTTTTCAACGAACCCTGTATGTTCGCTGCCGTAACGGTGAAAGGGGAAGAAAACACCGCCAAGATTCTCGAAGGGCCCGTCCCCGACTGGAAGACATTCGGCGGACCCAGGACCGGAAACGGATTGGGCGGGACAAGCTACGGGTTTCCCAGATTCAGGGACGTGTCTTTTCAAGCCAGATTCCCCTTCGGGATCGTGACCCTCAGCGATGAAGATATGCCTTTCGATGTCGAAATAACCGGATGGAGCCCTTTCATTCCCGGCAATGCAGATGATGCCAGCCTTCCGGTCGGTGCGTTGGAATATCATTTCAAAAATTCCTCCCAAGAACCGGTCGAGGCGGTCTTTTCCTATAATTCCAGGAACTTCATGACAAAATCGAGCGCCGGAGAAGAGCCGGGCGATTCCATTCGGTCCATCGAGGGCGGATTTTTGTTGTGGCAGCAGGGAACAGAAGAAAACCCAGAGAATGAAGGCGGATTTGCCGTGTTTGTCGATGAAAACGATGTGATGGTCGATCACTGCTGGTTCAAAGGCGGCTGGTTCGATTCGCTCACCCTGGCATGGGAGAATATCCGTAAAGCCGAGTTGATGGATAATCCGCCCCTTGATGGCTCGAGTCCCGGCGCCTCGCTTTTTGTGCCGTTTGCCTTGGAGCCCGGCGGGGAAAAGACCATCCGCCTGATGATGGCTTGGTATGTGCCAGCCACCGACCTGCGCACGGGCAGCGATCCCGAAATCCCTCCAGATCCCCAGGCTGTAACTCCCTGCTGTGCATCCTCCACTTATGTCCCATGGTATGCGGGACGGTTCAAGGACATCAACGAAGTCGCCGATTACTGGCGTCTCAATTACATACCCCTGCGCGAAAAAACAGAGCTGTTCACTGACACGTTTTATGACTCGACCCTCCCGGATGAAGTAATCGAGGCAGTGGCGGCCAATCTGACCATACTGAAATCGCCCACCGTGCTGAGGCAGACAGACGGCCGTCTCTGGTGCTTCGAGGGGTGCAGCGATGACCGCGGCTGCTGTGCCGGTTCGTGCACGCATGTCTGGAATTATGCCCAGGCTATACCGCACCTCTTCCCCGATCTCGAGCGAAGCCTTCGCCAGACCGAATTCAACGAAAGCCAGGATGAGAGAGGACACCAGACCTTCCGTTCCAATCTCCCGATCCGCCCTGTAACCCACACTTTTCATGCGGCTTCGGACGGGCAGCTTGGCGGTATCATGAAGGTGTATCGCGACTGGCGGATTAGCGGCGATACGGCTTGGCTCAAAGTCCTCTGGCCCAAGGTCAAACAAAGCCTGGAATACTGCATCGCGACCTGGGATCCCAAAGGCAAAGGGATCCTGGAAGAGCCTCACCACAACACCTACGATATAGAATTCTGGGGTCCGGACGGCATGTGCACCAGCTTCTACTTGGGCGCTCTGACCGCGGCTGTGGAAATGGGGACCTCGATCGACGATGATGTGAGTAGATACAGCACGCTTTTGGAAAAGGGAAAAAATTATCTCGAAACGGAACTGTATAACGGAGAATATTTTTACCAGAAGATCCAGACCCAAGGCCTCGAGGCCGAGTTCGAGCCTCTCGACTATTCCTCCAACGGCATCGGTTACAAGGAGGTCATGGATCTCCTCAATACCGAAGGTCCCAAGTACCAGTATGGGACGGGTTGTTTGTCCGACGGAGTTTTAGGTTTTTGGATCGCTAAAGTAGCAGGCTTGGGCAATATAGCTGATGCAGAAAAAGTAAAAAGCCACCTTCTGGCCATTTATAAATATAACCTGAGGCACGACCTCTCAGAGCACCCCAACCCGCAGCGGCCGACTTTTGCTATGGGAGATGATGGCGGACTATTGCTATGCAGTTGGCCCCGGGGAGGAGCCCTGTCGCTCCCCTTCGTTTACAGCAATGAAGTCTGGACGGGTATCGAATATCAGGCGGCATCCCACATGATGTTCGAAGGATTGGTGGAGGAAGGGCTTGACATCGTTAGAGTATGCCGCGATCGCTATGACGGCAGAATCCGCAACCCCTTCAACGAATACGAGTGCGGTCACTGGTATGCACGTGCATTAGCGAGCTATGGCCTCCTGCAGGGCCTGACCGGCGTGCGCTACGATGCTGTGGATAAAACGCTGTATATCGATTCCAGGATCGGCAACGATTTCAGGAGTTTTCTTGCGACCGCCACAGGATTCGGCACTGTCGGTTTGAAGAACGGCAAGCCTTTTGTGGATGTCAAACGTGGCGATATCGACATCGCCCATGTTTTTGTTTCGGGCAAAGAAACAGAGCTCTGATCACCGGCTATAATGTCAGGAAGCTCCACTCCTTGGAAATGGGCACACGGCTCATAAGGATGGCCCTTTTTTTTGTGACCAGCAGGTTGTCGCTGGGGTTGATGCCCCTCGAAGTTCTGCCCTGCGCCGTGGGCAGGGCGGTGATAGATATAGTCCTGCATCCCTTCCTTGACTTGATGCCGATGAATCTTATAGGCGACTTCTGAGCAAGTCACGCCCGGTCTGGTTTCTTCTACCTGGATCTGGACACAGTCGGCCACGACCTGCCACATCTTTTCTTGATGGGCCGATACGGGCGCGATCTGATAGTTGCGGTAGCCCTCCCCGCCGTAACCGCCCAGCTTGATATCGGTATTCACATAGACCGGCTCGCCTTTTTTTACTTTATTGTAGAAAAATTGATTGGGATGGGGATAGGCCGTCGCCGCTCCGGCGCGAACGTAGTGGGATGTCACCTCCATCCCGACCCCTTTGTTGGGTTTGCCGTCGTATTCGATATCCTTCATCATGAGTAAAATCCCGTATGCCTGAAGGGCCTGGCCAATCTCGAAATCAGTGGCATCTGTGCCCCGCTCCAAAATGTAATCCCTGGCAAAAGCATGGACCTTATCGAAATACCGGTAGGCCCGCTGTGTCAGGGCAATTTCTTCAGGTCTCTTGACGATGCGCATCTTTTGGCAGGTGTCGGCAATGTCGATAAAGCGAGTTCCTGGCATGATTTGCTCAATTTTACTGAGATGTTCAGTGCTCAGGCCCATATCTGTACCGATCGTTTTTCCTTGAAATCCCCGTTTTTTCAGACCAGCCAATAGCCATTCAAAAAGATCGATTCTTTTCCCCATGACCACCTGTCCTTTGTTGGGGAATCCCCCTTCGGCATGGGGGTAACAGAAATAGTAATCGAATTCCGTGCACCACCAGGAGGTAATCAGATCCCTGTCGATCCCAGGCGCATACCAGTAGACTGTGTCCTCCTCTTGCAGCGGGAAAAAGGCCCAGGTTGACCGCTCTCCACTGCCTCGGAAGCAGCCTGTGTAGTAGACCATGTTGGTGTCGCTTCCCAGAAGAACGGCATCGATCCCTATGTCTGAGACCTTTGCCTTAAGCCTGCGCACAGTATTCTGGTACCAACTCAAGGGCAGGCGGTCGTAACCCAACGGAGCGGGTTCGGGATGATCGGGATTGTCCTTCAGTAGTTTTTCCGATCCCTCCTTGTTGAAGGAAGTGCCGCATGCCAGGTGTTTCGCCGCCAAACCGGCCGACGCCAATCCCATCCCCATATTTCTGATAAAATGCCGCCGCGTTATGCTCATCCTTACCTCCAATCGAGAGATATCCTTTATTATACAAACACGGCTGTTAATGCAAATCTCTTTTTTTTGCAACCCAATAATCTTCCCCCTCCTCTGTGGTCCTGCAGTTTTTGTCCAAAAAAGAACAACAGAGACCGATCACCTGATCGATCCCTGATGGCTAAAACGAATTAAAAAATAGGTCTTCTACTTGAGCTTTTCAAGGACATCCATTTCCAGGGTGGCAAGTTTCAGTTTAGCCTGGGCGGCATCCAGAGCATACTGCAGCTGCATGACTTCCGTGTGAGAAACGGTCCCCTGTGCTTTGAGGGCCTGCATCCGGTCCATTTGCTTCATCAAAGATTCAACCTGCACTCGAGCCAATTGTAAATTCCTTTCGGCACCGGTCATCCGGTCCTTGATTTCCACTTCCTGCGCTGTGATTTCTCCTGAAAGAAAACGGGCGCGTAGATCGATGCGCTGTTGGATCTTGTCGATTTTCATTTTTCGGTTGGCAATTTCCGCCTGGATCATATCCATCTCATCCCTTTGGACCAAATTTTCCTCGACCAACTGCTTGACTCGGTCCTGTTGAATGCTGAGCTGTTCCATAGCGAGTTTAGCCTCTTTTTTCTCTAGCTCTAATCGCTTGCTGACAAAATCACGGCCTCCTACTAAGGGAGCATACAATTCGTTCCGCGGGGTGTCGCCGGACAGTTTCACCTCAGCCAGATTCAAAAGCGATCTTGAGTAATCCAACTCTGCATTTTCCACTGCCAGTTTCATTGCCTGGTATTCATCTTCCCGGATCAAGCCGTTGGAAACACGCATTTTTATATCGGAAGCCATCTCTCTTATAGACTCCAGATGAACCTTCATAAGTTCGACCTCAGTTTCTACCCTGGCAATTTCTATCTTCTTCCGCCAGGAGTCCTTGATGTAATCAGCCGCTTTGGTCACGGCCACACCGGTCATCAGAATACCTATTGTGACGGCGATCGCGACCATCCTGCGGGGAACGGCGATTTTCCCGGATGAGGATTTCAAACGGTTTGCCCTCCTGTATTCCGAGGACAGTTGCCATTCCAGTTTCTCCATAAACTGGTTATCGGGTTCGTAGTCTTTATTCATTTTTTTCTCCATTTGTTTTAATTTCTGGGAGCAGCGATTTCAATGACAAGCGGGCCCGCCTCAATTGTCCTTCGACTGCTCTTTCAGAGAGTGCCATTGTGTTCGCTATCTCCTTGACACTTTTCCCATCGTAATAAAAAGCCTCGATTATTTTGGTTTTTTTTCGTCCCAGGGAAGAGATGGCTAAAAATATTTCCAGGGATTTGAATTGATCTTTTGCAGTCTGATTGTCTGTATCCTGATGACGTTCTAAATCTTCTTTCTTGTCCCATCTTTTTTGCCTCAGGTAATCGATCAGGATGTTTCTGGCTACACGTTTCAACCAGGCCACGTGAGAATCCGGCATGCTTTTACGTTTCCAGGTACCAAGAGCCCTCAGGTAGGATTCCTGAACGATGTCCTCGGTCAATTCCCGATTCCCTCCGGTGCGCTTGGCCATGTACCCGTACAGGGGATGAACCGTTTCCCGGTATATCTTCAACCATTGTTGTTCTGTCATAGAATTCGTTTCCTTTCAACGCACATTCTACTCTATTGACGTTTGGCTAGAGGAAAATCCCACAAAAAAAATGGGTAGTGGTGAAGGTTTGCGTGCAACTCAAAGACCATTTTATATAAAAGGGATTGCTGTTCGAAAATGGATATTGATTGTTCAAGAACGGACACTTTGAGA
>Ga0307444_1001013_pt1 | contig 12431 bp, 14 predicted proteins | sample SalMarSW160340MG_FD_202145 | JGI IMG/M metagenome (GOLD analysis project Ga0307444, IMG submission 202145) | Salt marsh sediment microbial communities from the Plum Island Ecosystem LTER, Massachusetts, United States - SW1603-40 | ecosystem: Environmental > Aquatic > Marine > Intertidal zone >... | reverse complement strand
GATCGCAGCGAGCGCGTTCGTCACGTTGTGCGCGCCGGGAACCGGCAGGGTGAACAGCGTGTCCTCGACGCGGAAGCGGCTCGATGCGGCTTCTAGCGCAACGTCTTCGCCGCGTACGTCCGCGCGCGGACCGAGGCCGAAGCGCAAAGCCCCGCCGGCGAAAGGATCGAGGACGTCGTCGTCGCCGACGACCAGCGTCTCGCGGGTGCGGGCGCGCAACGTCGCGAACATCGCCGCCACCTCGTTCATCTCCTTGTGGTCGCGCTGGAGGTTGAGGATCACGCCCACGGCGGGCGTGTAGCGCACGAGCGAGCCATCGCTCTCGTCGGCCTCCACCACGAGGAGATCGGAACGTCCGGCAAACGCATTTCCAGGCAGGCCTTCCGCTTGCAGCACGGGCAGGTCGCCGCCGGTGATGACGGAGGGATCGCGGGCGCTCCCCCGCAAGATCTCGAAGATCATGCCGGTCACCGTCGATTTGCCGCTCGTGCCCGTGACCGCGATGGAGCGGCGCCCGGCCACGAAATGAGCGAGCATCTCCGAACGATGCACGATTGGGATGGCGTTGGCCTTGGCGGCGGCGTAGTCCGGCACCTGTTCCTCGACCGCGGTCGAGACTACGAGCGCGGCGCAATCCGCACCCACGCCGCTCCCGTCCTGGGGAAACACGTGGATGCCGAGCGCCTCGAACTGCGCGCGAAGCTCACGCCGTTCGCCATGATCGAAGGCACGGTCGCTGCCGCTCACGATGCCGCCGGTCATCGCTTGGAACTGGGCGATGGCGCTCATGCCCGAACCGCCGAGCCCCGCATAGTGGAAGCGCCCGGTCGCGTAGGGGTCGGGAATGGCGCGCTCGTCAGGCGGCGCGATGAGCACGACGTCGCCTTCGCGGACGCGATCGAACAGAGCGCAAATGTCCGCGTTAGAGAGACGCACGCAGCCATGGGAAACCGGCCGGCCGACGAGGTCCTCGTGATTGGTGCCGTGGAGATAGATGTAGCGGTCGCGCGAGTCGCGCCCCGGCCCGCGATTGACCCCGTCCTCGAGACCGTCGAGGGTGAGGATGCGCGTGAGGATGAGATCGTCGGCGCAAGGATCGCCGCGCCACACCGCGCCCGTCGGCTCGCGCGAGGAGAACACGGTGCCGGCGCAGGCGCCGTCTCCGATCCGCGCGTGGATCCGATGCCACCCCGGCGGTGTCTTGAACGAGTTCTCTTCGCCGCCAATGCCGTTCCGCGCCGTCGAGACAGGCCAAGCGGCGACAGCGCATCCCGCCTCGACGAGGGTCGCGGTCTGCCGCACGACGTCGACCACGATCAAGCGATCCGGCAATGAGGGCGGCGCGCCGGGCCGGGCGAGCGCGGCGCGCGCCAATTCGAGCGCGCGGGACGATATGGTGTCGGAGGGCTGGGTCACGGCGCGCACTCTGCCACAACGGGCGGGCGCCTCGTCACCCTTTAGTTTTCCGGCGTCAGGAAAGCGAAAGCAGGACCGGCGGGATGCCGCCGGTCCTGAAAACCGGCGCTAATACCAATAGCGGCGGCCGTAATAGGGCCGGCCCCAATAGGCATAGGGACGGTAGTACCGCGCGTAGGGCGGGCCGTAATAGTAGTTGTAGCGGGGCGGCGCGTAGTACTGGTAAGGCGCCCCCCAATAGCGGTAAGGGCGATAGCCCCAGCGTCGGTAGTAGCGGACGGTCTCGACTGCGCCGGACGGGCCGCTCACGTTGTCGAGCTTGGGAAGGGATGCGGCCGTCGCGGGACTGCCGCCAAAGGCGAGGCCCGCTACGATCGCCGCAGCGGCAAGTGGAATGAGGGAGTGACGCATTCGAGTCTCCTGATACGCCAACCGCCCCCGGCAAGTTTTGAGCCTATCGGGGACGTGCGGGCGCGGCAACGCGCTCTTCGGTCACATCGGCGTGACCGCCGTCAGAAAGAAACGGCTGCTCTTAGAAGAGCGGGCCGCCGTATGGGTAGTAGTACTGCCAGTAGTAGTACTGATACGGGCGCCAATAGGGTTGGCACGTCCAGGTGCAGCAATACGAACGCGCGTACCGGCGTCCGCAGCGGCGGGCTCTGGCGCGCCAGCGAACCTGCTCGACGCCGGCATTGGTGCTGCCGAGCGTCTTGGTCACGGCGGCATGATCGGAAAGGGCAAGCGGCGCCGCGGAAGCGACGCCCGGCACGAAGAAGAGCGCACCGGCAATAAGCGATGCGACAAAGGCCTTACGCATGACTTGAGGCTCCCTGGGTTCTTTGGCTCAGCGAAATTCTTGTTTTGCGGACCCTAGCACGCCGCCAGTTTCCGCGCCGTTAGCGCCGCCTTAGCGCTTCGCTCACCATAGCGCCGCGGTATCGCGATCTTAGCGAACCGGCATTTCAGCTTTACGGCCGTCTCCGCCATCATGCTCTCCTGAAGAGGCTGACCCTCAAGGAGAACGTCCATGCTCACCCCCCGGCTTGCCTCCGCGCTGCTTGTGTCGCTTGCGCTCCTGCTTTTGCCGCTCGGCGCGGCGAGGGCCGGCGACGACGGTATCGTCCGCTTGAAAAGCGCCTATGACATGTCCGAGACCATCGACCGCTTGAAGAAGGACATCGCCGACAAGGGCATCATGTTCTTCGACGAGATCGACCAATCGAAGCTCGCCGCCGATGCTGGCATCCAGCTCGCGCCCTCCACGCTTCTCATCTTCGGCAATCCTCCCCTCGGCACGCTGTTCATTACGGCCGATCCCGACGCCGGCCTCGATTGGCCGGTGCGGCTTCTCGTCTATCAGGATGGCACGGGCCAGGTATGGGTCGCCTATACCGACTTCGCCTGGATCGCGAAGCGGCATGGCATCACCAACCGGGACAAGGAGTTCAAGATGGCCTCCGAGGTGATCGGCTCGATCACGTCGGCGGTGAAGAAGTAGCAGGCGTCAAAGAAGCGCCGAGGCGGTCAGCAGGATAACGATCTCGCTCACCTGCTCCACGGCGCCGATCACGTCGCCCGTTTGCCCGCCGATTTGCTTGAGGCAGAGCCGCGCCATGAGCCAAAGGCCCACGGCCACCAGAAGCGTGGCGACGAGGGCCGTGCTGAAGCCGAGACAGGTCACGAGCACCGCGAGCCCGAGCAGGACGGCGGCGAAGACGCTTCCGCTCGGCGGCGACCCCACAGAGGCCGAGAGCCCGTCTTGCCGCGCCTGCGGAACCGCGGCCATGAACATGGCCATCGCCGCGCGCGCGCCGGCATGTGCCGCGATCAGGGCGGCCACCGCGAGCCCCGGATCGACCAGGCTCGCAATAGCGCCCACGCGCAAAAGGATGGAGAGCAGGAGCGCGACGACGCCGTAGGCGCCGCTCCGGCTGTCGCGCATGATCTCGAGCTTGCGCTCTTTCGCGCCGCCGGCGCCGAAGCCGTCCGCCGTGTCGGCAAGACCGTCTTCATGGAGACAGCCGGTGACGAGCACGGTGGCCGTGACGGCGAGCGTGGCCGCGACGAACGAGGACGAGCCGGCCCAATAGCCGAGCCAATAGACGAGCGCGCCGAATGCGCCGACGAGGACCCCGATCACCGGGAAGGTCCAGACGGCCTGCGCCAGGCTTGCCTCTGCCGGGCTTTCGCCGAACCGAAGCGGCAGCCGCGTGCAAAAGGCTAGGCCCGTCCTGATGTCCGTGGTAATGCCGCCCATCCCCGCCTTCTTTCCCGATCTGGCCCCGTTTACGTAAGCCAGGACCAGTCCGTTCGCGCCGAGAAGTCTACCCCAAATGACCCGTTTTGCTTCCTTCGCCGACCTGCGTGCCGCCTGTCTCGATCTTCCCGAGGGCCATAAAGATGTGGCCGAGGCCGTGGCGCAGCGCGAGGCGCGGCTGACCAAGCCGCCCGGGAGCCTCGGGCGACTTGAGGAGTTGGTGGCGTGGCTCAGCCTTTGGCAAGGGCGCAACCCGCCCAGCCTCGACCGGGTCGAGATCCTGGTCTTCGCCGGCAATCACGGCGTGACGGCGCAAGGCGTCTCCGCCTATCCCTCCGAGGTCACGGGGCAGATGGTGGCGAACTTCGCCGCCGGCGGCGCGGCCATCAATCAGCTTGCCCGTGAGGCACGTGCCGAGCTCCGCGTCGTGGCGCTGTCGCTGGAACAGCCGACGGCGGACTTCACGCAAGCGCCAGCTATGACCGAGGCGGAGTTCCTTGAGGCCGTGTCGACCGGTTACGGCGAGGTCTCCGACGCCGCCGATCTCGTCGTGCTCGGCGAGATGGGCATCGGCAACACGACGGCCGCCGCGGCGCTTGCCGGCGCGCTGTTCGGCGGGGGCGCCCGCTTTGCCGGCCTCGGCACCGGCGTCGACAATGCTGGGCTTGCGCGCAAGCGCGCGGCAATTGAAACCGCTCTCGCGCGCCATGCAAATGTGTTGGACGATCCGCTCCGTGTTGCCGCGGCGCTCGGTGGCCGCGAGCTCGCCGCGATCCTCGGCGCCTGTCTCGCTGCGCGTCACAAGCGCATCCCCGTGCTCATTGACGGCATGGTGTCCACGGCGGCCGTCGCGCCGCTGCGAGTGCTGCGCGCCGATGCGCTGGATCATGCGCGCGCCGCGCACATGTCGGCGGAAGCCGGACATCGTCTCTTGCTGCAGGAGCTCGAATTGAAGCCGCTGCTCGATCTCGGCATGCGGCTCGGGGAAGGCTCCGGCGCCGCCGTGGCCGTTCTGCTGCTGCGCGCCGCGCTCGCCTGCCATACCGGCATGGCGACCTTCGAGGAAGCGCAGGTCTCCGACAAGGATGCTTGAGCGGCTCACGCTGAAGCGATCGCGTGGAAGAACGTGCCGGTGACGCGCCCGCGCCGCGCACCCGCTGGCCCGAGCGGATTGCCTTCGCCGTCGGCGATCTCGGCGAGCGGCGCATCGTTCCCGGTCTCGACGAGGGTTGCATAGTGAAATTCGTGGCCACGAACCGTGCCGCTCCCTTTCCCGATTGCGCAGTCCGAGAGGAGCCGCGCCCGGCGATAGCCGAGATGGAGCTTGCGCTGCGCGAAGCTCGTCGCGTGCCCCAGCAGCCCGGTCATGGCGTGGCGCACGCCGTCCGCGTCCTCGATCCCTTGCCCCAGCACCATGTAGCCGCCGCACTCCCCGTGCACGGGGCGCGTCGCGGCGAATGCGGCGAGACCCGCCTTGAAGCTGTTCGCCGCGGCCAGGCGCTCAGCATGCAGCTCCGGATAGCCGCCCGGAAGCCAGCACGCATCACACCTGGCGTGCGGCGCCTCGTCGGCAAGCGGCGAGAACGGCACGATCTCGGCGCCGTCCCGCCGCCATGCCTGGAGCACGTGCGGATAGAGGAAGGTGAAGGCGTCGTCCTGCGCGAGCGCGATGCGCGCACCGGGCGGCGGCAGCGCCGCTTGTGCTGAAACTGGCGAGACGGTCGGCGGCGCGGTGAGCGCCAGGATCGCGTCGAGGTCGAGGCAGCGTCCCGCCATGTCTGCAAGCGCCCCGAGCCGCGCGTCGAGATCGCCGTGCTCGGCCGCCTGCACGAGACCGAGATGCCGTTCGGGAAAGGCGATCGCCCCATCGCGCGGCACCACACCGACGATGGGGATCTGCAAGGGAGCCATGGCGTCGGCGACGAGCCGCCGATGCCGGTCGCTGCCGACCTTGTTGAGCACCACGCCGGCGATGCGCACGCCTGCGCGATAACTGGCGAAGCCGCGCACCAGCGCCGCCGCCGATTGCGACTGCCCTGCCACGTCGAGCACGAGCAGCACTGGCACGCCGTAGCGCGCGGCGAGATCGGCGGTCGCCCCGGTGCGTCCCGGCTCATGCCCAATGCCGTCGAAGAGGCCCATGACGCCTTCGATGATGAGGATGTCGCTTTTGGCCGTGGCGTCGCTCACGAGCCCGTCGAGGAGCGCAGGGGGCATGGCCCAGCTGTCGAGATTGACGCTTTCGCGCCCCGTCGCGGCGGCGTGAAACGCCGGGTCGATATAATCGGGGCCGGCCTTGGCCGCTTGCACAAGGAGCCCGCGGCGGTGCAGAGCCGCGAGGAGCGCGAGCGTCACAGTGGTCTTGCCGGCGCCCGAGCGGGGGGCGGCGACGATCAGCGCGGGTGCCGTCATGGCCATGCCCTCTCAGCGTGACGGCGAGCCAAAGGCGCTCTATAGCGGAAGTCATGAACGAGACCTCCCGCCCGCTCCGCAAGGGCTGGACCACAGGCGCCTGCGCCACGGCGGCCGCCAAGGCCGCTTATACGGGCCTGTTGACGGGCACGTTCCCCGACCCCGTGGAGGTCCCCTTGCCCGGCGGGCAGCGCCCGTCTTTCGCGCTCGCCACCACGGCACGCGGCAACCGTGGCGCCACCGCCGGCGTGGTCAAGGACGCGGGCGACGATCCCGACGTGACCCATGGCGCGCTGGTCCTGGCGACAGTCCGGCCCGGCGCCCCGGGAAGCGGCGTCGGCTTCCGCGCCGGCGAAGGCGTCGGCACGGTCACGCGGCCGGGCCTGCCCATTCCGCCCGGCGAGCCGGCCATCAATCCCGTGCCCCGCCAGATGATCCGCGAGGCAATCGCCGAAGTCGCGGCCGCTCACGGCGATTCGGGCGACGTGGAGGTGGAGATATCCATTCCCGGCGGCGAGGCGCTGGCCGCAAAGACCTTGAACGGCCGCCTCGGCATTGTCGGCGGCCTGTCCATCCTCGGCACAACCGGTATCGTTGTTCCCTATTCTTGCTCGTCCTGGATCGCCTCGATTCATCGCGGCATCGACGTCGCGCTCGCCTGCGGTCTCACCCATATCGCAGCGGCAACTGGGTCGTCCTCCGAGGCCGCCGTGCAGAAGATGCATGATCTGACTGAGACCGCGCTCATCGACATGGGCGACTTCGTCGGCGGCACGCTCAAATATGTGAAGACCCATCCCGTGCCGCGCGTCACCATCGCCGGCGGCGTCGCCAAGATGACGAAGCTCGCGCAAGGCCTGCTCGACCTCCATTCGAAGCGCGGTGCCGTCGATCTCGATGCGCTCGCCAAGCTCGCGGAAAAGGCCGGCGGCTCGCCCGATCTCGCTGTGCGTATCCGCGCTGCGAACACTGCCGCCGAAGCTTTCGATTATGCGAAAGCCGAAGGGATCGCCCTTGGCGATGCGGTGGCGATCGTGGGGCAAGCGACGGCCTTGGGCGTCGTCGCCGGCAAGCCCGTCGAGATCGAGATCGCCGTGTTCGACCGCGAAGGGCATCTCGTGGGCCATGCGCCGTTCGCTCACGCCGCACCTCCGCGGAAGCGGCGGCGATAGTCGGCGTCGTACAGCGCGCTCTCGCGGAAGTCTTTGGCGGCAAGCGCGCGGCCGACAAGGATCACCGCCGTGCGCTCGATCGGCGCCGCTTTGAGTTTGGGGCCGATATCGGCAAGCGTGCCGCGCACGATCTTCTCCTCCGGCCAGCTTGCGTGCGCCACCACGGCGACAGGACAATCGGCGCCATAGAACGGCAGCAGAGTCTCTACGACGGCATCGAGCGTGTGGATGGCGAGATGGACCGCAAGCGTGGCCCCCGTCGCGGCGAAGGTTTGCAGCTGCTCGGTTTCCGGCATGCGCGAGGCGCGCCCTGGAACGCGCGTCAGCACGACGCTCTGCGCCACCTCCGGCACGGTCAGCTCACGCCCGAGCGCGGCCGCCGCCGCCGCGAAGGCCGGCACACCCGGCGTCAGCGTGTATGGGATGCCATGCCGTTCCAGCCGCCTGATCTGCTCGGCCACGGCGCTGTACACCGAGAGGTCGCCCGAATGGAGCCGCGCCACGTCGCCCCCGGCCGCGTGCGCCGTCACGTATTCCGCCTCGATCTCGTCGAGCGACAGCGGCGCGGTGTCGACAAGGCGCGCATCATCCGGGCAATAGGCGAGCAACGCGGGCGATACGATGGAGCCTGCGTAGAGGCAGACCGGGCAGCGGGCGAGGAGATCGCGGCCGCGCACCGTAATGAGGTCGGCTGCGCCCGGCCCCGCCCCGATGAAATGGACGGTCACGAACCGTCCTCTGTGGCGGCGATGGCGCAGGTCGCAGGACCCACGGAGAGGCGCGGCACAATGAGTATCGCCTCGGGGCACGCCGCCAGCGCCGCAGCCTCGGCCACCGAAGGAATGCCCATCAGTTGTTTCACGCGCGGTGAGGAGGATTGCGTGCGCGGTCCCGCCGCCTCGAGATCGCCGGGCGTGACCAGGACGAGCCTGACGCCGCGCCCTGCCGCCGCTTCGATGATCCCCACCTCGCTGCCCTTCCCGTCCGACGTCGCGATGGCGCTTAGCCTCTCCGGGGCGTAGCCCGCGACCTCGAGGGCCGCCTCGATTGCGGCGTCGATTTCTTGCCCTGACGCGCCTTTGCGGCAGCCGACCCCTGCAACGATCATGGCTTCTCCCAAACCCATTGCGTGACCGGCATGGCGGGACGCCAGCCCGTCTTGCCGCCGACCTGATCCGCCCGCGACACGGCGATGCGGGTCAGCGTGCCGCCGAGCGCTTCATGCCGCGCGAGCAGCGCCGCTTCCGTCTTAAGCGTCACCGCATTGGCCACGAGCCGCCCGCCCGGTTTCAGCGCGGCGATGCAGGCCTCGATCACGCCGGGCGCGCTCGCACCGCCGCCGACGAAGATCGCGTCCGGCGCATCGAGTCCGTGAAATGCTTCCGGCGCGATGCCTTCAATGACCTGAAGATCGGGCACGCCGAAGGCGGCGGCGTTGCGGCCGATGCGCGCAGCGCGGTCGGCACGCGCCTCGATGGCGACCGCCCGCAGAGACGGATCGGCCAGCATCCATTCGACGGCGACGGAGCCGGAGCCCGCGCCGACGTCCCATAGAACCTCGCCGCGGCGTGGGGCGAGCGAGGACAGCGTGACCGCACGGATCTCGCGCTTGGTGATCTGGCCGTCATGCTCGAACAGATGGTCGGCGAGACCCGGCGTGTAGGGGATGATGCGCGCGCCGGGCGAAGCGATCACCTCGATGGCCACGGTGTTGAGCGCGGCGACATTCTGGAGATCGAAATTTGCCGCAGTCGCCGCCCTGATGCGCTCGTTGTCCCCGCCGAGCGCTTCGAGCACGGTGATCTGCGAGCCGCCGAAGCCGAGTTCGTTGATAAGCTGCGCCAGCGCCCCCGGGCCCTCCGCGTCGGAGGTGAGCGCCAGAAGGCGCGCGTTCGCGTGAAGATGCGGCCTAATGCGGTCGAGAGCCCGGCCATGCACCGAAAGCAGCACGGTCTCCGGCAGCGCCCAGCCCATGCGCGCGGCCGCCAGGCTGAAGGCTGATGGCGCCGGCATCACCCAGGTCTCCTCCGGCGGCACATGGCCGGCGAGCGTCGCGCCAACGCCATAGAAGAAGGGATCGCCCGAGGCGAGCACGCACACCTGCCGCCCGCGCGCGGCCAAGACCTCATCGATCCCTTGAGAAAACGGGCTCGGCCACGGCCTCGCCTCGCCCCGGATCAAAGGCGCCGCCAGCGCCAGATGCCGCGCGCCGCCGAACACAATCTCGGCGCGAGCGACGAGGTCGCGCGCCCCGGCGCTCAAGCCTTCGATCCCGTCCTCGCCGACGCCGACGATAGACAGCCAGCGCCCCGATGAGGCAGGCTCCGGCATGATCGGTTCAGGGCGCGCCATAAAGATCCTCATTCTCGGCGGCACCGCGGAGTCCCGCATGCTGGCGGGGAGACTCGCCGACAGGAGACATTTCGACGTCATCTTGTCGCTGGCCGGCCGCACGGCGAAGCCGCTGGCACAGCCCGTACCCGTACGCGTTGGAGGCTTCGGTGGCGCAGAAGGCCTCGCGAGCTATCTGCGCGACGCGGAGATCGACGTCCTGATCGATGCCACGCATCCTTATGCCGATGCGATCTCGATGAATGCCGCGCACGCCGCCGCCCTCAGCGGCGTGCCGCTCATCGCGCTGCGACGCCCGGCGTGGGAGAAGGTGCCAGGCGATCAGTGGATCGAGGTCGAGACCATCGCCGCCGCGGTTGCCGCGCTCGGCGCGGTGCCAAGGCGCGTCTTTCTCGCGCTCGGCCGCAACGAGATCACGCCGTTCGCTGCCGCGCCCGAGCATGTCTATCTCGTCCGCAGCGTCGATCCGGTCGATCCCCCGCTTGCCGTGCCGCACGCAATCTATCTCACCGCGCGCGGACCGTTCAGCGAGGCCGACGACCGCGCTCTGCTCGAACGCCATCGCATCGACGTGATCGTCGCCAAGAACAGCGGCGGCAATGCCACCTACGGCAAGATCGCCGCGGCACGCGCGCTGCACCTGCCGGTCATCATGCTGAAGCGCCCTGTGCTCCCCGAGGTCGAAGGCGTCGAGAGCGTCGATGACGTGCTGGCCTGGCTCGATCATGCGGTCACCTCCGCCGCTTCCCGCGGCGTATAGACGAGGGGTGCGCGTCCCTCGCGCGTAATCAGCCGCGTCTCGGGCGAGCCGACGAGGATGAGCGTCGCCATGTCGGCCTTCGCCGTTGCCGCGTCCTTGAGCGTCGTGATGGTCACTGCCTCGTCGGCGCGGCCGACCGCGCGGCCGAACACGACCGGCGTCGATGGCGAATGATGGCGCGAAAGCCGCGCGAAGGCTTCGCCGAGTTGCCAAGGCCGCGCGACCGAGATCGGATTGTAGAGCGCGATGACGAAGCCGCCCGCCGCGGCGGCGTCCAGCCGCTTCTCGATCACGGGCCACGGCTTCAGATTGTCCGAGAGCGAGATGGCGCAGAAATCGTGGCCGAGCGGCGCGCCGACCCGGGCCGCCACCGCCAGCATGGCGGTGATGCCCGGAACCACGACAAGGTCGACCGCGCGCCACGCATCGGGCCCCCGCTCGATCTCGCCGCACACGGCCGCCGCCATGGCGAACACGCCCGGGTCGCCGCCCGAGACGATAGCCACATGCGCGCCTTGAGCCGCGTGGGTTAGCGCCGCTTGCGAGCGCTTGCCCTCCTCGCGGTTTCCCGAGGCGTGGCGCGGCTGGTCTTCGCGCGTCGGCACGCGGTCGAGATAAGGTCCGTAGCCGTAAAGCGCCTCCGCCGCCTCGAGCGCGTCGCGCGCCTCTTGCGTGAGGTAGCGATCATCGCCCGGCCCGAGCCCGATGATGGAGAGGCGCCCGCTCATGGCCGCTGCTCCCAGCCCGGCACCAGCACGATGGCGAAATAGGGCGCACACCCGTCGAGCTTGTCGGTGAGCTTCATCACGGAGGCATTCGCCATGGTGCCGCGCTCCACATAGATGGCGCGGTCGAGCCGCCCGGCGCGGTCGAGCGCGCGGCGCACCTTGGCGAGATGGCGCCCGATCTTCATAACCACCGCGGCATTGGCATCGGCGAGCCGTCGCTCAAGCTCGTATTCGGGCAGCGTCGCCGGCAGCACGGTGAACACGTCGTCGCCTTGGGTCATCGGCGTGCCGATCGACGACCAGCAGCCCGACATGCCGGTGACCCCGGCGATCACCTCGGCCGGATAGCGCGACGAAAGCCGCACATGAAGATGCATATACGAGCCGTAGAACAGGGGATCGCCTTCGGACAGCACGGCGACGGTGCGGCCGTCGTCGAGATGGGTGGCAATCGTCGCGGCGGAAGCATCGTAAAAAGCGCCGATGGCGTCGCGATAGGCGGCGTCCTCTTTTGGGATCTCGGTGGTAACGGGATAGAGCAGCGGCAACTCCTCGGCGCCATTGAGATGGTTCGCGACGATGGTCCGTGCGTTGCTCGCGTTCCCCGCCTTGGCGAAGTAGGCGACCACGTCCGCCTGATGCAGCGCTTCGATTGCCTTCAGTGTCAGCAGTCCGGGATCGCCCGGCCCGACGCCGACACCGATGAGACGGCCGGTCATATGCCCTCCTTGGCAAGCGCGTTGAGGGCTGCCGCCGTCATGGCGCTGCCGCCCATGCGCCCGCGCACGATGAGATAGGGCACGCCATGCGTATTGGCGGCGAGCGCGTCCTTCGACTCGGCGGCGCCGACGAAGCCGACCGGGATACCGAGGATCGCCACCGGCTTCGGCGCCCCGGCCTCCAGCATTTCGAGCAGATGGAACAGCGCGGTCGGCGCATTGCCGATGGCGACGACGCTCCCTTCGAGACGGTCGCGCCACAGCTCGAGCGCCGCGGCCGAGCGCGTCGTGCCGAGCGTTTCGGCGACCCCCGGCACACGCCTGTCGCGCAAGGTGCAGATCACGTCGTTATTCGCCGGAAGCCGCGCGCGGGTGACGCCGTGTGCCACCATCTGCGCGTCGCAGAAGATGGGCGCGCCGTGTTTGAGGGCGCCGCGCGCCGCCTGCACGAGGTTCGGCGAGAACTCGATGAGCCCGGCGGCGTCGAGCCGGCCGCAGGCATGGATCATGCGCACGGCGATCTCGGCCTGCTCAGGCGTGAAGCGCGAGAGATCGGCCTCGGCGCGAATGATGGCGAAGGAGCGCTCGTAGATGGCGGCGCCGTCGCGGATGTAA
>Ga0307444_1001010_pt1 | contig 12455 bp, 12 predicted proteins | sample SalMarSW160340MG_FD_202145 | JGI IMG/M metagenome (GOLD analysis project Ga0307444, IMG submission 202145) | Salt marsh sediment microbial communities from the Plum Island Ecosystem LTER, Massachusetts, United States - SW1603-40 | ecosystem: Environmental > Aquatic > Marine > Intertidal zone >... | reverse complement strand
AACCTTTAAGGAGGCCACGGCGGGTCTGAAAAAGCTCTTAGAGGCGCTCCCCCATGGGCCTTCCCCTGAACGTAATTGTAACGATCCAAAGGAAACTCCACCTGTTCTGACCCTCATTCCCAAGCCCGGACAGGTGCAATCCCAGGTTGTTTTAGTGCTGCCAGGTTTCAAGCGCACTCACACTTCATTCTGGAAGGCCCGCCTCTTAACAGATATTTTTGGCGGCAGCGATTCCCTCATGTATACTCGCCTGCGGGACGACTTGGGGCTTGTGTATTCGGCTGGTTTTTTTCAGACCTATAAATGGAATGCGGGAACACTTATTGGGTACATAGGTTGCAAGGGCGATAAAACGAGCACTGCGATTATGGAGACATTGAAGATAATGGACTCTCTTCGGAAAAACGTTCCCGAAAAAGATCTGGACCTCAAACGACTTGATGCCTTAAATAGCTTTGTCTTTAACGTAGATACCCCAGCCCAACTGGTTGAGGTATACAGTCGCTATTATATGAGGGGTGAACCCCTTAACACACTTGAGAAGATTCAGGATGCCTATCGACATGCAACCAGTGAAGAGCTTCGCGAACTCGCTGTGCAATTGTTCGACCCGAGCAAGATACAAATTTTTATCGTTGCGGATACAATGACCCGAGTGAAAACAAAAGACGGAACTGAGCGTACGTTGCAGGAAGACCTTAAATCGCTCGCGAAACGAATTGGTCTTCCCTATCGTGAAATAGCGTTGCGATGAAAACTTTCTAATAGCCTCATGGTAAGATTCTTTACTGCTTCCATGTACTCTTTCATGCCCCTCAAGAAAATGTCATTGTGATTAGCTCCAGGAATCTTAAGCAGCCTTTTGTCCGTCGCGGGACATGCATCATAAAGGGCCTGACCCTCAGTAAAGGAAATAATATGATCATTCTCTGCGTGGATGATCAATGTGGGTTTATGAAATGTAGTTATCTTTTCAACGTTACGAAATCCGTCTTCCTCTTGTATCCCTAATGCTTCCATCTCAATGCCTAATAGCCTCAGAAGGGGACCGGCATAGGCAAAACCACTTTCAATAATGAGGCCATCTATTTGGTCCATATAATGTGCTGAGAGCTCGAGAGCGGAGGCACTGCCCAGGGACCTACTCATTACGATAAAGGGGCCTGTAAAACCTCTATCTTTAAGCCAGCTTTGCACATAGTCAAATATTATATGAGAATCTTTCATCATGGAGGTAATCGTTGGTGTGCCAGTAGAGCGTCCATAACCTCGATAGTCAACCGGAAAAAAATTGATTCCCATCCTCATAAATAATGGCCCTATGTCATCATAATCAGCCACGATCTCACCATTTCCGTGAAAGAAAAGTATAGTGGGAGCATCTTTTCCTGCCAGATGAAACCGTGCACCAACTACCACATCCTTTTCTACCTGTATAAGTATATCCTCGGCAGAGGAAGTGGTCTTGGGAGAACTCCACTCTGGTCTGGGATGAAAAAGAAACATCAGAATCTCTGGCCTATCCAATAATGAATAATCGATCTTTGAAATATCTATCATTTGAAATGTTTCCTGTTTGCTGATATAGAATAAAATGAAAATGATATACTCGTCAATTGAAAAGCAGGATTATAACCTTACTATTAAAAAAGAAACAATCCTAAAGGAGAATCTCAAAGATGAAAAAAATCGTGTTAGCAGGAGCCTACTCCCCTATCCCAACCCCTTTTAATGCCAAAGGAGCGATAGCATACGATAGGCTAGCTGAAAATATCGCCAAGTGGAGCAACACATCTCTCGCTGGCTTGCTTGTTCTCGGTTCCAACGGGGAATTTACGTACTTAAGCGATGAAGAGAAACTCGAGGTACTAAAAACTGCGCGTCAGGTTATCCCTAAAGATAAACTATTCATCGCCGGCACCGGTTGTGATTCAACAAGGGCCACATTAGATCTAACAGAGCAGGCGGCTGCTATTGGAGCAGAAGTGGCCATAGTTATCACTCCCAGCTATTATCCATCCAAAATGGATGGCCACGCAATGCAACGACACTACCTGGAGCTGGCAGAACGCTCGTCCTTGCCCTTACTCCTTTACAACATGCCCGCTAACACAAGCGTCGACCTTTCCGCAGAAACGGTGGTGGAGTTGTCACAGCATCCCAATATTGTTGGCATTAAAGATAGCTCAGGGAACATAGTCAAGTTAGGAGAAATCTTGAGGGCTGCATCTCCTGGTTTCAATGTCCTGGCTGGCTCGGCAAGCTTTTTCTACCCAGCCCTGTCTCTGGGCGCAGTGGGTGGAATTATGGCACTGGCCAACATCGCCCCGGAGCAATGCTATCGCATCTATCAATATACTCAAAATGAGCGGCATGAAGAGGCTCGACAATTGCAGTTAAAAATGATACCGGTTAACATAGCAGTGACAGCACAGTTTGGTGTTCCTGGTCTAAAGATGGCGTTGGATTGGGTTGGTTATTATGGCGGGCCCCCTCGTTCGCCTCTCGCCCCGCTGGATAAGGCTCAGCAAGCTACATTACGAACAACACTGATTGAGGGAGGAATGCTGAAAGCCTAAGCCAGGTAAAAACATGGCTAGGCTTACTAAAAAAATCATGCAGTTTTACATGGGGGCATCTGCTCTCTCAACTGACATTGTTTCTCTGGTGTCAGGCTTGTCTCCAATTTCCAACTCGTGCTCACATATTCGTCTTTTTTCTTTATAAGAAGCCACTCGTTGCACTTTCGGCTTCCTTTAAGCAGCGTTAAGGTGAAAGCCCCTTTGAGTTTTCTCCCTCTAAGAAAAAAGGTGATTGTTTCCTTTTTCAGCTCAATGAGTTCATAGGACCCTTTGTCCCAAATTACCACTGTACCAGCTCCATAGTGCCCTTTTTGGATAATTCCTTCAAAATCAATATATTCCAAAGTATGATCCTCTACCAATAACGCCAACCGTTTTTTAGATGGATTCATGGATGGGCCTTTTGGAATAACCCATGACTTTAGAACGCCCTCTAACTCAAGGCGAAAATCATAGTGGAGATGAGTAGCGTGGTGCTCATGAATGACAAAACGGGGATTCATGTGAGTTTTGATTAGAAAAAAAGTGTGTTATGTAAAAAAATTAAAGATTTGCTTTTCGAATCCCCTATCCTGCATTACACAGCTTATTGTTACTTTTCTCAAAGCAGCCCTGTGAATGAGAGTTTTGTCTTTTAACACGAAATAAGGGAGGTTTTGGAGAGATTCTATCTCAATTCTTACTCATCAGATGATTTGCCATCTTTTCTAAACCATCCAAGCTGATTTCGAACATTGGAAAGATCTGTCTTACAATATTAATTGACCTTGTGTAGCCCCACTCAATTGATGATTTAGGATTAAGCCAGACAGAATGCCGAAAGATACCGGCCAAAAATTGTAGCCTCTCTATGCTGGGCTTACCACTCCTTTCCTCTATATGGATTGACCCATCTGTGGCCATCATTTCATAAGGGGCCATACTTGCATCTCCTACAATAATAAACCTGGTTTCCGGGTCCATCCTGGCAAATTCGTCTACTGGGTGTGGTTTTGAATATCTCGGAGGATCTGCCCACAGGTAATCATATATAGTATTGTGAAAGAAAAAGGTCTTCAGATCCTTAAACTGACTCCTTGAATAATCAAAGAGGCTCTGAACAATGCCGATATATGGATCCATCGACCATCCACCATTATCTATAGCCAAAATAATCTTGAGTCTATCTTTTAGACTTCGCTCAAAGATGATCTCGATCTCTCCCGCATTCTTCATAGTTTGATAGATAGTCTCATCAATGTTGACCCGATCCTTGGGCCCGGTGGGTATCATATTTCTCAATCGCTTCAGGGCCTCTCCCATATGGCGACGGGTAAGAGGGCCTTGTTGAGAGTAATCCCTATATCTCCTGTCCATTGCTACCTTGACAGCAGATTTATTCCTGGACATGCCCCCAACTCTCATACCACCAGGATGATATCCAGAATGCCCCACAGGAGAAGTCCCTCCAGTACCTATCCATTTATTTCCACCATGGTGAGCCTCAGTCTGCTCTTTTAATCTTTCAAGAAAATAGTCAATAAGTTCTTCCGGGCTTAAGTGAGCAAGAGATTCTTCATCAATCCCAAGGGCATCTGCAATAGCCTGAGGATCTTTCAACCACGCATCTAAAAGGGCCTTGGCTGCCTCGGTTAAATCAAACTGAGTAGGATCAGTTAGCTCAACTCCTTTAAAATGATGGGCAAATACTTGATCAAAGAGATCAAAATAACGCTCACTTTTTATAAGTATTGAACGTGCAGATATATAGAAATCATCAACAGAGTTGATCAAACCTTTGCTTAGGGCCTTCTGGAGCCTCAGAAATGAGGTGGGTGTAACGGGCACACCTACTTGGCGCAATGTATAAAAAAACTCAGTAAACATGTATTATAACCTAAACCGTGAGACAGCCCTCTGGGCTACTGCATAATCCGGGCTTTTCTTAAATAAGACACCAAGATAGGGAATATCGCCTTTTATCAAGTCCTTCACCTTGAAATCAGGATCGGCATGCATTGCCCTGATCCAATTTATGAGTTCCCTTGTTGCCGGCTTCTTTTCCACTTCCTTAAACTCTCTGAGCCTGTAAAAGGCGTTTACAGCGCTATCGAGTAGATCCTGGCTTATATCAGAAAAATGGACCTGCACAATCTCTCGCATCATATCAGGCTCAGGAAAGGCTATATGATGGAAATTACATCTTCCTAAAAATGGGTCTGAGAGATCCTTTTTTGCATTAGATGTAATAACTATCACGGGCCGATTCTTTGCGCTAATGGTTTTATCAATCTCAAGGATATCAAACTGCATCTGATCCAGCACATCAAGCATATCATCCTGGAAATCAGTGTCCGCCTTGTCTATCTCATCTATTAAAAGAACTACCTTTTCGTTTGAGACAAATGCCTGACCGATTTTTCCCATCTTGATATATTCCTCAATGTTGCTTACATTCCTTTTTGAATCCCCAAACCTGCTGTCGTTCAGGCGTGTCAGGGTATCATACTGATAAAGGGCATCAATCAGTTTCATACTCGATTTGACATTTAACACAATAAGAGGCATATTGAGACTCTCAGTAATTGCATAGGCAAGCATTGTTTTTCCAGTGCCTGGCTCTCCTTTTAAAAGAAGAGGCATCTCGAGGGCCATAGTGATATTTACGATTTTTGCCAGCTCATTATCCAACACATATTTACTACTACCAGTAAACGTTTTATCTTTTTCTTCACCAAACATACATTCTCTCCTTTAAGAATTTAGATTCAAAAAATAACCTCTTATTATAATCATTCAGCCTTAAATAGCAACTCGTAAATTGAGAAAAAAAAGAAAGTGAGCTTTCTCAGCGCGCACTAAAAATTAAATAATACATAAAAATTCTCTATCATATCCCAGTAAAACCAACATATAATCTCTTTCCTTTTTTTTTACCATTTTTTTGATATTTTCGTCTGAAATTATGTTATATAAGCCTCAACAGATACCCCTTGACAAGATTGTAATAAGTTTTATGAAATTAACCATACTCGTAAAAAAGATCATCAGAATAAATCTGACACGTAGAAAAAGTTATTTTTTCTTAACAAGATTATCCACCGATAACACGCATTTAGTTCACTAAAAAGAGTATTGAGCTTATGAGATATTTTTCAATATATTGAAAGGATACGCATGCCATGAAGAAGCAAAAAGTCGGATTCATTGGTGCTGGTAAAGTGGGAACAGCCTTGGCTACAAAACTTTTTGAGGGCGGGTATCCTGTTGTTGCTGTAGCCAATAAAAACATAGGTGCATCTGAAAAGTTAGCTGATCTGGTGCCAGGGTGCTACGTTTTCAAGACAGCGCAGGAAGTGGCAAACGCCGCAGATCATGTTTTTATAACGACTCCTGATGACTCAATTGCGACCATAGCTTCAGATCTTGTATGGCGTCCTGAGCAAAATGTAGTTCATTGCAGCGGTGCCGCTTCAGTCGATATATTGGAGCCGGCAAAACAATCTGGTTCTATGGTGGGTTCGTTTCACCCATGCCAGGCATTTGCCAGTGTTGATCAGGCTATAAAAAATTTACCAGGTTCTGCCTTTGCTATCGAGGCACAGGGTCCTCTGCTGGATATCTTAAAAGAGATGGCTTCATCTATAGGGTGCGATTGGATAGTGCTCAAACCAGGAAATAAGGCCCTTTATCATGCCGCCGCAGTCTTTGCGAGTAATTACTTTGTTACCCTATTAAAGGTTGCTACGGATTTGTTTCAGGGTTTTGATGTACCTACTCAGCAGGCAACAAAGGTACTTATGCCCTTGATCCAGGGGAACATTAAAAATATCAACACGATTGGCTTACCCAGCTGTCTTACCGGCCCTATTGCACGCGGGGATGTAAGTACCATTGAAAAGCATATATTCGCTTTAAAAGAAAAAGAGCCTTCCATTCTAAAACTTTACGCAGAACTGGGGCTTAAGACTATCCCTATTGCCCTGGAAAAAGGCACCTTAGACAAAAAGGTGAGTGAGACGTTGCAAACACTTTTGAAGAAAGCTATTGGTACTGGAAGTTAGCATACAATCGAGTTGGTGGAGTGATTATCTATACATGAATGCCTAAAAAATATTTTGAATTACAGTAAAACTCCACCCTAAAATGGCTAAGTGGATAATAAGAAAAATTAGAAATACTAAATACTAAATTCTAACCTCAAATTATTTTACTATAGGAAGGTATTAATTATGAAAAGAGTACTTTTTTCCATTTTATTTTTATTATTAACTATCTGTTTGCCATTAAATGTCGTTGCACAAAAAAAGACAATTAAATTGAAACTCGCTACGGTTATCCCTGCAAAACATGCGTACAATCTGGGGGCAACTGAATTCGCACGGCGCATCAAAGCGGCTACTGGAGGCGCAATTGATATACGTGTCTTTCCGGGCGGTCAACTCGGAAAAGGGGAAAGAGAGGTTCTTGAAGGGATGCAAATTGGGAATATTGATCTAGCCATAACTGCTACAGGACCTATTTCTGGCTTTAGCCCAAGCATGATGGTTTTGGACTTACCTTTCCTTTTTCGAGACTACAAGCATGTTGACGCAGTGCTTGACGGTACTATTGGGCGAAAACTCTTGGATGATTTAGAGAAAAGTGGCCTTAAGGGTCTTGCCTTCTTTGAGAACGGATTTAGGAATTTCACCAATTCAGCTCGCCCTTTGTTAAAACCCGAGGACTTTAAGAGACTGAAATTTCGAACAATGGAAAATCCAGTTCACCTCGCTTCTGTTCGCCAACTCGGTGCCCAAGCAGTCCCCATGAGTTGGGGTGAAGTGTATACCTCCCTTCAAACAAAAGTGATTGATGGACAGGAAAACCCGGTTGCCATCATTCACGCCTATAAACTAAACGAGGTTCAAAAGTATTTGAGCCTCACTGGACACTTTTATTCACCCGCACCCTTGACCATGAGTTTAAAGAAATTTAATTCCCTCAAGCCGGAATGGCAGAGGCTTTTCATCAAAATGGCTATAGAGGGGGCCGCTTTTGAAAGAAAAATCATTCGAGATAACGAACAGAGGCAGCTTAAGGATCTAAAGGCCTGGGGGATGGATGTCAAGACTGTGGATAAAGGCAGCTTCTTCAAGGCAATGCAACCAGTTTATGATAAATACATTAAGCAGTATCCTGATTGGAAGATGGTGATCAAAAAAATCACGGAAACGAAATGAAACACTCAGCTCACAGGGCTAAGGGGTAAAAAAAGGACGTTTTAATTATATGTGGGGAAATTTATTCCTCAAATCCCCGAAACAAAAACAATTCTTCTCCCTGTACATCACGGGGTATTCTGGCAAAATTTCATACATTGGAAAGGGAAGAGTGTCGTCCTTCCCTAAATTAATGAAAAATGGGGCGAATAAGCGACATAATCAATCGAATTGCTGAAATAGCAATCGTTATTATTATCTCCATCATGGCTGTAGTAGTCTTTGCCGAGGTCATCTTCCGGTATGTTCTTCCCCTTCCTCTTTTCTGGACAGAGGAGTTTGCCAGGTATTGCTTGGTATGGTCTTCCTTGCTAGGGGCCGGTGTTGCTCTGAAAAGGGGTGAACATATCGCTGTAACATTTTTTACCGATAAGTTTCCTAAAGGAATTCGAATAGAGATGTCCCTGTTTGTGCAGATTATTATTGCTGCCTTTCTCGGTGTGATATTTTGGGGAGGTTTCTGTCTGGTCATAATCACGCGTCATCAATTGAGCCCTGCCATGCGCATTCCAATGTCATGGCCGTATATGGCTGTTCCCATTGGTTCTTTGATCATGTTAGTCCACGAAATTACCTTTATATACCTACGATTAAAGGAGATGATAAAAAGTAGTAGCCATAATGCCGGAGTAATTGGAAGGTAAATCAAATGGTAATCCTGACTTTGCTTATCTCTTTTGCGTTTTTTCTCCTTATAGGTGTCCCCATTGCCTTTGTCTTGGGGCTAACTCCGTTTGTGGCTTTTATTTCAGGGGGTGAAATCCCTCATATGTTAGCTGCCCAGCGCATATTCACCGGAATGGATAACCCGGTACTGATGGCAATTCCATTCTTTATTCTTGCCGGCAACATCATGAGCGCTGGGGGAATGACACAGAGATTGGTGGCCTTCTGCAATGTTCTTGTAGGGTCGTTCCGAGGGGGGCTAGCCTACATCAATGTGGTCATCAGCATGCTTTTTGCGGGGATCACTGGTGCTGCTGTAGCGGATACGAGCGCTGTTGGGTCGATCCTAATCCCAGCGATGAAAAAAGAGGGATATGATGTTGATTTCTCAACCGCGGTCACAGCTACGTCCTCAACTATTGGGCCCATCGTGCCTCCCTCGATACCCTTTATTATTTATGGTGTTCTGGGAGAGGTCTCTATCGCCTCCCTTTTTCTGGCAGGCATTATTCCAGGGGTATTGTTAGGGCTCTCCCAAATGGGTGTAGTTGCCTATTACGCTCGTAAAAGAAATTATCCTAAGGGATCTCTGATGTCAGTCAGGGAGGCCCTAAAGGCGACTTTTGATGCAGCACTGGTTCTGATGATGCCCCTTATCATCCTGGGGGGGATCTTAACTGGAATATTCACCCCTACCGAAAGTGCCTGCGTCGCCGTGTTCTATGCCCTTATCATTAGCCTGTTTGTGTACCGTGATATCAGGCCTATCCATCTGCCAAAAATCATAATAAATACCGCGGTAACAAGCTCGCTGGTTATGCTGGTCATCGGAACCGCGAGTATTTTTTCATGGCTCCTGGCCAGCAAAGAGATTCCACAATATATAACTGAGGCGGTCATTACTATAACCCACAACCGCATCGCCATTCTCCTGCTTGTAAATATCATCTTGCTCATGGTGGGGACATTCATGGAAACCACAGCTTCCCTGATCATTCTAACCCCGGTCTTACTTCCTCTAATGAACAAAATAGGAGTAGATCCCCTCCATTTTGGTGTTATAATTGTGCTTAATCTGGTGATTGGCCTCACCACTCCCCCTGTTGGGGTATGCCTTTTCATTGCGTGTGCTATCGGAGAGATAAAACTCGAAAAAATCACCAAGGCCATACTCCCTTTTCTTCTGGCCTCCATCATCGTGCTCCTTATTGTAACCTATTGGGAATCCTTGATTATGGTTATTCCCAAACTATTCGGCTATAAACCACTTCTCCTTTCAGGTTAATAGTCAACTTAACTTTTTTAACCTATGCAGATTAACCGTCTCTATAGGCCACAATTGTAAAATGTATCCGCCTGAGGTGTGTTTATGCCAAACCTGCCCTGGTGCGACTTCATAGTTACAAAATACTATTTCTGCAATACCTCAGAGATAAGGAATATTGAAAATGAGAGCGAGGCCGGAATCGACCTATACAGCTAGATACTTTTGGTAAATTATCTCATTATCAGCCCCAATTGGTCTGCAGACCCACTTTACTCTTCCTGGAGTTCGTGATATGGCTTTAAAGGAGAAATTCTGCCTAAAAACCTCTTCAATTCGCATCGCGAATCGAAATCTTTACATAACTCATATTTTCTTAAATAGGATGGGCCTTTCTTTCGTTTCCCGATCTAAGGATCGGGACTTAGTCTTTTCTACGACGTATCTGCTGGGGAGTCTTGCCCCTTTCCCGCTTCCGGCGGGATTTCCCCTGTTGATAAGTCTGGAAAAGTATGGCGGCCTCCGGGCCGAGCTCGTCGCGGGCCGCCAGTCGCATCAGAAAAGACCTCATAACCCTCTTGTGATCTTTTCAGCTATGCCCTATGCAAACCAATTTATACTACCCGTAGTAAGTGTAATTGCGGTTCTAGCATTAATATAGCTCATTATTTAAATTTCTTAACCATTTCCTTGAACTTCTCCTCCTCGCCCTTGAGCATGTGGTAGCAGTGCTCATCAGCAGGGAAAGATCTTGCCTTGACATCCTTAACATACTTTTTCATCGCGCCTACACTCACCTCTGCTATGTTGGCGTACTTCTTGACAAATTTGGGTGTGAATGCCTGGAACTGGCCGATCATGTCCGATACGATTAAAAGCTGGCCGTCACATTCTAGGCCTGCTCCAATGCTCAAGACCGGAATCGCCAGCTTCTTAGTAATGAATTCCGCTACTTCTGGCGGTACGGCTTCTAACAACAGCAGTTGAGCGCCCGTCTCTTCGATAGCCAGAGCATCCTCGATCACCAGTTGTGCTGACTCGGCAGTCCGTCCCTGGGCCTTATGACCGCCTAGTTGACCGGAGCTTTGGGGGGTCAAGCCGATGTGTCCGCACACAACAATGCCAGCGTCAAGGATGGCCATAATGCGACTGATTACACGCTTGCCACCTTCCAGCTTGATGGCGTCCATGTTAGCTTCCTTAAGAAATCGCCCGGCATTCACTACAGCGTCTTCATCGGATTTCTGGTAGCTCATAAATGGCATATCACCGATAACAAAGGTGTTGGGGGCGCCCCGACGAACAGCCTCGCAGTGGACAATGCATTGATCCATCGTAACTGGTATGGTGCTTTCATATCCATACACGCACATGCCCATAGAGTCGCCGACTAGAATCATTTCCACCCCCGCTGCCTCTTCGAACTGGGCTGTAGGATAATCATAACATGTCAACCAGGTAATCTTTTCTCCTTTTTTCTTCATGCGGTAAAAATCCTGAATCATTTTCTTAGCCATGTCGTCTCCTTTCTTACCTTGCTAGTTGACAGCTAGTATTTTAGATAACGTTTACCTACTAACAAAAATGATCAAAATATGTTTCAGATAAAAATAATCTTATGAAACTATGAAATTGCACTTGAGAAAGACCTTGAATCCATTTGAGAATGATCAAAACTCTCAAAAAACAGAGTATAATTCTGAAATACTGAATCTCAAAGTCCAATAAGAAGGCACGGGTGCTGATAGATTTGGATATAGTAGTTATATTAAACAGGTATGTGAAATCGGGTCAAGGGAAAAAGCCCAATTAAGCACAACTGTGTTATCTTGCCCAGCTAATATATTGCCATGCTATATACATTTGACACTCGAAGGAATCGTTCGTATCATATATTGTCCCATCTGAAAGAGAATTTTTATTGCGAGTTTTGATAATCTTATGGAAAAACTGGAATACATACCATTGTGCCTGGATTTGGGGGAAATCAAAAGAAGGCTTCACATGGGGAAGAGTGGGGATTGGAGTCAAGTTCAAACCCTTATTGAGGAAGCTCAATCGCTAATATCAGCAAAGGCAGTTTATAAGGTTTGCTATATCGAGTCAAAACATGAAGATACCGTAACAATAGATGGGAGGAGTTTGAAGAGCCGTGTTCTGCGTAAAAACCTGAATAACGTGGAGCGGATTTTTCCATATGTTGTTACCATTGGCAATAGACTGGAAGAAAAGGCAAGAGCATGCACTGATTTGCTAAAAAAGTATTATCTCGATACAATCGGAAATATAGCCTTGACCGCTACGCAAGAATATCTCAAAGATCAGCTGCGATCCAGATACGGTCTTGATGGAATTTCCTCCATGAGCCCAGGATCTTTAAAGGACTGGGCTATTGAAGAACAAAGGTCTTTGTTCTCAATCCTTGGAGATGTGGAATCCTCTATTGGCGTGCGGCTGAATGAAGCTCTTGTCATGATTCCAAATAAATCATTATCTGGAATCTACTTTCCCACAGAAATTCCATTTTATAGCTGTCAGCTTTGTCACAGAGAAAACTGTCCAACAAGAAAGGCTCCATATGATGAAAAGTTGGCGAGGGAATATGAAATAGCGGAGTGATTTAGTTGAAGGATGCTTCTCTCTTATTTATATAATTATATTCCTCAATTTGAATGCTTTCAAGTATTTCCTTTATAAACATAG
>Ga0307444_1001007_pt1 | contig 12462 bp, 16 predicted proteins | sample SalMarSW160340MG_FD_202145 | JGI IMG/M metagenome (GOLD analysis project Ga0307444, IMG submission 202145) | Salt marsh sediment microbial communities from the Plum Island Ecosystem LTER, Massachusetts, United States - SW1603-40 | ecosystem: Environmental > Aquatic > Marine > Intertidal zone >... | reverse complement strand
ACCGGGCCGTTGATGGCCCAGAACCACTCGAAGCCCTCCGCCGCCTGCGCCGTCGCGCTCGACGGGGCGACCTGTGGTGGCGCAGCGCCGAGCGCGGAGCTCGCGACGAGCCACACGGCCAGCAGCACCAACCCGGCGGTGACGACGGCCCCGATGAACCTCTTGATCTTCATGCTTCACCTCGCGTGCGTGGCGGACAGGGGTCGTCCCGGCGCCGGTGCCAGCGCCGGCGCGTCCCACCCGGAAAGCGGGAAGACCGGCCGGAATCCGTCACGGCCCCGCACCGACACACCTGGACCGTGCCGTTCCGACCGGCGGCCCACCAGCTTCAGGACGCTCGGCTACAGCTCGATGTCGTCCACCGTCGAGGGCCGCCCGCCGGCGTCGCGCCGCCGAGCCTTCTTCTTCGATCGCGCTTCGTCCCGCCCTTCTTTCGCGGGCGGCGACCGTGGTATTCGTCGCCAGCCGCGGCCCGCTGCTCCGGGCTGAAGTCGAGCGCGTCGGGGGTACCACGCGCCGAGAACTCGGCGATGTTCATCGCGACCTGCTTGAACGCCGCCGGCGAGCGGTCCCGGCCGTAGGACATGACGCGACCGGCGGAGAGGACCATCCCGGCCGCCCCGGCGGCCTCGAACGCGTCGAGCCCGGCGCCCAGGAACACGAACTCCCAGCCCGCGGCTTCCTTCTCCTTCACCAGCGCGGCCAGATCCCTGCGATCGTACTCGACCGAGACGTTCTCCTGCCCATCGGTCTGGATCACGATCACGACGTTCGGCTGGTCGCCGCGGCGGGCGACCGCCTCGTCGGTGGCCTTGATGATCTTGACGGCGGCGTCGATGAGCGGCGTACCGGCGGCCGGCGTGTAGTCCCCCTCGGTGAGCGGCGCCACGTCGGCGATCGGCTCGGCCACGTACCGCTTCTCGGTGCGGCTCGAGTTGAAGCTCACGAGGCTGAACAGGATGTCTCCGCCCGATTTCGCGAGCGTGTTCACGTACTCGTTGAAGCCGCCGATGGTGTCGTCCTTGATCGACTCCATCGAGCCGGTCTCGTCGAGCAGGAACGATACGAACGTGGTCCGCGGGTCCGTGTTCCCTGTCTTCCCGGTCATGTCGATCCTCCGGGGCCGTTGCCGGGCCCCCCTCTGCGTTCCCGGATCTCCTTGACGAGCGAGAAGTCGTCGACGAGGATCCGCCGGACGTCCGACGGCACCCTTCCGGCCCGGGTGATCATCTCGTCGGCGTCCACATCGAGGGCGTCCGCCAGCCTGGTCAGGGCCTCCTCCGAGGGGCGCTCGAAGCCGGGGACGTCGTTCTCCACCTTGCTCACGTAGGTGAAGTCGATGCCGGCCTGCCGCGCGAGCTCGCGCTGCGAGAACCCCTTCTTCTTGCGCCAGCGACGCAACTGCTCGCCGAAGGAAAGACCCATGTGCCCTCGTTGAGTGTTCCCTCAACATACGGGGGGTTGAGCGATCGGTCAACACCCCACCCGCGAGCTCGGCGGCGATCGAACGGGACGGGGATCTTGCCGTGCCGGATCGCATCTGGTAGCGTCGCTGCGGGTTCGCAGAAGATCGCTCGAGCGTGGGGGACCGCGGGCCCGCCGCATGCCGTTTCGCCATGGATGACCGGGCCCGGCAGTGCGCCCCACGCTTGCAGCCGGACGCCTTTCGTGTCGTCGCTCCCCTCGCGGACCCGCCGCCTCGCGGGCCCCTTCGTGCGCGTCCCATCTCTGGCTTCACCCGTCCTCGCGCAGACCGGCGGCTGGCCCGCGGGAGCGCCCTCCGCCGGCCCGCATGAACCGGGAGTTCCGCGACACCACCGAGGTGAAGGTGTTCGCATCGCTCGACTGGGCCGCGCTCGGGGCCCTCGTGAAACCCCATGACTGAAGGAGGCGCTCCAATGCATCGCGTGACTCTCCCCGCCCTCGTCGCCGGCACGCTGTTGGCCGTCCACATGCCCGCCGCCGGCCAGCCCAACCCGTTCGCGTCCGGTGCCGAGCGGTACTACAAGGCCGGCACTGCGGCGCTGAAGGTCACCGGGTCGTTCGATATCGACGAGGAGATCCCCCTGACCACGAAGCCGAGCTACACGGCGGACGACGGACAGACGTGGATCGTGTACGGCGACGAAACGTCGGGTGAACCCTTCGTCATCTTCACGTACGGTGACTACGGATACGGCATCACGGTCGGTACCGGCGGGCGCACGGCGACGGCGGAGTTCGACATGTGCGAGGGCAAGGTCGACGTGAGCGCCACGACCGTCGTCGGCGAATACACGTGCCCCGAGGTCGAATCCATGGATCGCAACTTCGTCGCCTTCAAGGTCTCCATCACGATCCGCTTCACCGCCGACTCGTAGCCCGTCACCGGCGTCCCCCGGTGGCTGCTAGAGCAGCTCCGCGGGAGTGCGAGCCGGGATGGGCGAGCCCTCGTAATCCCGGACGTTGCGCGTGGCGATGATCTCCGCCCCACACGCCGTCGCGGCGGCCACCTGCATCGCATCCTCGAAGTCGGCGAGCGGGAGACGTGTCGCGTAGCGAAGATCCGCCGTGCTCGTCGGCGCCACGTCCACGAAGCTCGTCAGCTCCTCGATGAACGTCCTCGCATCCCCGCCGCCCCGCGCCGGCGCGACCAGGTAGTAGAAGGTGGACACGCTGTGCCACGCGATGAACGCGCTTCCCGGGCGTCGCTCCAGGTGATCGATCAGTCGTCCCGACGCCTCCGCGTGAGGCTCTCTACCGAGGGCGACGTCGATCAGGATGTCGGTGTCGAGAAGCAGAGTCACAGGTACTTCTTCGCCAGCCGCCGGTATCGCTCGTCATCGCGATCGGCCGGGACGAACGTCCCCCCCCAGCGCTCCGAGAACGGGGCCTCCACGTCGGAGCTCATCTCTCGCAGCGCGCCCTCGATCAGGCTGCTGAGCGATACGCCGAGGGACCGCGCGTGGCGCTTCGCCCGGGGAATCAGCTCGCGGTCGATGGTCACCGTGAGCTTCGACTTCCTGCCCATTGGATTCCCTCCTGGTCCGTAACACGTATACGTATACTACTGACCGTGTACGTGTTCCCGCAACCCGTCGCGTGAGCCTGGTGGTCGGGGGCCGATGCCCGCTCAGTGCGGTTCTCCCGCCCCGGCCACGGTCGGCTCCCGCGGCTCGGGGTCGGGCGGTTCCGACCGCAGGACGACGCCGGGAAGCTCCAGCGTGGTGGCCCACCCCAACCCGATCGCGAAGCCCAGGAGGACGCCCGACGGCGCGGCCCAGCCCGCCACCACCGTGGCCAGGGCGACCGTGCAGACGAGGAAGAAGCCCACCGCCGCGGTCGCCACCGAGGGTCCCCATCCCCATCTCCGGGCCGCCGCCGCGGTCGCGTGCGCCATGAGCGCCGCCGCGACGGCCACCGGCACCGACGGGTACTCGGCGTGCGGGACCACCCCCTCCAGGACGTAGCGGTCGAGGAAGTAGGCGCCCCCGCCGGCGCCCAGGACGCCCACTCCCGCGCGCACCGCGGCCGCGATCCCGGCCCTCCAGGCGAGGAGGGCCGCCACGGGGAGCATCACGGCGAGGACGCCGGGCCAGTGGAACGCCGTGAGGACCGCGCGGGCGATCCGGACCGCGTCCGCGGTGCGCGTGGCCCCCATCCACTGCAGGACCGGAAAGTCGAGGAGCGCGAGGCCCCGAACCGCTCGGGTCTGGCTCATCACGAGCCCGATCGCCGCCACCGCCCCGATGAGGGCGAGGAAGCCGACCGTGAGCCCGAGGCCGCGGGCGAGGCGGGGATCGAAGCGGCGGCCCAGCCAGCCGAACGCCGGCATCAGTCTCCGCACCCCCGTCACGTCCAGCAGGACGCGGAACGCGGCCCGCACGCGGGGCCCGTTGGCCGCGATCCTCACCGCCAACCAGCGGATGACGAGCGCCGCGATGAACAGGGCGAGAACCAGGAAGGCCGCCGCTCCGGCCACCTCCTGTAGCGTTCTCCACGACCCTGCCAACCCGAACCCGAGGAGGCCCCACACCACCGCCCACACCACGGTGGTGGGGAGATCGAACAGCAGGTACCGCCGGTACGGCAGCGGAGAGGCGCCGGCGAGGAAGGGCACGATGATGCGCGTGGGCGTCGCCAGCCGTCCCAGCACGATCGCCCATTCCCCCCGGCGGGCCACGAAGCCGCGGGCCTTCGCGATCGACCGCCCGAGCACGCGCTGGAGAGGCTTCCAGCCAAGCATGCGCGCGCCCCAGCGGCGGCCCAGGAAGAAGCCCGTCGTATTGCCCGTCACGGTTCCGGCCACCGCGACGGCCACCAGCCAACCCAATGCGACCTGCTCTCTGGAGGCGAGGACGCCCCCGGCGGCCACCGCGAGCTCTCCCGGCGTCACGAACCCCAGGAAGAAGGGGGCCTCCGCCCAGCACAGGAGCCCCACCGCCACGTAAATCGTGGAGGAGGAGAGGCCGAAGAGGAGCTCGAGGATCCGCTCCGACAGCTCAAGCATTGGGGGTACGTCTCCCGGCGACGGCGCTCAAAGGGCCTCGCCGCGCGAGCAGGGCGAGGTCCTTTCGCCGCAGGCCGTTCTGCTTGCCGTCGAGCGGGAGGGCGAAGAGATCGTCCCGCAGAACGACGCGCGTGTTGAGGAGGTCGTAGAGGGGCGCGTACCTGGCCCCTTCGTACCCGGGCTCCGAGCCCAGCCGGCCCGGCCGGATGTCGTGGAGCACGGCGATATTCTTCGCGTGGAGGTCCCCGTTTCGGTGATCCACGCGTAGACGACGTGATCGAAGAAGGCGCCGAGCTCGGGCTCCCCGAGCCCCAGTTCCACGAGGGCGTCCGCGATCCGCTCCAGCGATGGGTCGTATTTCTCCCGTCGGCGGAGACCGAGAAGCGAGGCGGCGTCCTCGAGGAGCGGAAGCGACTTCGCTCGATCCAGACGCTCCGGAAGGTCGAAGCGCTCGATCAGGAGACCCGGCTCCTCGAGGGGGCTCCCGTCCTGAAACCCCACCTGTCGAAGGTCGGCTACATACCGCAACGGACACAGAGTGTCAATCTCTTGTGGCCTCTACGGTAGCAAGACTGGATAGATACGACCATATCGGAGGGTCACGGAGCGCCAGTGAAAAGCCGCGCTGGGCATCCTGAGGCCCAGGGAGACGACCTCGACCGGGACACTACCTTCGCCGGGCGGCCAAGGCGATGGGAGTCGTCGATCTTCTCGAACGCGCCATCGAGGCGTTCTGAGACGCCCGCCCGATCAGGACAGAAACGCGGACTGCCTGAGCCCCGAAGATCGTCAGGGACGTGGGAGCCGGAGGATCCGCCGCCGGAAGTCGATCTCCACGGGCCCGACCGCGCGCCAGAACGGCTGCCCGAGAACGACGACGTCGGCTCGAAGCCCGAGGTTTTGAACCGCCGGAAACGGACCCGACACGAAGTCCGAGGGTGGCGGCCGGTAGGAGCCGAGCGAGAGTGGCGGAGCCAGGATGGGACGAACCGGAAGGGGGCGCATGTCCACGCCGCGGAGCGCGTCGATGTCCTCGGTGCCGACCGGCCACTCCTCGCGCTCGGCCAGCTCCGCCGGAATCACGGAGAGCCTGGCCCCGGTGTCGAGAAGGCCGAGGACAGGGAGATCGCCGAGTCGTCCTTCCAGAAAAAGCAGACCCCGGACTTCGCGGAGCCGGAATTCGCGCGCTCTTTCGAGCTGGGGGCCGCCCAGCCGCAGCGCGCCCGCCCCCTCCGAACCGGCCCCGAAGGCGGCGTAGATGCGGTCGGCCCGGCGCAGCACGTCCAGTCCCAGCACGCCGTCGACCTCCTCTCCCGCGATCCGCAACGGCCGATCCCAGACGAGGGGCTCGAACCGTTCGATGCGGAGGTCCCCCAGCGCCAGCCAGTCCACGGTCGCGACGACTCCGATGTCCTCGGCCCTCCCACCCGCGCCCTCGGCCGCACCGCCGATCCGACGGGTCCCGCCCGCGGAGCGCTCGGTCGCCACCAGCTCGCGGACCCGAGTCCCCGCTGGCAGGAGATCACGGCGAATCAGGCTCCGCGTGGCGGCCAGATCGAGGATGAACCGGGCCCGGCCGCCGCCGGGGAGGCCGACGGGCACCGAGAGATATGGCCCCAGCGAGCCGAGGGCGACCGTGCCTTCGAGCGGGGTGGCCGGTGACACGACCTCGCGCGTCTCCGTGGTTACGGCGACGTCACCGGGCTCGAGCGGGACGCGGCCCTGGAACATGTCGAGCGCGGGCCCGTCGATCGGCTCGATCACGCCGCCGCGAACGACGAACACCGCTTCGGCTCCGTCGCCCCGGACCGCGTTCACGCGCACCTCGTAGCGATCGAAGGCGTCGCGGTCCGCGCTCATCACCTCCCGGGCGTCACCACCCCCGGGGCCGGCCACCAGGACGCGAAGGCGTCCCGGATCGCAGCGGAGGACCAATGCCGACGATTCGGAGCCGCGCACGACGTCGCCCGCCAGGCCGGAGCCCTGCGGCAGGACGGCGGTGACGACGCGCTCGGCTCCCTCGCGCAACAGGACTGCGGACTCTCCCTCCGGGACCCGCTCGAGTTGCAACGAGAAGCCACGGGGTCCCTGCCGGAGGACCGGGATGTCGCATTCCTGGGCAGCGAGCGAGGGCGTTCCCGTGAGCGCGATGCACACGGCGATCAAGGGAGATCGAAGCATCGATGGGCCTCCGTTTCATATGGGCACGGTCCGCCGATGAAGGTCAGGACCCTCGGGTCGCGACCGAGCCCCCGGGACGACGGCGATTTGCTTGCTATAACATGTGCGCGCATGTTATACTCTATGCTGCGATTCCTATGTTAGAGATATGATATAACATGGACGGTCGACCGATCGATTTGGTTGCCTCCGCCGACGTACCGCTCTACCGCCAGCTGGCCGAGGCGCTGCGGTATCGGATCTCGAGCGGCGCGCTGCCCGCGGGCGAGCGGCTGCCGACCCTGCGCGAGGGGGCGGAGCGTTGGGGGATCAACCTCCATACCGTCCGGAAGGCCTACCACGCCTTGCAGGACGCCGGTCTGGTCGAGGTCGAGAGGCCCCTCGGGACGTTCGTCTCCCTGCGCGCGATGCCGCACGGCGCCCCTGGCCGCGATGCCACGATCCGACGCTTCCTGACTGACCTCCGTGAGCGCTTCAGTGTCGGCGAGACGGAGGCGGTCGAGCTCGTTCGCGAGATCGCCCTGCACGATGCTCCGCCCCCTCCTGTCCACGTACTGGAATGCTCGCGCACCCTGAGCCGGTCCCTCGCAGATCAAATCCGCCGGCGTTTGGGAGGCGATGTCCGGTCCCACGAGCTGGATGTCCTGCCGAACGTGGACCCCGGGAAAGTCGTCGCGACGCATTTCCACATGAACGAAGTGCGCGCGAGCCTGGCCGACCGGGCATCGGACCTGGTCTTCGTGTCCATCGCGCCCAGCCGAACGAGCGTCGCCCGCGCGGCGGCGTACGCGAGACGCGTCGGGGCCCACGCCGTCCTGCTGTGCGAGCGCGACCCGGTGCTCGGACTGGCCGTCGCGACGGACCTCGGCGCCATCCTGGCGGAGCAGGGGCTGGGGGTCGAGTTCGACGTCCCCGATCTGCCAGGGCAGCTCCTCCTGTCGCGGCTGCCCCGGCCGGTCCTCTTCTCGCCAGGGTCCTGGGATGCCCTGCCAGAGCGGCACCGCACGGACCCTCGCGCCTTCCTTCTCGACTACCGGATCCGAGATGACGATCTCGAGAGGCTCCGGGACGAGGTGACGGCCCGGCGAGACGAGTGAGATCGCCGAGGGGCCCCGGACGGCACCCGCCCATGCCGCGCATCGTCCGGCGCTTCCCGGAGTCCAGTCGTCCCCGTCATCGTGAAAGCGGACCAGGAACGTGCTCTGATAGTCGAGCGCCCCCGCGGTCCCAGCACGATCGTCCTGCTCCCGTCCCCGGCTCGGCGGACCAGGACCTCGGCCGCGCTCACCGTCCCGCGGTCGACGAGCAGCGCCGCGGGCGCGAGGGTTTGAATGCCTCCCGGGTCCCGCTGGTCGAGCCCGCCATCGCGGGGGGGGGTTGGGCGACCCCCTGATGGGTGGCGTGACCTGTTCGATTCGCTGGTTGAGGGCGATCAGGCGCCCGGCAGACCGTCGACCAGCTCGACCATCCGGCGGCGGTGCTCCTCGGTGGGGAGGCGGCCGAAGGCCGCGCCCAGATTCTCCGCCATGTGCTTGGGATCGCCCGTTCCCGGCGCCGCGACGGTGACGACCGGGTGCGAGATCACGTACTTCAGCATGAACTGTGACCAGGCGGTCGCGTCGAACTCGGCCGCCCACTCGGGCAGCGGCCGGTCTCCGATCCGCTCCCACATCCGGCTCCGGCCGAACGGCAGGTAGACCATCACCGCGATCCCCTCGTCCCTGGCCAGCGGGAGGATGTCCTCTTCCACGGCGCGGTTGTCGATCGCGTAGTCGATCCCGATGAAGTCCAGCGGATACTCGCGCATCACCTGCGCCAGCGCGCCGTGCTGCCCCCGGCTGGTCGTCGTGATCCCGATGTAGCGGATCCGCCCGTCCTGCTTGTACTCCTGGAGCACGCCCAGCTGGGTGGGCGGGTCGCCCATGTTGTGGACCTGATCGAGATCGATGACGTCGAGCTCCATGCGCTCGAACGAGCGCTCGATCTGAGCGCGCACGGCCTCGGGGTCGGCCGAGCCGCCGCCCCGCCCCACGACGTTGACCTTGGTGGCCCAGAAGATCTGGTCCTGGAACCCGTCCTCGGCCGCCCACTGGCCGGACAGATCCTCGGAGGCGCCACCCCCGTATCCGGCGGCGCTGTCGAACACCCGGCCCGAGCTCGGGGCGTTCTCGGCGAGGACGTGCAGCACCTCGCGATGATCCGCGAGCTCCTGCGGGGTCGAGCGCGTCGAGATCCAGCGCCCCCCGAGCCCGATCACCGAGATCTCCTCGCCGCTCGAGGGAATCGGCTTGAGGATCTCCTTCATCTCCTGGCTCGCGGAGCCGTCGTCCGTGGCCACCCCGTCGTCGTCCGTGGCCACACCGGCCTCGTCCCCCGGGCGGGCTTCACCCCGCCCGCACCCGTGAAGCGCGAACGCCGCGCCGGCGCCCGCCGTGATCCGCAACCAATCGCGTCGATTCAGCATTCGTCCCTCTTGCAGTTCAGCGATCCTGGGGGTCCGGCGCACCCGGTGAATCTAGGTCGTGTCCGAGCCGGGGCGCGACCGGAACGAGCGCCCGACGTCGGAACCCGGACTGGGAGGATGGGGCACGCGGATCCGTGGTGAGCAATACCCTGGGCAGGCTCGGGGCGGATGTCCCCTCGCGAGCTTGCAGCCCGGGGAGTCCTTCGGCACCCTGCGCGTGGGGGCGATGCGCGTCCCCGTGACGACGTTCCGTGTCGACCCCGGAGGGACTCCGTGAACTGGGAGATGCTCGGTGCTCTGGGCGAGATCGCGGGGGCTGTGGCCGTCGTGATCTCGCTCGTGTACCTGGCAAGGCAGATCGGGGTCAGCAACCGGCTGGCGCGAGCCGAGGCGTGGCGGGCATCCTACCTCCTGACTTCGGCCGCCAATCTCTTTTCCCAGGTCCAACGCCAGGTGGACGAGGGGGTCCTTCCCGCCGAGGCGTTGAGCTTTACCGGCAGGCGGCTGTTCCGAACCCCGTACTTTCGCGATACGTGGCCCCTCATCCGCCCGGAGTTCGACCCGGCCTTCGTGCGCGTGTTCGAGCGAGAGTTCGGCCTGCCCGGGGGAGATGCATCGATCGCCGCGAGCTCGCACGCACCGGAAGATCCGAGCGTCGCCGGATGAGCGATGCGCAAGCCGGAGAATCCGAGAGCCCCACCCAGGGAGCGCGAATGCGACCACGGATCCCATGGCGGCGTCTGGGGGCCGAGAGCGCCGTGATCATCACCAGCATCCTGTCGCGCTGGCGGTCCAGGCGTGGTGGGAGGGGCGGGAGGACCGGCTCCAGGAGCGCGACTATCTCGTGGCGCTGCGGGGGGAGCTGAGCGAAGGGCTGACTCTGCTGCCGCAGTCGGAGATGGGGTTCTCCCAACAGAAGCACGGACATGAAGCCCTCATCGCGCAGTTCCACGCCGACGAGCTGGCCCCGTCGGATTCACTGATCTACTGGCTTTCCGGATTGGCATGGCCACCCTTCTTCCGGCCGCCGACCGCGGTGATGAACGACCTGATCTCGTCGGGCGGGATCCGACTCATCGAATCGGATACCGTCCGGTGGTTCCCGGGACGCGCCCCCACCGCTACGTCTCGAAGCCCAGCCGGGCCGCGACGTTCCCCTGGCGGTCATCCAGCGTGACAAAGGACAACTCGGGAGGATCCTCGACGAGGTAGAGTGCGCAGGCCAGGTGCCAGAGATCCGCGCCGCGCAGGTACCCCACCTCGAGGACGCGGCTCATCTCCCGTCCGAGCGCTCGATCGGGAAGCACCCACGTGATCCACGAGAGCAGGTCCGGCTCGAACGAAACCTCCTCGCGGTGGAACGCGCTTCGAAGCTCGGCCTCGAGCAGGTTCGAAGACAGGAGCTCGTCGAAGTCTCGCAGTCGCCTGCCCAGCCCCTTCGCTCCCCGTTCACCGAACGCGATCGCCACCAGGCACGATGCGTCCACATACGCGAGGCTCAACGGGCTTCAGTCCTCGCGGTCGTCGAGGAAGCGGGCGAGCGCCCCCGGACGGCGACGAACGACATCGAGCTCTCCCGTCCGCTCGGATGGCCGGATCAGGACGCCGCGCTCCTCGAGGCGCTCGAGCCTCCGTGCGAGGCTGGCGTCGGCTCCACCGATGGGTCGGATCTCGGCCACGGGGGCCCCCCGGTACGACACCCTGACCGTGCGTCCCTGTCGCACCTGGCGCAGGATCTCGGAAAACTTGGCCTTGGCCTCGTACGTCGAATAGGTCTTCATGGCCGGAATCTAACTAGACAGTCTAGTCAGATGCAACGGGGCTGGGGGGTTCCCGTCCCATAGCGTCTCGGGGGACACGTCGGCACCCAATTCGTCGCGAAGCCGGCTGGAGAACCGATCGAGCTCGTAGACGGCGCTCGCGTGGTCCCCCTGTTCGACCAGGAGTCGAAGCAGGCGCCGGAGCAGCCGCTCCTCGTAGGGCCCCATCTCGATCGCCTGCCGAAGCCAGCGTATCGCTTCCGTGCGGTTTCCGGCGGCTTCTTCCGCGGTCACGAGCGCTTCGGTCGCCTCGATCACGAGTCGCAGGTAGAGCGCGCGCTCCCCATCGAGCCAGCGCTCGAAGTTGCGAGCTCCGGAGAGGTAGAACCCCTGGAGGAATTCGCCACGATAGAGCCGGGTCGCCCGGCGCGGGTCCCCGGCGTCGATCGCCGCGTCGAATGCGACGACGTCGATCCAGGTGATGTCCGGGTCGAGCCAGACGTCGTTCCCGCGCGTGGCGATGGCGTCTTCGCCGATGACAGAGCGGAGAAGGTACACGGACTGGTTGAGAGCCCTGCCGGCGTTTCTCTGCTCGAGCTCGGGCCAGAACGTGCCCAGAAGCTCGTCGCGCGGCCGCGGCCCGAAGGGTCGTGCGCACGCCAGATACGCGAGGACGGCGGCACGCTTGGGTCGGGAGAGGATGGTGGCCGGATCGACATGCTCGCCCGGGCCGAGCAGCTCGAACGTCCCAAGCGCCCGGATTTCGATCAAGCTCACCTCCGCGACCTCGTCGTCGGATCGTTGCGGGCCCATCTGGCGCGCTCCGACGTCGATCACGAAAGCTCGCGTGTGCGGCGGGCCACAACAAGCACCCGGGACCGGTCGTCACCGCGACCGCCGGGCGCGGCGGTGACGTACGGGTGAGCGGGGTCTACGCCGGCCCCGTCCTGCGGATGGTCAGCGGTTCAGGGTCATCGTGACCGACCCGCCGTTCGGGCACGCCAAAGCCTCGTCGGTCGACGTGTCCCAGCTCACGATGCTGCCCCCCGTGTAGACGTACACGTCCTCGCTCGGGCTGGTCACCACCGTCGGGTCTCCGGGGCGCAGGGAGGATTCGATCACGCGGGTGCGGTACTGGTGTCCGTCTCCATCGTCGAGCCACGAATGGTTGAGGGTCCCTGTCAGGTTCGCCGGCCCTCTTGTTCACCTGAAAGCGAAGAGTGCGGCTTTGCGAAGTGTCGGTCAGACGGTCGATCAGCCGCTGGACGGCCCCCGCGTCCGTCGATTCCAGGTCCGGCGGATCGGTCACGCAGCCGCCGAGCGCCGCGGGGCTCGGAGACCCCGCCGCCGCGAACAGCGACAGCGCGTCGACGATGGTGAAATCCTCCCCGCCCCCCGAGCCCGCGAGGTGGTTCTTGCTGTCCTTCGAGATGACGACGGGCTGCGAAGAGGAGGTCGTCACATCGCCCGCGAGCTCGACCGTGGCGTTGCCCGCCGGCGCCGGCGGATCCCCGCACGAGGGGTGACCGGGGCACGTGGGCCGGGCGAATCGCACATCGGGATCCTCG
>Ga0307444_1001005_pt1 | contig 12471 bp, 7 predicted proteins | sample SalMarSW160340MG_FD_202145 | JGI IMG/M metagenome (GOLD analysis project Ga0307444, IMG submission 202145) | Salt marsh sediment microbial communities from the Plum Island Ecosystem LTER, Massachusetts, United States - SW1603-40 | ecosystem: Environmental > Aquatic > Marine > Intertidal zone >... | reverse complement strand
GCCGAGGCGCTGGCCTGCCTGGATCACAAGCTGGTTATTCCGGCGCACGATTACGTGCTGCGCTGCTCCCACACCTTCAACCTGCTCGATGTACGCGGTGCGGTCGGCGTTACCGAGCGTGCCGCCTTTTACGCGCGCATGCGGGGCCTATCACGCCGGGTGGCCGAAACCTACCTCGAGCAGCGCGAGGGAATGGGCTACCCGCTGTTGAGCGAGGAGGTGCAGGCAGCAGAGCCTGCGCCCGAGGTGCCGTCGCCCACCTACAGCAATGATGCAGAGACCTTCCTGCTCGAGATTGGCACCGAGGAACTGCCGGCGAGCGATCTCTCGAACGCGATCGAGCAACTGCGTGCCATGCTCCCCACCTACTTGAGCCATCTGCACCTGGCCCATGGGGCGATCCGCGTGGAAGGCACGCCGCGCCGGCTGGCAGTCACGGTCGAGGCGCTCGGGCCTCGCCAGCCGGACCGCGAACACGCGGACAAAGGGCCGCCAGCCAGCCAAGCCTACGATGCCGACGGCAACCCGACGCGCGCCGCACAGGGCTTTGCACGGAGCCGAGGCGTGGCGGTCGAGGATCTTGAGGTACAGGAGGTCGATGGCGGGCAATACGTGGTCGCTGTCGTCAGGGAAGAGGGGCAGCCAGCGGGCCAGGTGCTGTCTGAATCGCTGGCCGAGCTGGTGGCCCGTATCTCTTTCGATCGGAGCATGCGCTGGAACGCATCGGGCGTCTCTTTTTCGCGGCCGATCCGCTGGTTCGTCGCCCTCCTGGGCACGAGCGTCGTGCCGTTCAGCTATGCCGGGCTACAGAGCGGGCGCAAGACGCGCGGGCTGCGCATGTTTGCCTCGCCCGAGGTCGAGATCCCGGAGGCAGCCGCCTACTGGGAGGTGATGACCGAGCAGCGCGTGGTGGTGGACGTGGCGAGACGGACGGAGATGGTGCGCGCACAGGCAGAGGTCCTGGCCGCCCAGGTGGAGGGGACAATCCCGGAAGACCCGGCGCTGCTGGAAGAGGTGACGAACCTGATCGAGCTGCCCACTGCGCTGCGCGGCGATTTCGAGCCCGAATACCTCGACCTGCCCTCGCCGATCCTGATCTCGGTGATGAAAAAGCACCAGCGCTATTTCCCGGTGGTTGGGGGACCACGCAGCGAGCGCCAGGGAGAGCTGCTGCCACACTTTATCGCGGTGCGCAACGGTACGGACGAGAACCTGCCCGTGGTCCGCCTCGGGAACGAGGACGTGATCCGGGCCCGGTTTGCCGACGCCAAGTTCTTTTACGAGCACGACTCGCGCAAGCACCTGGCGGACTTTCTGCCGCGACTGGACACGCTGACCTTTCAAGAGGACCTGGGCTCGATGCTGGACAAGGTCAGGCGGCTGGAGCGCCTGGCACCGCGCCTGGGCGAGATGCTGGGGCTGACCCCGGCAGAGCTGATGACCGTGCAGCGCGCGGCCAACCTGTGCAAGGCCGACCTGGCGACGCAGATGGTGGTCGAGATGACCAACCTGCAGGGGATCATGGGCCGCCTGTACGCGCTGCACAGCGGCGAGCCAGAGGCCGTGGCCGAGGCGATCTATGAGCACCTGCTGCCGCGCTATGCGGAGGACGATCTGCCGCGCAGCGGGCCGGGGATCGCCCTCGCCCTGGCAGACCGCCTCGACAGCCTAGTCGGGTTGTTTGCCGTGGGCCTCAAGCCCAGCGGCACCAGGGATCCGTTTGCCCTTCGTCGCGCCGCCCTAGGCGTGGTGCAGATCTTGCTGGGCAACGAGCTGCGCTTTGACCTGCAAGAGGGCGTTGCACGCGCGGCCAAGCGCCTGCCCGTGTCCGCTGATGACCAGGTACACGCCGAGACGCTTGACTATATCGTGCAGCGGCTGCGCGGCGTGCTGCTGGAGGATGGACGGCGATACGACGTCGTCGACGCCGTGCTCGCCGAACGAGGTTACGACCCGTACTGGGCAGCACAGAGTGCACGAGCGCTGGACGGTTGGGTCGCCCGGTCCGATTGGACAGAGCTACTCAACGCCTATGCGCGCTGCGTGCGCATCGTACGCGATCAAGAGCAGCGCTACGAGGTCGACCCTGAGCGCTTTGTCGAGCCGGCATCGACGGTCCTTCACAAGGCCGTACGTGACGTAAGCGCTTCTATCCCGGAAGAGGACGCGACGATCGACGACGTGCTGGGCGCGATCCTGGGCATCGTGCCGGAGATCAATGTCTTTTTCGACGAGGTCCTGGTGATGGATCCGGACCCGGAAGTACGCGAGAACCGGCTAGGGCTGGTGCAAGAGGTCGCCGCGCTGGCGGAAGGCGCAGCCGACCTGTCCAAGCTAGAAGGTTTCTAGCGCCCAGGGAGCTAAAGTCCGTTGACATTGTCATTGCGGGCGGAGCCTCGGACGCTTTGTCCGCGCAACCTCCATGGCGCATTGGGGGAGTGGCGATTGCTTCGTCGGAGCGGCAGAGGCGGCCGCTCCTCCTAGCAATGACAGTCCAGCGGCCATAGATCGGACAGGCAGGCACCTTGCAGAGGCTCTACCGCAAAGAATGGTTGGTCGTGGCGAGCGTGGGCGCACTGGCGCTAGTGCTGCGCCTGGTCGCGCTGGGCCAGGTCCCGCCTGGGGTGCGCTACGACGAGCTGGTCAACGTCAAGATGGCCAGCCACATCTATGCGGGCGAATGGCCGATCTACTTTCAGGAGGCGTGGGGGCACGAGCCTCTGTACCACTATGTGCACGCCCTCGGCATGCGGCTGCTCGGCCAGACGGTGCTCGGCGTGCGCATCACGTCGGTGTTGTCCGGCACGCTGGGTGTGCTGACGGCGTACCTGGCGCTGCGACAACTCTTTGGGCGAGGGGTGGCGGTGCTGGCCGCGCTGCTGCTGGCGAGCTCGTTCTGGTCGTTGATGTACAGCCGGATCGGCCTGCGTCACATCAGCCTGCCACCCTGGATCGGCCTCGCCGCCTACTGCTTCTGGCGCGGGCTGGAGGCACCGGCGAGCGAGCGGGGCAAGATCGGGCTGTGGTTTTCGCTGGCGGGCGTTTCTCTCGGCGTCACACTCTACACCTACTTTGCCAGCCGCGTCGTGCCGCTCGTGTTCGTGGTGTTCGTGCTCTACCTGCTGGCTTTTCACCGCGATATGCTGCGCGGGCGCTGGTGGGGCACAGCCGTGGCCCTCGTACTGCCGGTGGCGATGGTGACGCCCATGGCACTGTACCTGATCCGGCACCCGGAGCTCGAACAGCGGCTGGGCCAGGTCAGCGGCGGGCTGTTCGGCGCACTGCGCACGGGCGACCTGAACGGCGGCCTGCGGGCAGTTCTCGGGACGCTGGGAATGTTCAGTTTCCAGGCCGACCCGGAGTGGCTGTACAATATCCCTGGGCGCCCGGTGCTCGACCCGCTGACCTCGATCGCCTTTTACGTCGGGCTGGGCACGCTGCTGTGGCGGTGGCGCGAGCCCAGGCGAGCCTTCTTGTCGCTGTGGCTACTGCTCGGGATCGCACCCGCCCTGTTCAGTTGGCCGCCCGGCAGCCTGGGGCACACGATCGTCGCCCAGCCTGCGGCGTTTGGCATCGTGGCGCTTGGGTTGGCCGAGGCGTGGGCGTGGGCCAGGCGCCGCACGACGGGGCCGCTGCGCCTGAGCGCGCAGCTCGTGGTCGCGGCCACGCCGCTGGCCTTTGCCGGGGTGAACGCGTACGACTATTATGTGCGCTGGCCTCGCTATCCCGAGGTCCGTCACGAGTACCAGGCGTCGAGCACGGCGGTGGCACGCTACCTGGAGCAGCACCCAGAGGCCACGCCGGCGTGCGTTTCCGCACCCTATGTCGACTATTGGAACCCGTGGAGCAAGATGAATTTCGACCTCTATGCAGGGGCGGCAGGTGCGGCGGTCCGCTGGTTCGACGGCCAGCAGAGCCTGGTGCTGCCCCGTGGGCAAGAGGGCTACGTCTACCTGACCGAGCAGGCGCTCTCGCCTGCGGAACTGGCACCGGTCGTTTCGGCGCTGCTGGCGCAAGGCGCGGCCCCCGTCTGGGACAGCAGTCCGGGCTCGCCGGACGGCACCTTGCGTATCTATCGCTGGCACGACGGCCAGGTCATCGACGCGCTGCTGGCCCAGGCGGCACAGGTACGGGCGTGGGCCAGCGCAGAGACGACGTACATCGCGGGTGCGTCGGAGGCGCAGCGCGTGCCGCTCACCATGCCACTCGACTATGGGCGGCTCGCGCTACTCGGCTACAGCTATGGCGACGAAGCACAGGCAGGCCAGGAGTGGCAGGTCACGACCTATTGGCGGATTCTGCAAGCGGATACAGCGCCACTCGCCGTTTTCATCCACGTGCTCGACGACGCGAACGCGGTGCGCGCCAGTTGGGACGGGTTTCACATTGCGCCGGCAGGGCTGCAAGAGGGCGACCTGCTGATCCACGTACACGGGCTCGCCCTGCCCGATGACCTGCCGGCGGGCGAGTGGCGCGTGGAGCTGGGCGTCTATTCGCCCGTGACGCTGGAGCGGCTGCCACTGACCATCGATGGCGAGGAGAGGTTCTCTGGAGAGGCGCCGTACGACCGGGCGCTGCTGCAGGCGCCGATCGTGGGATGAGTTTCGGGCTGGCGCCCGGTGTCACGGGGGGACACGTGACCTACAAACCGATCGTGGAGTAGGGCCGGCAGGTAGCATCGGCACCTGGTGTCACGCGGGAGACACGTGAGCTACGAGCTAGGCCGGGCTGGGCTGCCCCTGACGGGATCTGTGAGAGCCCAGCGCTCCCAGGGACGTTGATGCTCAGCATCGTATGGAGACGTGACCTACGGGTCGACGACGTACTTTCTGTCAAGTTGAGGGTTGACTGAGCTCAGTGGATGTAGTACAATGAAGAAGACTGTGAACAAACGATACTTCGTACGCGCCGTGGCCAAGGCTGGGGAATAAGCATGTCTGTCTTGAGAGATGTCCTCGTTCTGCTAACGGCTCCCCCGGGGGGGGTGGTCTACTACCTGGTGGTCCTGTTCAGTATCTGGGCGACCATGGGCCTCGCGCTCTCTCGCTGGTCTCGCGGAGAACGAAAGGGGATCACCCCTCGCCTGCTGACCGCAAGCGCCATTCTTTCCCTGGGGTACCTGGCTTTCTTTGTCCTCGCCCTCGTGGATCGGACCGGTAGCCTCGGTACGACGAGCTTGCTGATCCAGCTTGGCCCCCCGCTGGAGCGGTTCCTGGGGGCGCTGTCGGCTATCATGATCTGCTGGGCAGTCGCCATCCGGTCTCGCGAGCGTGTTTTCAGCCGTGTCTTTCTCGGCATCGCACTGCCACTCGCCGTCGGCACTTATGTGCTGTCGGCGGTTGCGTGGGCGCGGTTGCTGCCCATACTCCCCGACGCATCCTACAACCTTTCGTGGCAGAACTGGGCGTGGGAGGCTGGGCAGCTCGCACTGCTGCTGGGCATGATGGTCTATACTCTCGCCACCGCCGTCCCCGAGCGCGGGACGGTGCTGGTGCTGCTGCTCGTACTCGCCGGGGCGCATCTCTTTCAGGCTGTTTCTCCGGCAGCGGAAGCGATCCCCTACTTTGCAGGCTGGGTACGCCTGGCGAACCTGATCGCTTTTCCTCTTTTTGCCATGGTTGCCTACCGCCGGGTCATCGCTGGCTTTGATGCCCAGTCCGCCAGCCTGCAATCGGTGAACCGGGAGACGCTGACTCAGATCACGGGGCTGATGGACCTGCTCGATACCCACCTCGAGGTATCTGACTCGATCGACCTGGATATGATCCTGCATACTGCGGTACGCAGCGTGTCACAGACGCTACAAGCGGATCTGTGCGCCGTCGTGTTGCTCGATCCGGAGGATGAGACTCTGGCCACGCTGCCGGTCTTGTACCGGGTGCCCGACACCGTACACAAGGAAGAAGAGCTGTACGTGGTGGACTATCCAGCGCTCGAGCACGCGCTCTCGAGAGGCAAGGCGCTGGTGCTCGCATCGGACGAAAACGACCAGGCGCGCCAGGTCTACCGGCTCATGGACAGCCAGGGCGATGGGCCGCTGATCATCCAGCCACTGGTCCACGATGCGCGGACCGCCGGCTTTTTGCTGGTCGCCCGGCCAGGCCAAGAGGTACCCTTCACAGAGATCCAGGTGCGCAAGTGCGAGACGCTGGCCCGCTATACGGCCCTGGCGGTGGCCAACGCGCGCGAGTACCAGCGCATGCGCACCGAGATCGAGACACACAAATCCGACGCCCACGTCCTGGAACGCGAGCTGTCGCGCACACGTGCTGGCCTGGAGAACCGCCTGCGCGAGGCCAAGGACGAGATCGCCGTCTATGTCCAACGCCTATACGAGACCGAGCAGGCCTTGCAGCACGCGCAGGACGACGTGCACGCACTACACGAACAGCTCAAGGAAGCCGGGCAAGCCGCCGCACAGGAGCAGGAGGACGGAACAACCGGGGAAACGGCAACCGAAGAGGCACAGGATCCCGAGCTCGCCCTGCTGGGCAAGCGCCTGGCGACGTCAGAGACCGCTCGCAGCCAGCTCGATCGCCAGGTCAAGAGCCTCGAACAGGAGCGGAAGCAGCTTCGTTCGCAGTTAGCCAAGGCCGAGGCGACGTACAACAACCTACGCACCCGCCTGCGCGAGCAAGCTGCAAAGGCGAGCGAACCGGTACCGGGCCTGGATATGCTGCCGCTGCACGCCTTGCCAAACGGGGTCGTGGTCTGCGACGCCCGGGGACAGATCCTGAACATGAATCCAGCGGCCGCACACATGCTGGGCACCAGGGAAGAGGAATGGCAGGGACAGAACGCGGCCTCGCTGTGGCCCGATGAACAGTGGCAATCCGCCGTCCGCCGGGTGACGAACGGCTATACATCGCAGGGCTCACTGCTGCAGCCTTTGACCGTCCAGCGCCCGGCGCAGCACCTCCAGATCCTGCTGTCGCCGCTCCTGGTCAGTGAAGAGCACACCGGTGCGGTACTGGCCTTCCACGAGGTACCCGAGAGCGACGCCCGCTCACGCGCACGGGACGACTTTCTGTCTTCGCTCTCGCAGGAACTGCGCACGCCAATGACCTCGATCGTAGGATACACCGAGCTGTTGATGAACGAATCCGTCGGCAAGCTCGACGATACACAGCGCCGCTTCCTGCAGCGCGTACAGGCCAACATCGAACGCATGGGCGCGCTGCTCAACGATCTGCTGGGCGTGACCGCGATCGAATCGGGCCGGCTCGATATCGAGCTGGAACCGGTGAACGTGGAGCGCGCATTCGAACGCGCACTGCAGAACGCACGCTTTCGCCTGGCTGAACGTGAGCTCAACGCCCACCTCGAGATCGGCGAGGTCAAACCGATCTACCTCGATCCCGACTGCTTTCAGCAAATCGTCGATAACCTGCTCAACAATGCCTCCAAGTCTTCCGAGACAGGAACGACGATCCACATCATCGCCCACGAGGAGCGAGACGAAACAGGCAACGCCCACCTGCACTTTTCCGTGTCGGACACGGGTGGGGGCGTCGCTCCCCAGGACCACGGCCGCGTCTTTGAGCGGTTCTACCGCGCGGACAGCGCGCTGATCTCCGGGCTCGGCGAGACGGGGGTTGGGCTCGCAATCGTGAAGGCACTGGTCGAGGCGCACGGCGGGCACGTGTGGATGGACACCGAGATCGGCCAGGGCACCACATTCCACGTCGCCCTGCCCTATGGCCTCGAGAAGACGATGGATACGGAAGGTAGCAGCGCAACCGCTTTCGCGAGCCCTCCGCCGGGAGCGAGCGAGCGTGGCTAGCCGAGGAGGGGGATTCCTGCGTCAGTTCGCGATCGGTCTGGCCGCGGTAGGCGTCATTGCCTGCACGGTCGTCGGGAGCAGCGTGCTGACCACGCAGGAGGGGCACCTCTACGTCGCTGCCGACCCTACAGCGACCCAGACGGTGGCAGTGGTGCTGCCGCCGACGCGTACGCCGACGCTCGTGACTTCGACGCCGACAAGGGTACAGTCGACGCCAACGACGGTACAGTCGACGCCAACGAGGGTGACCCCGACGGTCACACCCTCTCTGACGGCGACAGCGGTGCCCCCGACGGCAACGGCGATACCTCCGACGGCGACGTCCAGGCCCACTTTTACCCCAACGCCACAGCCGACGCCGACGTTGACAGCGACGGCGGTGCTGAGCCCCACGGAGACGCCGGTTCCGACAGCGACGCCCACCGCGACGCGGGTCTGTATCGTGCCCTCAAGCTGGCGGCTCTACACCGTGCAGCAGGGCGACACACTGTCCCGCCTGGCGGTACGCTATGGGACAAGTGTCTCGGCGATCGTGGAGGCCAACTGCCTCTCCTCGACGAACATCTATACGGGGCAGCGCCTCTATCTGCCTGCACAGGCCGTCGTGACCCCGATTCCGCCCACGGCGACGGTCCCGCCTGCGCCGACAGCACCGTCGTGTGTTCCCTATCCAGAGCCTGGTTGGGTGCTCTACACGGTACAACCGGGCGACAATCTGTACAGCCTGGCCCAGAGCCGCCATACGACGGTGGGGCAGATCCAGCGGGCGAACTGCCTGGAAGGCTATGGGGTGACACCAGGGCAGCAGCTCTACCTGCCGCCAGCGCCCCCGGCGCCGACGCCCACCTGGACGAACGTGCCCACGTCTACGCCGACGTGGACGCCCGTGCCGACGGCGACGGCATCGCCGACGCCCACAACTGCCATACCCACGGCGACGCCTACGGCGACAAAGGTACTACTGCCCACGGTGACGCCCACCCCGGTGACGCCTGAGCCAACGCCCACGAGCACGCTGATCGTCATTCCGGGGGGTTAGAGGAACGATACAGTGTTCAGAAACCCGTTTTCGGGCACTGGTGTGCCCTGAGAAAACGGGTTTCGTGTTTGCGTAAGACTTGACATCCGCATTCCGTCTATATATGATAAAGCACACACCTATGCGGAGAAGAATGAGATGGCAGAGCTAGAGATCGTCCAGATCGGGCATCCTGTCCTCCGAGAACGCAGCGTCAAGGTGACGGTGTTCGACGAGAGGCTGTCCCGCTTGGCTGAAGATATGCTCGAAAGCATGCGCGAGGCAAAGGGCGTCGGGCTGGCTGCACCGCAGGTTGGCATCGCCCGGCGGCTGATCGTGATCGAGATCCCGGATGACGAGGACTATCCCCACCCGGGCGAGCAGTGGGTGCTGGCCAACCCCGAGATCGTCAAGGCCAGCCAGGAAACCGAGGTAGGACAGGAGGGCTGCCTGTCAGTGGTCGGTTATGTCGGCATGGTCGAGCGCCCGGTAGAAGTTCTGATCAAGGGGCAGGACCTCAGCGGTCGGAAGGTACGGATCAAGGCGGAGGGGTATATCGCCCGCGTCTTTCAACACGAGATCGACCACCTCAACGGCGTGCTGTACGTGGACGTGGCCCAAGAGGGCACGGTGATGACCGTGGAAGCATACGATGCGCTGTTCCAGGAGCGACAGGAAGAAGGCGTAGAGACGAAGCAGCGTACGGTCACGGCGGACTGAGCACGCCAAGATCGTGAGGGATTCGCAGCAACCGGATACCGGTACCCGTTCCAAGGCTCTTCATCAAGCAAGATCCTCTACCGATCCCTTTGCCTACTGCGCCGCGGTGGGCACCATCGATGCGCCCGGAGACACGGAGACGAGAGCGACTCGTCTCCGTGTCTCTCCTTTTCTCGCCTCAGCACATCTGCCCTCCGGAGGGCTGCAGCAAAGCAGCCTCTGCAACCGGGAGAAGGAGGACATATCGTGAGGGGTGAACGAGGGAGAGAAAGCGAAATCGCCCAGGTTGGCTGGGCGATCTCGTGCGAAAATCGTGTTCTCTCGAACCTGTGACGACAGATGGGGGACCGTCAGGCCCACAAGAACCTGGCGGAGAGGGTGGGATTCGAACCCACGGTGCCTTGCGGCACACGCGCTCTCCAGGCGCGCGCATTCGGCCAGACTATGCTACCTCTCCGAGCAGATGCGATTATACCACGAATGGTGACCACGCTCAAGTTGTGCGCCCGGTCATACCGCTACTTGTGATAGTCCAGCACCACCACCTGCGTGTCTTCGGGCAGGTTGCCGGGCCGCACGCGCAGGCTCTCTTGCGGGGTCACGTGCCCCGCACCCATCGCGCGCAGGAACCGGTCGACGCCCTCCAGCTCGCGCGAGAGGAGAGGCGTGCCATAGTGCATCGGCACCACGATGTTCGGCTCGATCGTGCTCACTACCTCGGCAGCGAGGGCGCCACCGAGCGAGTTCCCTCCGCCGACGGGAATCAAGAGGATATGGACCTCATCGAACGCTTCGACCTCTTCCTGCGCCAGGCCGTGCCCCAGGTCACCGAGGTGGCAGACCGTAAGCCCGCCCAGGTCGAACAGAAAGACCGTGTTCTGTCCTTGCTCGCTCCCCTGCCGGGCATCGTGGTAGGTGGCGATGCCGGTGATAAAGGCGCCCTCGATCTCGTACTCACCCGGCGCGGTCAACACGTGTGGCGAGCCTCGAAAGCCCTTGACCGCGCTGTGCCCGGGATGCGGATGGCTCACCGTGACCACGTTGGCACGGATCCGCGGCCGTTCATAGCCCAGCTCTTCCGGATGTGGGTCGGTGACGATCGTCACCCCCTTGTCCCGGATGCGAAAGCAGGCGTGTCCAAACCAGTCGATATCCAACCTATCCTCCGGTAAAATGGCTGCACTAGCAGGGGATTATACTCGATCCGGCCTCGCTGCCCAAGCGCACATCCCTGAACCGGGCGACCACATCTGGCTCCCCGGACGTAGGTAGCGCATGGGGATGCGCCACCTACGTCCGGGAAAGTCGGTGCAGCCGCCGCTTTCATTCTTGGCGCTCAGACTGGATCTCGATGAGGATCTGGTACACCTGCCGCCGGGGCCAGCGGGCAGCCCCGGCGACGGCGCGTGCCGCATCCCGCGTCGAGGCACCACCGGCCAGGCACTGCCGCACGCGCGCACGGACCTGGTCCTCCGTCCACGGCTGCTCCTCGCCGGCCCCCTCGACGACCAGGTACGCGTCGAGCCGGTCGCGGGGCACATCGGCAAGCCAGCCGCGCCACACACGGCCCGCGCTGCACAGCGCTGCCGCCCGGTCGCCGAGGAAGGCAGCCGCGGCGTCCAGCGCCTCGGGCAGCGCGCTCGCCCGCACCCGCCAGATCAGCGTGTGCCGTTCCCCGGCGGCACGCTGCAGTGCCGTACGCCGCGCTTCAGCGCCTGCCGGCACCTCTCCCAGGTAGGTGAACCGATCGCTGGGCAGGCCAGAGGCGACCAGACAAGCCAACCAGCCGCTCCCGCCGGGCACGGGCAGCACCTCGATGCCTGCTGCCAGCAGCACGCGCAGCAGCGCGTGCTCGTGCGCCGTCCAGCGAGCCAGGTCCGGCGCCGCCCAAGCCACGTCGCCTGCGGCCAGGGCCGCACGCACGGCAGCGACCGCCTCTTCCAGCATAGTATCGCGCGGCGAGAGCAGCGGCGCGCTACCCTCGCCGCCTGCACGTGCGAGCCGGTCACGCGCCTCGCGCCCGGCCAGGATCAGCACCGCCTCGTCGAGCACGCGGCGCGCACGCAGGGTCAGCGCATCCTCGCCGCCCGGTGGCACATCTACCACATACAGCACCATCGTCCCTCCTCGGCCTATTATACCACAGTTGTAGGATGCCGAGATGATACGTACGCTATCCATAGCTTGCATTTCATTAGGTTTTCAAGTACAATTTCTATAAGACATAAGGATCGATCCTGGTTAAGAGAGCCGCCAACGAACGCAGACACCCACCCGACATCGCTCGCGGGCGGCTGGGTCACCTCCCGGAGGACAGCACGTGCCCGTCGAGCTAAACGAGAGCTACGAAGCGATCTATCAGCGTGCCATCGATGCCCTGGCACGCGATGACACCGATGAAGCCATTCAACTGCTGTGGCGGATCGTCAATCGCGTGACCAGGCTCCGCCCAGAGACGCTGCAGCGTAGAGAGAACCTCGAGCGCATGCTGCGCACAGCATGGCACTCGCTGGGCCAGCTCTTGCGCAGTGAAGGACGATACGACGAGGCCATCCAGGCCTGCGAAGCGGTAGCAGGCCACCTGTCCGGCGCGCGGGCGCCCGAGCGGATGATCGCCTCGATCCAGATCGAACAAGGAGCGGTGGAGGAAGGCCTGTCGCAACTGCGACAGATCGCGGAAGAGACCTCCTCGATGGCCGCGTGGGCCGACCTCGGTACCGAATACGCCGGACTCGAGCGCTACGAGGAGGCGGAAGCCGCTTACAGGGACGCGCTCCCGATGGTCACGAGCAACGAGGAAGCCGCATTCGTGAACCTCGCCCTGTTCCGCACCTATCAAGACATGGGGCGGATCGAGGACGCGCTGAGCACGTGGAGCATGGCATCCGTCCTCGAGCCAGATCTGGCCACACACGTAATGGAAGTATATACCTGGCTGGTCGAGCGCGGA
>Ga0307444_1001002_pt1 | contig 12510 bp, 8 predicted proteins | sample SalMarSW160340MG_FD_202145 | JGI IMG/M metagenome (GOLD analysis project Ga0307444, IMG submission 202145) | Salt marsh sediment microbial communities from the Plum Island Ecosystem LTER, Massachusetts, United States - SW1603-40 | ecosystem: Environmental > Aquatic > Marine > Intertidal zone >... | reverse complement strand
CCGCCGGGACCCGATGAACGGTATACGTCGATCTTGAGGTCTTTGGGGTCGATCGCCACCTCTACCTCCTCGGCCTCGGGCAAGACCGCCACGGTGACGGTGGAGGTATGGATCCTCCCCTGGGACTCGGTGAAGGGGACTCGCTGCACCCGGTGGACCCCGCTCTCATATTTCAATCGGCGATAGACCCCTTTCCCCTCGATGAGGGCGATGATCTCCTTGAATCCCCCCACGCCGGTGGGATGCTGACTGAGGACCTCCTCGCGCCAGTTGTTCATCTCGGCGTACTTGGCGTACATCCGAAAGAGGTCCGCCACAAAGAGGGCGGCCTCTTCTCCCCCGGTACCCGCCCTGATCTCCAGGACGATGTTCTTCTCGTCGTTCGGGTCCTGGGGCAGGAGGGCGAGCAGCAACTCGTGCTCGATCCGCTCCTGCTGTTCAGAGAGGACGGCTATCTCCTCCCGGGCCATGTGCCTGAGCTCCTCATCTGCCTCGTGGAGGAGCGCCTTGTTCTCCTCTATCGTCCCGAGGAGATCCTTGTATTGCCGAAAAGGCCCTACTACCCGTCCCAGCTCGGCATACTCCTTTGCATACCGCTGGTACTCACCCCGGTTCGCCGCCACGTGGGGTTCGCCCATGAGGCGTTCCAACTCCTCATGTCGAGCCTCAGCCTTTTCCAGCCTCCCCACGATCTCCTTGTTCACTTCCCTCCCTCCTGTGAAACCACACCGCATCGACTTCCCTCGGGGCCGGCGAGTTTGTAGATGCGCGTACCGACGCGTACCAAAAATGGGGGCGGATAGCTCCGAAGGGAAGCAGTCGTGGTCCTCTGCACTGTTCCCCCTTCTCTTGTGCAGGGCAAAAAAATATCACCGGTTGCGCGCGCCAAGCCTCTGCGGTAGCCGGTGAGGAGCCTATGAACCTATCCCTTCTTCTGTTCCTCCGTTTGGAGGTGTTTGTATTTACGGGTAAACTTCTCGATCCTTCCCGCCGTATCCAGCAGCTTCGCCTTGCCCGTAAAGAAGGGATGGCAGCGGGAACAGATGTCCACCGAATAATCCGTGCGGGTGGACTTGGTCTGAAAGGTGGCCCCGCAGGCGCAGGTGATGGTGGTGTCGTGCAACTCCGGGTGAATTTCCTTTTTCATGCTTTCACTCCCGTATAGTTCTCAATTTACTCTAACACATTTTTGCTCTCAGTTCAACCTCTCTCACTGGTTCATGGTGTCCAAAAATTCCCGGTTGGAGGAGGTCTTGCGCAACTTGTCCATGAGGAACTCCATGCTGTCCACGGTGTTCATGGGGGTCAGAACCTTGCGCAAGAGCCAGATGCGTTCCAGGTCATTGGCCTCCAGCAGAAGTTCCTCTTTCCTCGTACCCGATCGGTTGATATCAATTGCGGGAAAGAGTCGGCGGTCCACCAGACGTCGATCCAACATCAGCTCCATGTTGCCCGTCCCCTTGAACTCCTCGAAGATCACCTCGTCCATCCTGCTCCCCGTGTCGATGAGGGCGGTGGCGATGATGGTGAGGCTCCCCCCTTCCTCGATGTTCCTGGCTGCGCCGAAGAAGCGCTTGGGCCGCTGGAGGGCGTTGGCGTCTATCCCGCCCGAGAGGACCTTGCCGCTGGGGGGTACCACGGCATTGTAGGCGCGGGCCAGCCTGGTGATGCTGTCCAAGAGGATGACCACATCCCCCTGGTGCTCCACCAGCCGCTTGGCCTTTTCGATGACCATCTCGGCTACCTGCACGTGCCGCTGCGGGGGCTCATCAAAGGTGGAGCTGATCACCTCTCCCTCCACCGATCGCTCCATATCGGTCACCTCTTCGGGACGCTCATCAATGAGGAGTACGATCAGGGTCATCTCCTTGTGATTGGCCATGATGCTGTGGGCGATGGACTGCAAGAGCATCGTCTTCCCCGTCCGGGGTGGGGCTACGATGAGCCCTCGTTGTCCCTTGCCGAGGGGGGTGAGGAGATCCATAACCCGGGTGGAGTAGTCGTCTGAGTTGTACTCCAAGTTGATCTTCTCCCTCGGGTAGAAGGGGGTTAAGTTGTCGAAGAGGATCTTGTCCTTTGCCGCCTCCGGGTCTTCGAAGTTAAAGGTCTCCACCTTGAGGAGGGCGAAGTAACGCTCCGACTCCTTAGGGGGCCTGATCTGTCCCGCAACGGTATCCCCTGTGCGCAACGTAAACCTCCTGATCTGTGAGGGCGAGACATAGATGTCATCGGGACCAGGGAGGTAATTGTAGTCCGGGGAACGGAGAAAGCCGAACCCGTCCGGCAGGATCTCCAGGACCCCCTCCCCATAAATGAACCCATTCTTCTCCGCTTGGGCCTGAAGGATACTGAAGATCAGCTCCTGCCTTCGCATGTTGGCCGCCCCCTCCACGTTCAGTTCTTTGGCCAGGGCCGCCAGGTCCGCAATCTTCTTCTGTTTTAAATCCCCCAAGTTGATAATTTCCGTATCACTCATGATGCTTCCTTTCCCTTTATTTCCTGATAAAACTTGACTACTTGTTCCTCGGTCTCCTCCACGGTGCCCGTATTGTTGATGACATAGTGGGCATAGGGGACCTTCTCCTCCAGGGGGAGTTGGGCATCTATCCTTCTGACGGCCTCCTCCTCGGTCATCCCGTCTCTGCCCATGATGCGCTGGATCTGGCGTTCTCGGGTGGCATAGACCACCACTACCATATCCACGCGTTCGTGCCCCCCCGTCTCGATCAAGAGGGGAATCTCCAGGACAATGTCATGCCCGCTCTCCCGAGCCCTCTTCCACAGTTCCGCCCCAATAAGGGGGTGCATGATCCGCTCCAGGGCCTTCCTGCGCTCCGGGTCCCGAAAGATGATCGCTCCCAGCTTTGTCCTGTCGATCTCTCCTCCCTTGGTGAGCACTGCCGGACCAAACGTTTTGACTACTTCCTCTTTGACGGCGTCATCCTTCGCCATGAAGTCTTGACCGACGTGATCCGCATCGATCACCGTCATCCCCAATCCCCGCAGGGTCCGGGAGACGAGGCTCTTACCACTGGCGATCCCTCCTGTCAGACCTATGACCCTCGGCATCAAATATCCAGATTCTCCACCTGGAGGGCATGCTGTTGGATGAACCGTCTGCGCTCCTCCACCTGATCCCCCATGAGGATGGTAAAGATCTCATCCGCCACCACGGCGTCCTCCACGCGCACCTGGAGGAGGCTTCGGCTGTCGGGTCTCATGGTGGTCTCCCAGAGTTGGTCGGGGTTCATCTCCCCCAACCCCTTATATCGCTGCATAGCGATCCCTTCCTTGGCGATCGTGGTGATGTACCCCAACAATTCCCCTTTGGACCCTAACTCCTGCTGCCCCCCTTTGTGATAGACAACAAAGGGCGGATTCTCGAAGCCGGCAATGGATGGATAGAGGTTCACGATCTCCCGATATTCGACGGTCTCCACCAACTCCCTGTTGATCTTCCTCGACACCTTCCTTCCATTTATCATCCCCTCAAGGGAGAATTCAAAGAGGTTATGCTCCTCATCGGCTGAAATCTCTCCGACCTCCATCTCCCCCGCCTTCAATGCCTTGTGCAAAGATTTGAGCTGCCCCCGTGCTCCGAAATCCTCTGCGCTCTTAAATCCCTGCTCCACGAGGGTCTTGACGGCCTCCCGAGGGTAACCCCGCCGTTCAAGCCGCCTCAGATAGTAATCATGTTGGGAGAGTTTGTTCAGGAGGGTCAGGAGCCGCTTCCCCCCTATGCGTGAGTGCGACCCCTTCATCTCCAGTTCCACCCGTTCTATGGCCCGCTCCACGAGGAATCGATTCATCTCCTCCTCGTCCTTGAGATATCGACTTTCCTTTCCCATCCGCACCCGGTAGAGGGGGGGCTGGGCTATGTAGAGATATCCCCGCTCAATCACCTCCACCATCTGCCGGTAGAAGAAGGTCAGCAAGAGGGTCCTGATATGTGAGCCGTCGATGTCGGCGTCCGTCATGATGATGATCCGGTGATACCTGAGCCGCGCCAAGTCCACCTCATCTTTATTAATTCCCACCCCCAAGGCGGTAATGATCGTCTTTATCTCTTCATTGGACAGCATCTTGTCAAATCTGGCCTTTTCCACGTTGAGGATCTTCCCCCTGAGGGGAAGGATGGCTTGATGCCGCCGATCCCTCCCCTGCTTGGCCGAACCACCTGCGGAGTCACCCTCCACGATGTAGAGCTCGCTGTGGGCCGGGTCGCGCTCCTGACAGTCCGCCAACTTGCCGGGCAGAAGGGTGGTATCCATTCCCCCCTTCTTTCTCGCCAAATCCCGGGCCTTGCGGGCTGCCACGCGGGCTCGCGCGGCATCGATCACCTTGGCCAATATCTTGCGGGCCACGGGGGGATGTTCTTCAAAGTAACTGCTCAGCCGCTCATTGGTCAGGGCCTCCACATATCCCTTTATCTCGCTGTTGCCCAGCTTGGTCTTCGTCTGTCCCTCAAACTGGGGGTCCGGGACCCTCACGCTGATCACGCCGACCAGCCCCTCACGGACGTCGTCTCCACTCAGTCCCTCTTTGAGGTCCTTGAGGAGATTGTGGTTGGAGGCGTAGGTATTGATGGTCCTGGTCAGGGCGGATTTGAGTCCCACCAGATGGGTTCCCCCCTCATGGGTGTTGATGCTGTTGGCAAAGCTGAATATCGTCTCCTTGTAGGTGTCGTTATATTGGAGGGCGACCTCGATCTGGGTGTCGTTTTTCGTGCCCTCAAAGTAGATGGGCTTGGGGTGAATGCTGTTCTTGGTCCGGTCCAGGTACTCGACGAAGGAGCTAATGCCCCCCTTATAGAAAAACTGATTGTTCTTCTCCGTCCTTTCATCCTCTATGGTTATAGTGATACCCTTGTTGAGAAAGGCGTGCTCGCGAAGGCGTTGAGAGAGGAGGTCATAGCTGAACTCCTGGTCGCCGAATATATCAGTGTCTGGCTTAAAGGTGACCTTGGTCCCGGTCCGCTTCGTCTTGCCCACCGTCTGCAAGGGAGTTTTTCGTTTCCCCCGCTCATATCGCTGTGTGTACACCTTCCCGCCTCTTTTTATCTCCAATTCCAGGTACTCGGAGAGGGCATTGACCACAGAGAGTCCTACCCCATGAAGCCCTCCGGATACCCGATAACTCTTTTTGTCGAATTTCCCTCCCGAGTGGAGCTTTGTTAACACAACCTCTGCGGCAGGCTTCTTCTCTTGTTGGTGCATATCGGTTGGTATACCCCTCCCGTTGTCCTTGACCGTGACACTGTTGTCCAGATGAATTATGACCTCTATCTTTGAGCAGTAGTCGGCGAGGGCTTCATCAATGCTGTTGTCCACTAATTCTTCGGCCAAGTGATGAATCCCTTCAATACCGGTATTACCGATATACATGGCGGGTCTTTTTCGGACGGCTTCTAGTCCTTCTAAGACCTTTATGTTTCTGGCATCGTACCCTTCTTCCAGCATGGGCCGTATATTTTTCTCCAATTTTCTCTCCTAATAAGGCTTTTTTGGGGGAGATGCTAAAGACATGCGTGGTGAGGCGGGGACATGGCTCGCCCCTTACAAGCGCATAGGCATTATAACATAGAGATGATCCTCTCCATCTACGGGCCGTATAAGCCCCGAACTCAATTCCTCCTTTAACTCCATTCTTATTTTTTCCGTATTCATGATGTTGAGGACATCCAAGAGATATCGGGCGTTAAAATTTACCTCCAACGGCGTTCCCGCATAATCAATCGCTATCTCCTCTTGGACATTGCCCACATCAGGACCTCCTGTCTTAATTTCCATGTTATTTCCGTTTATAGAAAACCTCACGCCTTCACCTCTTTCACTCGCTATTACGTGGGCGCGCCGTAAGGCACCGATGAAATCTTTCCTCGTTAAGATGATGTGTTTATCGTTCGTCTGGGGAATGACCTGTTGATAATCAGGATATTCTCCTTCTAAGAGACGAACAACAACTATCGACTGGTCTGTCTTAAATATGCAATTGTTGTCCTTAAGGGAGATGTGTACTTCTTTTTCACCGTCCCCTAATATCCTGCGCAATTCTGTTAATCCCCTTCTCGATATAATAATCCCTTTTTCGAGCGTCGTTTTTAATTCCTTGTCAATCATGGAAAGCCTGTGTCCATCCGTCGCTACCATGCGAAAATGTTCTCGTTTATCCTTTATAATCTTTTCCAAATAAATTCCATTAAGATTAAAACGAGACTCCTCTGATGAGGCAGCAAAGGCCGTCTTTTCTATCATATCCAAAAAGACAGAGGCCTCTATAGAAAAATAATCAGTTCCTTCCGTCGATGGAAAAGCGGGAAACTCATTTGGATCTACTCCCGGCAGATTAAAAATGGTCTTGCCCGCCTTAACGGAAATCCAGAAGTTTTCTTCCCCTTGTACTTCCACGCGTTCCTCGGACAGCTCTCGAACCATATCATAGAGTTTCCGTGCCGATACACAGACTGTTCCTTTTTCCACTTCTTCTGCTTCTGTAATCTCCTTTACCCCTATTTCAAGGTCCGTTGCCATAATATGAATGTTATTTTTCTCTTCTGAGATTACTATATTAGAAAGGATGGGAATAGTACTTCTGCGTTCTACTATCCCCTGAACTTTCCCTAAAATTGTTTGAAATCGCCCTTTTTCTATTACGAATTTCATGTAGTTCTCCTTCGAAAATAATTAGTAGTAGTCATAGTTGCTGTGAATACGTTCATAACATACTTAATCCATTGAGAACTAAAATGTTATATATGTGCATAAAAGCCAATAGCCAAAGTTCAAATATGTATAAAACTATTCAGTGACCTGCTTCATAAGATCGGCAATGACACTTTTGGTATAGGGATCATTATTGATTTTTTCCTCTATTTTCTTAATAGAATGGATGACGGTGGAGTGATCTTTACCTCCGAATTTTTCACCAATTTCTATCAACGAAGAAGGGGTAAGTTTCCTGGAGAGATACATCCCGATCTGTCGGGGAAACACCACCTGTTTTAGACGCCTCTTGGATTTCAGGTCTTTGGTCTTGAGGTCAAAGTAGGAAGAGACCTTTTTCTGTATACTATCAATAGTGACGAGCGTCTCCTTGTCTCTAATAAAGTTTCTTAACACCTCTTTGGCCATCTCTAAGTTAATCTCCCGTTTGGTAAGAGATGCGAAGGCCCCGAGCCTGATGAGAGAGCCCTCTAGGACACGAATGTTGGAGTTGATGTGGGAGGCGAGAAAGAAGGCTACTTCATTAGGGATATAGATGTTTTCTAAATCAGCTTTTTTCTTGAGGATGGCCACTTTCGTCTCTACATCGGGGGCTTGAATATCCGCGATGAGCCCCCACTCAAATCGAGATTTGAGGCGCTCTTCAAAATCGGGGATCTCCCGGGGGAGTTTGTCGCTGGTGATGACGATCTGTTTTTTATTCTCGTATAACGAGTTGAAAGTATGAAAGAATTCTATCTGAGTCCGTTCCTTTCCCGATATAAATTGGATGTCGTCTACGAGGAGGACCTCTATGTTTCTGAATTTTTTTCTAAAGCCATTCATACGCTCAAACCGGATGGAGTTGACCAGTTCATTGGTGAATTCCTCGGACGAGATATAACATACCTTGATCGGGGTGGAAACCGTACGGTTCTTAATTATTCTATGACCGATGGCGTTTAAGAGATGAGTCTTTCCCAAACCAACCCCGCCGTACACAAAGAGGGGATTATACCTCCTGCCCGGAGAATCGGCTACCGCCTGAGAGGCTGCATGGGCGAACTGATTCCCCGCGCCGATCACGAAGTTTTCAAATGTATAGCGGGGATTGAACAAGCGGCTGGCTAAATCCTCATCTCCCTCTCTCTCATCTGCTCGGGGGGCTTCCTTCACGTGAGGGGGTTTTGCCTTCCTCACCTGAAGGGATATTGAGAAATCCTCCCCGGTGAGGTCATAGAGGGCATCTTTGATGGTCTGGATGTAGTGTTCCGTCACCCAATCCCGGAAGAAGTTATTGGGCACCTCGAGAACGGCCTTTTTGTTTTCGAGAGATCTACAGTGGATAGGTTTGATCCACGTCTCAAAACTGTTGACGTTTATCTGCCCCTTAATGGTCTCTAAGACCTGTCGCCAAAAATCTTCCATGGTTACCAAATGTTATATGTACGCGTGGTGCTTACCCTCAGGAGCGTTTTCTCTCATGGAATTTCAACATTTATTCCACAATTTGTGGATATCTTTTTGAGATAGGAAAAAGGAAGTGTTCTTGAAAGTCTTTTATTTAACCTCTTCTCAGGTACATTCCCTGAAACCGCAATCACGCCTTCTCTGATCGGAATATACCATAGCCACTCTTTAGCAGAAAAGCATCTTTAGGTCAAGTCCTTTTTATCCTTTTCGGCGAGTCGAGCCAACCCCACCACCTTTTCATCTTTCTCCAAGCCGATCAGCCTAACCCCCATGGTATTTCTCCCCCGCAGATGAAGGTCCCTTACCTCTAATCTCAAGATCTTACCCCGGTCCGTGATCAAGATCACCTCATCCTCATCCACCACCTGGAGGACGCCCACCACCGGCCCATTCTTCTCGGAGACCAAGGTGTTAATGACCCCCTTGCCCCCCCGGTTTTGACTTCGGTACTCTGACACGCGAGACCTCTTACCAAAGCCCTTTTCGGTTACGCTGAGCAGCGCAGCCCCCTCGTGGACGATCTCCAAGGAGACCAGTCGATCCTGCAACCCAAGGATAATTCCCCTCACCCCACTGGCTGCCCGCCCCATCTCCCGGAGCTGCCCGGCTTTGAACCTGGTAGCCTTCCCCATGCGCGTCCCCAGAAAGATTTCTTTTTCTTCTTCCGTGAGCATGGCATCGACCAGGGAATCTCCGGCCTTCAGGCGCAGTGCGATGATACCGTCCGAGCGCGGATTGCTGAAGGCCTGCAAAGCGGTCTTCTTTAACACACCCTGCTTGGTAGCCATGACGATGGACCTTCCCGGCGCGAACTCCCTGACCGGGAGGATAGCGGTGATTCGCTCCTCCGGAGAGAGGTTGATGAGGTTCACCAACGCCTTCCCCTTGGCCGAAGGGGCGGCTTGGGGTATCTGATGTACCTTTAGCCAGTAGACCTTCCCCCGATCGGTAAAAAAGAGGATGTGGTGGTGGGTGGATGCGACGAAGATGTGTTCCACAAAGTCGTGGTCCTTCACGACGATGCCGAGCCTCCCCTTCCCCCCTCGGCGTTGGCTGCGATACAGGCCCGCCGGTGTCCGCTTGACGTAGCCGGTGTGCGTTATGGTGACCACCATATCCTCTTCAAGGATGAGGTCTTCGAGGCGGACATCACCCCCATCCTCGATAATCTGGGTCAGGCGAGGGTCACCGAATTCCTCTTGGATCTCCCGCAGTTCCGTGACGATCACCTCCATCAGGAGCCGCTCGTCACCGAGGACCTGTCTCAGCCGGGCGATCTCCCCACTCAGTCTTTCGAATTCTTCGGCGATCTTCTCCCGCTCCAGGCCGGTAAGACGCTGCAGCCGCATGTCCAAAATGGCCTGGGCCTGGGCCTCGGTAAACGAGAAACTCTGCACCAGCCCTCCCCTGGCCTCGGCTGGCGACTTCGATCGCTTGATCAATGCGATGACGGCATCGATATGCTCTAAGGCCTTGAGCAGCCCCTGGAGGATGTGGGCTCGGGCCTCGGCCTGGCGCAGTTCGTGGCGGGAACGACGGGTAACCACCACCCGGCGATGGTCGATGAAATGGGTGATGATCTCTTTTATATTCAAGACGATGGGCCGGTTGTCCACCAAGGCCAGCAGGATGATCCCAAAGGAGACCTGCAACTGGGTGAGCTTGTAGAGTTGGTTAAGGATGACCTCGGCCACCTCGTCCTTTCTCAGTTCCAATACTATGCGCATCCCCTCGCGGTCGGACTCATCCCGCACCTCGGCGATCCCTTCGAGCCGCCTTTCATGCATCAGCTGAGCAATCTTCTCCACGAGGCGGGCCTTGTTCACCTGATAGGGGAGCTCGGTGAGGACGATACGGTCTCTCCCCCCCTTCTGTTTTTCCACCAGGGCCCGAGCCCGGAGTTGAATAACCCCCCGGCCCGTATGGTAGGCCGCCTTGATCCCCTCCTTCCCACAGATGAGGGCACCGCCGGGAAAATCAGGCCCCGGGATGTGTTGCATTATCTCCTCGATGGTTATCGCCGGATTCTCTATCTGGGCAACGACGGCGTCGATCACCTCGATGAGGTTGTGGGGAGGGGTATTGGTGGCCATGCCCACAGCGATCCCTGCGGTGCCGTTGATCAGCAGGTTCGGGACGCGCGTGGGGAGCACCGACGGCTCGAGGGTGGTATCGTCGAAATTGGGGACGAAGTCAACGGTCTCCTTGTCAATGTCGGCGAGCATTTGCTCGGCAAGCTTCGTGAGACGCGCCTCGGTGTATCGGTAAGCGGCCGCAGGATCGCCGTCGATTGAGCCGTAGTTCCCCTGGCCGTCCACGAGGGGGTAGCGCATGTTGAAAGCCTGGGCCATGCGCACCATGGTGTCGTAGACTGCGCTGTCGCCGTGGGGGTGATATTTTTTGAGCACTTCGCCGACCACACCGGCGCTCTTTGAATACCTCTTGTTGTGGAGGAGGCCTTCCCGGAACATCGCGTACAAGATGCGCCGGTGCACGGGCTTGAGCCCATCCCGTACATCCGGGAGGGCACGCCCGATGATGACGCTCATGGCATAATCCATATAGGATTTGCGCATCTCGTCTTCGATATTTACCGGCACCAATCCGCTTGTGGGAGTTGTCACGATATCCTCCGGAAACCAAATTTCCTCCATTATATCAGAAGGGAGCGACGTTAGCAAGGAAGGGGTTTTTCGTACAGTTTTTCCTTAGGCTGTACTTCCTTGACAAGAGGTCAGGGGAGCCGATAAGATGCCTCATGAGGTGAAGGAGAGTGGTCGACTATGAACGCCCCGATCTCGCCCCGTATGCCTCCCGCAGCGCTCAATCCAAAGGGAGAAGGTATCCGGAGGAGTTCAAGGACGATCGGCCTGCCTTCGAGCGGGATCGGGACCGGATCATCCATTGCGCCGCCTTCCGGCGGTTGGAATATAAGACCCAGGTCTTTGTCAACCATGAGGGGGATTATTACCGGACCCGCCTCACGCATACTCTTGAGGTGGCCCAGATCGCCCGGGGGATTGCCCGCAACCTGCGTCTCAATGAGGAGCTTACCGAGGCCATCGCCCTGGCCCATGACTTGGGTCACACCCCCTTCGGCCACGCGGGGGAGGACGCCCTCAATGCTTTGATGACAGAATACGGCGGGTTTGAGCACAACCTGCAGAGCCTGCGGGTGGTGGAGCTCTTGGAGGAGCGGTACCCCCATTTCCTCGGCCTGAATCTGACCTTTGAGACGAGGGAGGGCTTGGCCAAGCACTCCTCCTACCACGACTCCCCGGCCATGGATCTCTCCGAATTTGAGTTGGGCTTGGCGCCCACCCTGGAGGCCCAGATCATAAACGTGGCCGATGAGATCGCCTACAACAATCACGACATCGATGATGGGTTGGAGTCGAACCTTATCCATCGGGACGAACTTATGGAGGTCCCCCTGTGGAAAGAGGTCTTTGAAAAGGTGGAGGGGAAATACCCCCGTGCCACCTTGCAGGCGAAGACCTACACGGCCATCAGTTCCCTCATTGGCCTGCTGATTCAGGATGTCGTGGCCCAGACCGAGCGGAATATAGCGGAACACGGCATAGGGACAGGGGAGGATGCACGGAGGTTTGGGAGAGAACTGGTCTGCTATAGCCCCTCCATCCAAAAGGAGAGCGAGTGCCTCAAGGAGTTCCTTCTCACGCGGCTGTACCGTCACTGGCGGGTGGAGCGGATGCGGATCAAGGCCGAACGGTTTATCACGGAGCTGTTCCAGGCCTACGTGGAGACCCCCACGTTGGTTCCCGAACGGTATCGTAAACGTATGGGCGAGGAACCCGTACCCAGGATGGTATGTGATTATATCGCCGGGATGACCGACCGTTTCGCCCTCGATGAATATAAAAAGCTCTTCGATCCTTACGAGAAGGTATAAAAAAGGTATAACAATGGTGGAACTTCCCCCCCTCGTGCAGGCAATGCTCGACCCCACCTTCTATCCCCATCATCCACCGCTGGTGGAGTTCATCCAGACCCACATCTCGTATCTTTTTCTCGCCGGGGATCTCGTCTATAAGGTCAAGAAGCCGGTGGACTTCGGCTTCCTCGATTTCACCACTCTGGAGAAGCGGCACTATTATTGTCAGGAGGAGGTCAGGCTGAACAGACGCTTCTCCCCCCAGGTCTATCTCGCTGTCGATCCTATATCCGCTGTTGATGATGCTTTTCGCCTGGGAGATGATACCGCGGTGGTAGAATACGCCGTCCAGATGCGCCGCATCAACGAAGATCACATGCTCTACCGGCTGCTAGAGGCAGGAAAGGTCAAATCCGAAGCAATGGAGCGTATCGGTCGTTA
>Ga0307444_1001001_pt1 | contig 12514 bp, 12 predicted proteins | sample SalMarSW160340MG_FD_202145 | JGI IMG/M metagenome (GOLD analysis project Ga0307444, IMG submission 202145) | Salt marsh sediment microbial communities from the Plum Island Ecosystem LTER, Massachusetts, United States - SW1603-40 | ecosystem: Environmental > Aquatic > Marine > Intertidal zone >... | reverse complement strand
CGGCTGGCTGCTCTACAAACTATTCGAGCGTTTCAATCCAAGGGCAACGAAAAGAGTCCTCATTATACTAGGTATTTCTATTCTCTTTGTTAGAATTGAACATCTTCTGGAGGGCATCGTCCCTTTCGCAGCATTGATAGCAGTTATGACTACCGGATTTATTATCCTGGAAAAGCGTGAACACTTTGCCCATGAATTGTCCTCTAAACTTGGAAAAATATGGATTTTTGCAGAGATCCTCCTTTTTTCTCTCGTAGGGGCACAGGTTAATATCAGAGTAGCATTCCACGCAGGGATTTCAGGAATAGCTCTTATAATTCTTGGACTTGTTGCACGAAGTATCGGAACGTATATATGCCTGATTGGAAGTTCTTTTTCAATAAAAGAAAAAATATTCATTGTCATTTCATACATTCCAAAAGCTACCGTGCAGGCAGCTATAGGGGCGGCGCCTTTGGCTGCTATGAAGCTTGCGGGAATGAATACAGCTCCGGGAGAGATTATTCTGACTGTTGCTGTTATCAGCATCCTTCTGACAGCACCACCAGGAGCATGGGCAATCTCATACGCAGGAAACAGGGTGCTGAAAATTGCCCCTAAATCCGAAATAAAACAACTGCAGGCGGCAATTGAAAGTGAAGCTGGAGAAGACTTCAACCTTTGAAAAAACCAAACCCATTCTGAAAATGGATGTTCTGTATCTGCAGGATCTAATTGACCTGCTGGTATAACCACTTTTGTTTGTATGAAGATTGAATAACTTCACGGAGTTGCTTGTGGATACACTGCCGCTCTGGTATCTTACTCCGCTTTAAAATCGATCAGCATTTTCGTTGCCAAACTCACAGGGCATTGAAGGGTCACCCATCCCTCTACGTGTACGAGAGGAGTCCGCAGTGCATTGAATAAGACTTTTTGCTTGGATTTTTGACATGATGGTATACTCCAGTAAAATAACATGTAATAATAAGATTATAGGATAATATGATAACGTTTGGTGACATAATATCCGCCTTCACGAACAGTGTAAAAGCGCTTTGAGACAGTGTGGAAGATATGTATTTCAGGCCGAATGATGTGAAGCCGTCGGTTATTCGGACGGATAATAAGCCTCTTCACGGTGTTCTGAGCTCGTATCGTTTTTTAAAGAAGCAGAGACTGGGAGTGAAAAAGACCTCCTTCGAATTTATACAGGTTATTCAAGACATTAATAAAATTACATTAAGAGAAAGGGTTTGTAAAAAATGAACATCGACAGGCTGAGTGTGTGTATTGAAACGATTTTCCCCTATCAGGTTTCCTATGAAGAACAGATTCGCACGTGCGCATCGCTCGGATTCAAGGCGTATGAATTCTGGTATCATGACATGCAGAGGAACGCTAAAGGCGGCTGGATCGAAAAGGAAAATGCAAAGGACCTCGATGTGGTATACCGTCTGAATCAGGAGCTTGGGCTGAAGCTCGTCACCTTTACGCTGAATTCCCCGCATGCGGATCACGGAGGCAATCTCGTGGATGACAGGGGAACCGACATGATGATGAAGGAGCTTGAGCGTTTGATTCCGATAGCGCAGAAGCTCGGCGTGCTGCAGCTCATTACATTTGTGGGCAATGAACGACCGGACATGACACGGGCCGAACAGATTAAAAAGGTGGCTCTGTCACTGAGAAAGATGGATAAAATGCTTGACGGGACCGGTGTGGAGTTGACCATAGAGCCCCTCAGCCATCCAAAGTACAAAGGCTGCCTGCTTCCGACAATCAAAGATGCGGGTGAGCTCTGTCGTGAGGTCGGGGGAAAGCACATCAAAATCTTATATGATTTTTTTCATATTCAAATCATGACGGGTAATCTGCTTGCTTCTCTTAAGGAGTATATCGAGTATATCGGGCATATTCATATCTCCGGTATACCTGGCCAGCATGAACCTGCAGATGGGGAGATAAACCTGCCGCTCGTTCTGAAAAAACTCGCTGAAATGGGGTATACGGGTTACTTCGGGCTCGAGTACTATCCTCTCAAGGAGGTGGTACCCTCACTCAAAGAGACAATCGAGTATCTGGCGGATGCGGCGCATTTTTGAGGAATATCAATGCATGAAACCGGTTGACAACCGACCTGTGTCTGGTATTATCCGTATGCAGGAGGTAAAGGCGTATGAAATCCGCATGGGTTACCGGTAAGAACAGGATAGAGATCCGAGAACAGAATATTTCACCTCCGGGGCCGGGAGAGGTATTGGTTAAAATCAGGGCCTGCGGGATATGCGGCACCGACCTGCACTTCTACCAGGACTATCCGGAAGGTGCACCTATGCCCCTTGGGCATGAGGTATCCGGTATTGTCGAGGATTTTGGTTTGGCAGTCACCGGCCTCAAAAAGGGAGACATGGTTGTTGTACAGAACAATGTCATATGCGGGCGGTGCACATCTTGCCTCAACGGGGAATGGGACCGATGCCTGAATATACAGACCTACATGAACGACAGGGCCGGTATGGCGGAGTACCTTATGGTGCCCCGTGAAATGGTTTTACCGTTCGAGTCTCTCGATTTCGTACTGGCCGCAGTTGCAGAACCCGTGACTGTGGCGCTCGATCTCATGAAGCAGGCGGATCTTGATATCTATCAGGATGTTCTTGTTTCGGGCCCGGGGATGATCGGGCTTTCCTGTGTGCGCCTCGCAAAGCTGTCAGGGGCCAGACGGGTTGCAGTACTGGGGCGGACGAATACATCCCCGCGGGGAAGAAAGCGCCTGGAGGCCGCATCTCGAATGGGAGCTGACCGGGTATACGACACCGACGAACCGGAGTGGAAAGAAGAGATCAAGGGCGACTTTCCCGGGGGATTTCAGAGGATAATCGTTACTTCCCCTCCCTCGACCATACCCGATACCCTGGAGCTTGCCGCTTTCGGTGCTCGGGTTGTGTACAATGGGATAAGCTTCTCAGAGGAAACACTTTCATTCAACGCAAATAGCTTTCATTTCAAAAAGCTGAGGCTTATCGCCTCACACGCCATTCCGAACTGGGGGTTTCCAAGGGCATTCGAGCTAATACGGGAGAAACAGTTTGACATTGAACAGCTGGTTACACACACCATTCCCTTTCCGAATGTAGAAGAGGCGGTTGAAACCGCTTCCTCCAGGAAGCTCGAAGTAATCAAGGTGGTCGTGACTTTCTGACGTCATATCAACTGCCCGCGCCTATGATGTGCACGACATTCGTCGTTGCAGATCCGCCGATGTTGAGGGTCGCAACCCTCTTTGCACCGGGTACCTGGTAGTTGCCGGCCTTGCCCGTGACCTGCAGGCATGCGTCGAGAAGCTGCCTCGTTCCGGTTGCACCAACCGGATGTCCCCCACCGATCAATCCTCCCGACGGGTTGATGGGACAGCTGCCGTCAAACTCTATAACCCCGTCTTCGATCGCCTTCCAGCCCTCACCTGGCTTAGCGAAGCCAAAGTGCTCGATTGCGGCATATTCCGTGATTGTAAAGCAGTCATGGGTTTCTATGCATGAGATCTCCTCGATTCCGCTGATTCCGGCACGGGTGTACGCATCGAGAATCGCCCGGCGTGTGTAGGGCAATGCGTACTGATTTTTTTTGGCGTCCTCTATTTTGTCGTCGATCAGGATGGGAGCGGTTGTATGACCCCATCCCTGTATATACGGAATATCATTCAGATTCAAACCGTTTTTGGTACAATAGCTTTCGGCATAGTCCTGTGAACAAAGAAATACAGCGGCAGCGCCGTCCGTCACCTGGCAGCAGTCCGTTGTGCGGAGCGTGTTGCCGATAGCCCTGTTGAACTCGCCCGTGCTGCAGGCGTGTTCCTTACTCATGTACCAGTCTCTTGTCTGCGCTTTCGGGTTTCTCTTTGCATTCGCGTAATTGATGGCTGAGATCTGTGCCAGATGCTCGTAGTCAACACCGTACAGCTCGTTGTAGAGGTCATAGATACGGTCGAACAGCTTTGGAAAGGGAAAATTAATCCCCCTGCACTCCTTTTCATACCATGCGGCAGTTCCAAGATAGTCACCGCCGATTTTTGAATCGACGCTTTTCATGAGCTCAACACCGAGCACCAGTACAAGGTCGCGAAGGCCGGCTTCGATTTCAGTTCTCGCCGCAAGGGCCGCAATCGACCCTGATGCGCAGGCAGCTTCATGCCGCGCTGTGGGAATTCCGTGCAGCACGGGGTCGTAGTTTAAAACCAGTGCTCCGAAATGAGCCTGCATGGTAAATAATTCTCCGGCAAAGTTGCCGACATGAGCAGCCTGTACCTCCACGGGTTCGATTTTCGCGGCAGAAAATGCTCCCTCCATCACCTCATTTATCATCGCCTGAACGCTCTTGCCTTCCCGCGTCCAGTTTCGTGCAAAGTCAGTTTGAAACCCGCCGAGTATATACACTTTCTTCTGCATACGTTCTCTCCTGTTATGCCGTTCACCGGCGGTATTAGGCAGCGATTAAAAATCGTGTTACATCGGGAATCCTGCACAACTGTTCTTCCGGCAGGTTGCGTAATGCTTCCGGAACAGGCAGGTCCGCCTCCTCTATCAAGCGTACGGTTTCCCTGGGCCCGCCCAGGAAATCAACCCAGCCTGACGGGGGCATCCATGAGAATCCGTATGCCATAACCCTGTCGATTCCATGTATGCCGTTTTCTTCCGGAGTGACCTCGCCGACTCTGAAAAAGCTGAACGAAACATATCCGAGGATGAAATGCCGTGCTATAGATGCCTCTTCGGATTTGTCGTTTTTGAGTACCGATACCGCTTTTTTATAGCTTCCGTCGTGAATGTGCCGCTTTACGCGCTCTATAACGTCACTTTTTGCATCCCTGATTTTACGATATTTTAGAGTTGAAGGTTCGAGGACGCAGATTTCTTTATTTTCGTCTTTAAAGTAGAATCCGCCGGTTGACGGTGTTTTTAGTCCCAGTATACTGCGGTCTATCATTTTCTGCAGGTACTCGGGCATTCTAAAGGTTTCATGCCTCTCATCAGTGGTTTTCTGGTATATGTTTTGCACGATTGCACGATGAACGTCCAGGCCGACGAGGTCGAGAGTTGCGAGAGGCGGCAGTGTCCTGCCCGTGTACGGCCCGATCAGGTAATCCATCCTGTCGACTCCGAGACGCTCTGCATATACAGCCACATCGTTTAAAAGCTGAAATCCTATTCTGTTGCCCGCAAACCCTGCAATATTGCGGACATTTATATTGACCCGCCTCAGTACTTTTTCACAAAATTCATAGATATTCTTTTTGAACGTCTCGGAGTTGTCGGGATGGTATATGAGCTCATTGGCGATGAGCTTGCCGGGCGGATTGAAAAAGTGCATGCCGAGAAAGTGTGATTTAAAATCGCTCGAACGGTTTTGCGCCAGTTCTTCAATAGAAAGACCCGAAGAGATGGTTGAAATGATGCTTCCCTGTTTACGAAACCTGTCGATCTTTTGAAAGAACTCGTTTTTGAGGTCGATGTTTTCAGAGACTGCTTCATGTATCCAATCACAGTCAGGGAGATCCATTTCAAGGTCATCGTATGTTCGGGGAACGATAAATTCCCGTAAAACTTCACTTCTCGCCTGGTTTACAGCATTTTCTATGCCGAGTTTTGCCTTTTCGAGTGTTCGTGCAAAATAAATACAGGGAATATCTGCCTGTGCAAAAATCCCTCCGGAGAGCGACCCCATTGTCCCGTTTGCGCCCAAAATAGCGACTTTATTTACACCGAACATGCGAATCTCCTTCAAAAAAAACTGTTTTTTTTTCTTGACAGAACTGAAATATTTAATACAATGTTACTTATTATTACAGGATAATAGGATAATATGATTACATTATTTTTGTCAATTGTTTTTTGCAATTTTAAGGGAAAGGATTTCGGGTCGGAGGGATAGTGAGATGAAAGAATTGAGCGGCAAGTCGGCCATCATTACGGGTTCCAGTTATGGAATTGGAAAAGGCATTGCACTCCTGTTTGCTTACAGGGGCGCTAACGTTATTATAAACTATTCAAAATCAGAGGGCAAGGCAAAAGAGGTAGTAACTGAGATAGAGCGCAAAGGAGGCCAGGCCATAGCGGTAAGGGCAGATGTGTCGAAATCGCAGGACGTTCAGAAAATGATAGGTGTTTGTATGAAAAATTTTCACCGTATAGATATACTGGTAAATAATGCCGGAATTTTACCCTTCGGACAAATTGAGGAGATATCTGACGAGTACCTTGAGAAAGTTTTCCAAATTAATTTCTTCGGTGCCTTTTACTGCTGCCGAGAGGTGGCGCCGATCATGAAGAAGCGGAAGTATGGTAAAATCGTTAATATCTCCTCCATAGCAGGTCAGCAAGGTGATCATTCGACCGCGCCCTGCTATGGAGCCTCCAAGGGAGCGATGTCCGTGCTCACAAAGTCTCTTGCCCGACAGCTCGGGCCGTATGGGATAAATGTGAATGCAGTTGCTCCACATGCGATAATAACTCCCATGATGAAATACTGGGACGAGGAGAAAAGAAAAAAGATGAAAGAAATAATTCCTGTTCGGCGCCTCGGAACACCGAAGGATGTGGCGGTCGCTGCTCTTTTTCTCGTGTCGGATGAAGCAAATTATATTACCGGCCAGATCATCAATGTGAACGGCGGTTATTTAATGGACTCATAGACATTCATGGAGAACGTTCCGGAAAAACGTGATGAGGATATGATCCTGGTGAAACAGGAGTTTTAAGGCGGAATAAATTTTGTATTGCGAAAAACAGTAATACTAAATATTATATAATCTCAGGACTACAGGTTAACCTGTTTTGTAAGAGGCTGTTATTACTAACGAAACGGCGGGCGGTGAAATGGAATTGGCGAATGAAGTGTATTTCAGCAGAGAGTTTCAGATAGACAGAGAGAGCCCCGTTCCCTACTATCACCAGCTAAAACTCTTTTTACGAAGTGAGATTGAATCGAGAAACTTCAAGCCTGATCAAAAACTACCCTCTGAGGCGGAATTCTGTGAAAAATTCAATATCAGCAGAACCGTTGTCAGACAGACCATAAAGGAACTCCAGAATGAAGGGTATCTTACAACGGAAAAGGGAAAAGGCACCTTTATTTCCAGGCCGAAGATTGTTGAGGGTTTCGTACAGAGACTGTCGGGGTTCTATGAAGATATGGTGAAACGCGGCTTCAAGGTAACAACGCATATCCTGAAGCAGGAGCTCAACCCGGCAACGCATCGTGTTGCCGAACAGTTGAAAATAGAGACGCATACCCCGGTTGTGACAATAAGCCGTCTGCGAAAACTGAATGATGAGCCTTCAGTGTATGTGACGACGTACATTCCTGAGGGGATTTGCCCGCAGCTCATTCATACGGATCTGGAAAATAAATCCCTCTACGCTTTCCTGGAACAGTCCTGTGGTCTTGAAATACACAAGGGCCATCGTTTTATTGGCGTTTCCCTTGCAAATGAATATGAAGCCTCCCTTCTGGATATTGAAGTGGGCTCTCCTGTGATCGAGCTCGACAGTGTCAGTTATTTGAAGGATGGTCGACCGCTGGAGTATTTTCACGCACTGCATCGCGGTGATAGAACGCGATTTGAAGTCGACCTTGTCAGGTTTAAGTATGGCGATCATACATAGGGTGCGCTTGGCTTCGAATTTTTATTCCTGAAATAGGTACGTATTCGCTTGACAGAAGTGAATATTTTTGTACAATGACATGTTATTATAAGATAACAGGATTATATGGTTATAATATGTATTTGAAAATTTGATTGTATTGCAAATGTCACTGTAAACGAAGAAGACACCACAAGGTATTGGTCGGCCGGCCGGACTTTACAGGGGTTGCACTTACAGGTAATTAATAAAACGCTATACCTGGGAAGGATACGACATGGGTACAATGAAGGAATTAACCTACGTAGAGGCGATAAATGAAGCCCTTATGGAGGAGATGGCCAGGGATGAAACGGTATTTGTATTTGGAGAGGATATCAGGATAGGGTACGGCGGCGGCGGAATCTTCGGCGCAACAAGGGGCCTCTTTGAGAAATTCGGTGAAGAGCGGGTGATAGACACGCCTCTTTCGGAGGTGGCGATAACTGGAGCCGCGGTCGGTGCTGCACTTGTAGGGCTGCGGCCGGTTGCCGAGATAATGTTCGGAGATTTTATATCGATTATTATGGATCAGCTCGTAAACAATGTGGCAAAGATGCGCTGGGTCTTGAATGGGGAAGTCGATGTGCCGATCGTGTACAGAACGGCGTACGGCGGGGGTATAGGAGCGGGGTTTCATCACTCTCAGAGTTTCGAAGCGTGGCTGGCCCATGTACCGGGATTGAAAGTGGTGATGCCTTCGGATCCGGCGGATGCGAAGGGGCTTTTAAAGACATCGATTCGGGATAATGATCCCATCGTGTTCATGGAACATAAGCTGCTGTACAAACGCTCCAGCGGCCCTGTGCCGGACGAGGAGGTGCTGATACCGCTCGGAAAGGGGGCGGTCAAGCGGCCGGGAGAGGATGTGACGATTGTGGCGACCGGGGCGATGGTCAAAAAGGCGCTCGAGGCGGCAGATGAGCTTTCGAAGAAGGGAGTCTCCGTGGAGGTGCTGGACCCCAGGACGATACTGCCGCTTGACGAGGAATTGATACTGGAATCGGTTAAAAAAACAGGACGTATAGTGATAGTGCACGAGGCTCCCGTATTCGGAGGCTTCGGAGGGGAAATAGCCGGAATAGTCGCTGATAAAGCAATAGATTACCTGGACGGTCCTGTGAAGAGGGTCGGTGCGCTCTTTACCCCGATTCCCAACTGGAACAAAATGGAGGAGTATTACCTGCCCGATGTGAAAAAGATCGTGGATGCGGTCAGTGAGGTAATACGGTTCGAATGAGGAGGCAGAGATGATTGAAGTACGGATGCCTGAGGCTGGATTTAGTATAACGGAGGGCACGGTAATAGAGTGGCACAAAAAGATCGGGGACACAGTGAAAGAGGGCGAAAATGTGGTGAGCGTCGAAACGGACAAGATAACTGTTGATCTTCCTGCCGAAGGGAAGGGCGTGCTCCAAGAGGTGCGATACAATGAGGGTGAGGTTGTTCCCGTCGGCGATGTTCTCGGTATTATTGCGGAATCGGGCGAGAAAATATCTGAAAGTCCTGAAAAGGAAAGTCCTGAAAAGGAAAGTCCTGAAAAGGAAAGTCCTGAAAAGAGTATAAAAAAAGATGCGGATACAGAGATCGATCACATCGAAATAGTTGCTGATACAGGGTCTGCAAGTGATGGGAGAAAGATTTCACCCGCCGCCAGGGCAACTGCCAGGGTACACGGTATTGATATATCAGGGATAAGAGAGGGAACCGGTCCCGGCGGAAGAATTGTCAAGAAGGACGTGCTTTCCTATCTGGAAAAAATAAAAGGGAAAGAAGCGAAAAGGATCGTCACCGAACAAAAGGTTTTGAGAGTTGGGCTCACAGGCAGGGAAGAGAGGAGGATGGAGTTTACCGGCTGGCGTAAGGTGATAGCTGGCCGCATGGTTAAGAGCACGATTGAGGTGCCCCATTACATGATGTCCGTTGAAGCGGATGTGACTGAGCTCAGGGTGGTTATCGACAGACTGCGTGCCAGAGAGGGCCTTCACGTAACCTATCTGCCCTTCATGATGAAAGCAATCGAGGCGGGAATTGAAGATGAGCCGCTTATAAATGCGTGGTGTGATGGAAACGGATATACCATAAAGAAGGATCTGAATATAGGAATAGCGGTAGACCTCGGTGAGAAACTTCTTGTGCCGGTGGTGAAAGATGTTAGTGGAAAGTCGGTACTGGAACTGACGAAAGAGCTCGAAGAGCTGGTAAGGAAAACGCGTGAGGAAAATCTTGAGACTGCTGATGTGGAGGGAGGCACGATTACGCTGACGAATGTGGGGATGTTTGCGACAACCTATGCAACATCGGTAATAGTACAGCCGCAGGTTGCAATTGTATACATGGGAGCTGTAACAGAAGCACCCGGTATACAGAATGGAGCAGTTGCAATCAGGAAAAAAATGACGTTTGGAGCGACATTTGATCATCGTGTGGTAAACGGCGCCGCCGGCGGGAGGTTTCTCAAGAGGGTTAAGGAATGTCTGGAGGATATTGGTGAACTGGTAGCAAGGCTGCGGTAAACCGGTATGTTCAGCCGGAGAAGTATCCAGATGCGAAGCACCTGGATAATGCCGCCGGCGCTTGTGCCTGTGGTATACAAGAACCAAATTTATTTATACGTCGTCGAATCTATAAATTGGGATAAGTGATTTCGAGAAAGAGGAGTAAAGAATGAAGGTTGGAGCCCAAGATAAAAAAAAGATGATGTACTGGCTTGTTTTAGGGAGAAGAATTGAGGAAAAGATAACGGTGCTGTTCAAGGAGGGGCGGCTTCGGGGGCATCATCATCCAGGTATAGGCATAGAAGGCATACATGTCGGTACGTGTTACGGGTTGAGGAGGGAGGACGACTATGTGGTACCCTCACATCGGGGAAAACTGCCGGAGCTGATGATGGGAGTAGAGCTTCGTTATTTAATGGCGGGATATTATAACAGGCGTGAGGGGCTGGGCGGCGGGCGCGTGCCGACAGGCTCACACATGTACGGAGATATGAAGAAGCATGTAATACCGGGAACGGGAATTATCGGATCTTTGATACCGGTGGCGACCGGCGCCGGATTGGGGCTGAAGCTGAAGCATGAGAGGGGAGTAATTGTTGCGTTTTTCGGAGACGGCGCTGCAAACAGGGGCGATTTTCATGAGGGCATAAATATGGCTGCAGCGTTCAAGCTACCGGTGCTGTTCGTTCTTACCAACAATAAGTACTCGATTTCCGTGCCGGTTGAAGAAGCGACCGGCATGGAGCGATTGTCAACGCGAGCCGTAGGGTATGGAATTCCAGGGAAAACGCTGGACGGGTCTGATGTTCTCGGTATATACCATGAAGCTGAAAAGGCAATCAAACGGGCACGTGAGGGTAAGGGGCCGACATTGCTCGAGTGTATGTGGCACCGGTGGACCGGGCATTCGATAAGCGATGCCGACATATACAGAACAGACAGGGAGCGGAAAGAGGGCGAGAAACACTGCCCGGTCGCGACATTTAAAAAACAGATGATCACAGAAGGCCTGCTGACGGCGAAGGAGTATGAGGACATGGAGAGACAGGCAGCTGAAACAATCGAGGATGCGATTCAATACAGTGAACAGGAGTGTACCGATCCAGACCCTGCCGACATACTCAGAGGTGTCTATGATGACAGAGGGTAAAACCATAAAGTATATATAAAAACAAAATTTAAGGAAGAAATACAGAAAATGGAGATGGAAAAGAAATCGGAATATAATACCGAGGGCCTTTTAATGCTGAAGGACGTTTATAAGAATTACGGAGATGTGGAGGCATTGAAAGGGGTTAATTTCACCGCCCGTAAAGGTCAATGTCTTGTGATTCTCGGTCCTTCCGGTGCAGGAAAAACGACAACGTTGAAAGTTATTGCCGGATTGGAATCTGTTGAATCGGGTGAAATATACTTTAAAGGTCAGTTTATTAATAACCTGGAACCGAGAAATAGAAATATGGCAATGGTCTTTGAGACGTACGCCCTCTATCCTCACATATCGGTATTCGAGAATCTGGCAAGTCCCCTTCGTACTTTGAAAATGGATGAAGATACAATAAAAAAACGTGTTACTGAAATTGCAACAATGCTGGGTATAGATAAATTTCTTGAAAGAAGGCCGGGTTTTCTCTCTGGTGGGCAACGGCAGAGGGTCGCTCTCGGACGGGCGCTTATAAAACCGGTCGATCTCTATCTCATGGATGAGCCCATTGCGCATCTTGATGCAAAACTGCGATATCAGATGATCGGGGAATTCAAGCATCTGCAGGAAACGCTCAAGATTTCAATCTTATATGTTACTCATGACTGGCGTGAAGCGATGAGCCTGGGAAACGAGATTATTGTGCTCAATAAGGGAAGGGTTGAACAGTACGGCGAGAAGGATGAAATATTTAAACATCCCGCAAATACGTTCGTTGCCCGAATGATCGGGGACCCTCCGATGAATCTGATGCACGGTTCTATTTCAGAAAGGGGTGGAAGTTCAATCTTTAAAGCTTCCCATGGTATGGAAATAGATCTGCATGAGTCGATTAGGCCCGGAAAGGCAATACTCGGCGTGCGATCATCAAAAATAGGTCTGGCACTTCCTTCGAATAAACGAGGCATTGATGCAGAAGTATACTCGTGCGGAAAGCATGGAATGAATACGGTGGTTTCTATGAAAGTCGGTGAGGAGATATTGAAAACCGAGTTTAAGGGTCATCAAAGCTTCAACATCGGTCAGATGATTAGAATCTATATAGACCTTGAAAATGCATGTATTTTTCATGAGAGCGGAAAACTTATCCGGGTGCTTGGAGAAAGAAATGGATAAACTGGTACTTGAGAATATATATAAAAATTACGGTG
>Ga0307444_1000997_pt1 | contig 12544 bp, 11 predicted proteins | sample SalMarSW160340MG_FD_202145 | JGI IMG/M metagenome (GOLD analysis project Ga0307444, IMG submission 202145) | Salt marsh sediment microbial communities from the Plum Island Ecosystem LTER, Massachusetts, United States - SW1603-40 | ecosystem: Environmental > Aquatic > Marine > Intertidal zone >... | reverse complement strand
AGGCGAAAACGATATCGTCGTGGTGCGGACATTGAGGCCAATGAAAAAAAGGGGAGATTTTTTCGACAGGAGAGGTGTTTTTTCTCTTGACCAGCCCTTTAATGGGTGACCCCCTTTCATCCTTCAGTCTCGGGGTTTTCGGCGCCTTTCGAACCTCCACAAGGGTGGAATAGAATTTGTTTTGAAGGTCGGTCACGTCATAGTCCTTCCGAACAGCGTCTTCCAAGCGACCGTAGAAGCCCTCGAAATCGACTTCTGTAAAAAACCAGAAATCCATATCGAACGAATACCGCGGCAACTCATGACACAGCCTCAGCATGGTACCTCCTCCAAACGCAAGGGGCTGGAGCAAACCCTCATGCCTGAGCCACTGAAGCATGGCCATTTCAAAAGCTTCATGAGCCTGCAATGTTTCCATAATGCCTCTCAAAAAAAGCTCGGGTCCTCAAAGGAAATAAACGGCCAAGCTTTACCAAGACATGGCGGCTTATTTTTGTCATGTCAACCGCCGAGAAGTCCACTGAGTAACGGCCCAGCGACGCGAGGTAAAGAGAATCCAACAGTGCTTTTTCCGGCAAGGCAATGAATGCCCCTTCCCTTTTCTCAAATCCTCCATACAGATCGGGCCTAATTCTTGTGAAGTGAAAGGCGAAGGGACGTGCTTCAAAAGCCCTCGTTCTCTTCATCGAAATTGACTCGAAGAAACCTCTCTGCAACTGTGTTGTTATCCCGTGGTAGGAGAGGGCCGTCTGTAAGGATATGTAAGAGGGTACCTGTAGGAAGTTCGCAATACGAAACAGTTCTATTTGGTCAAGATATGCTAGCTGTTCGGTTCGGGCGTAAAGTCCCCTCTTTAGTCGTGTCAACAACCCTTTCTTTACATACCGACTGCACAATACAGCTGCAGAAGAAGGTTTGACGCCAAGGACGAATGCAACATCTTCCAGGAAAAAAGGGCTTTCTTATCTCAAGAAGTTTTCTGTAAGACATATCGAATACAGTTATTGAATATTTCTGTTAAATAACTATACTCGACATTGTCCTCAAAAATAAGAGAAAAACAAAAAGCTGAGCCCGTCACGCCCATTCCCATGGGCAGCGAGGGAATCCTTTTTGTGGACGATGAAAAGGCCCTGGTTGACATCGGCAAACAGCCCCTTCTTTCCTGACCTCCGACCTCTGACTTCTGACTTCTGACCTCTGGCTTTTGACCTCTGACTTCTGGCTCATGAATAGTTCCTTTCCCCTTCTTGCCAACCGCCAAGAATTTGACAAATCGGGGCATCCGGATCAGATTCATCCACGGTTTTTCACCCAGATACCATACACAATAACATTACAACTATTTGGAATTAAGGCCTATTGTGCCCCTGTCGCATGATGGCACGATTCCTGCTGCCAAGAGACTCGGAGTCGTGCTTTGAGCCAAGAGGCAACAGCAACAGCGCCCACATCAACCAGAGGCTGAAAGGGCTTGCCATTGGAGAGAGACAATGACTGAAAAGGACAGGTTGCAGGAAGAAGTCAAAAAACTGCGTAAACGGATCACACAGCTCGAAAGAAGACTGGCCAAGGGCGAAAAGACCAAGAGCGTCTTGATGGCCCGTGTGGAAAGAAGTATTGATTCTGCCGGCGATCCCGACTCGATGTTTGAAAACAACGCCCTCCGGACCGAGCGCGAGCAGGCTGCGGCAGAGAAGAAGAAACTCGAAGCCCAGCTCCAACAAGCCCAGAAGATGGAAGCCGTGGGTACCCTGGCTGGTGGCATTGCCCACGAATTCAACAATATCCTGTCAACCATCATAGGATACACCGAGTTGGTCATGGAGGACGTGCCTGAAGAAGGCACGGTGCAGGCCAACCTGCAGGAGGTATTCAAGGCAGCCGTGCGTGCAAGAGGCCTTGTGCAGGGGATAACAGAGGCCCCATGACTGAAGATAACAAAAAGCTAAGGGTCTTGGTAGTAGATGATGTCAAGGAAAATATCTCCGCTTTGAATAGAATGCTGAGACCCTATTACATGATCATGGCAGCCCAAAACGGGGAAAAAGCCCTGTCCCTTTCACGGTCGGACAAGCCCCCTGACATCATCCTGTTGGATGTCATGATGCCGGAGATGGATGGATTCGAGGTTTGCAGAAGGCTGAAAGCCGATCCGAAAACCGAAGACATCCCGATCATTTTTCTTTCCGGGCTCCATGACACGGAAAACAAAGTCAAAGGACTTGAACTAGGAGCTGTTGATTTTGTGTCAAAGCCCTTTCAGCCTGAGGAAGTCATCGCCCGCCTGATAACCCATTTAGAAATCTACACCCTGAAAAAGAACCTTGCCGAAAAGAATAAGGAACTGAAAACCGCCAATGATTTGCTGGAAGAACGGGTCAAAGAACGAACGGCCGACCTGGTTGAATTAAACACCGCGTATGAACGTTTTGTTCCCCGAGAGTTTTTGAGTCTTTTGAACAAAGAAAGCATGCTGGACATCAAACTGGGAGACCAGATAAGAAAGCAGATGACAGTCATGTTCACCGATGTGCGCGGGTGGACCAGTCTATCAGAGACTATGACGCCACAGGAAAGCTTCAACTTTATCAATGCCTACCTGAGAAGGGTCAGCCCGGTAATAAAACTGAACAACGGACTCATTGACCAGTTCTATGGTGACGGAGTGATGGCTCTTTTCCCTGATTATCCCGACGATGCGCTACGGGCAGCCATGGACATGGGTGAAGCGGTGAGCGAATACAACGAAGAACGCGAAGGCAATGGTTTTGAGCCCATAGAGATAGGGATAGGGATTCACATCGGGGACCTGATGCTCGGAATTATCGGCAGCCAGGAGCGCATGCAGGGCACAGTAGTTGCGGACGCCGTGAATCTGGCTTCCCGACTGGAGGGATTGACTCGGACTTACGGGTCCTCAGTGACTCTCAGCGAAACGACTTTATCTCATTTGAAGGATCCGGACAGATACAAACACCGTTTTGTGGACAGAGTGCGGGTCAAAGGCAAGAAGCAACCGGTGTCGGTCTATGAGATGTTTGGCGGTGAACCGCCATTGGTGTCTGAGCTGAAAGAGGGGACAAAGGCGGAATTCGAAGAGGGCCTCCGCCTTTATTATGACAGGAAATTTTCAGAGGCCAGTGTTCGATTCAGCCACGTGCTGGAAAGGAATAAGCAAGACAAGGCTGCCCGAATTTATCTGGAACGCTGTGCCCATTACATGGTCAGGGCTGTTGCCGACGATTGGACCGGAGTGACGACCTTGACGGAATGAAAAAAGCCAGACAGGGCCGCCCCGAAACAGATAGGGGTCACGAAACAGATAGGGGTCAGGTCTTCAACAGGCCTGTTGAATGTTGAGACCTGACCCCTACAATTCCCTCTTGGCCCCTGACACCCGGCCGCCGATAACTATCAGTCGGCCTTTTCACTCAATCGACCTTGCACGAAAGTGACCGCTGTGGCTGACGTCTTAATCATTGATGACAATGAGAAAATGTGCGACGTGCTGTCCCGCAAGGTGAGGCGGATGGGACATGATGCCACACATGTGTTTACCCTTCAGGACGGGCTCAAGCAAGCTGCCTCCCGCGCATTTGATGTCATATTTCTCGATGTCGGATTGCCCGACGGAAACGGGCTGGAGGTGTTGCCACAGTTGAGAAACTCGCCTTCTTCACCCGAGGTCATCATTATCACCGCCCAGGGGGACCCGGATGGCGCCGAGATTGCCATCAAGAACGGCGCATGGGACTATATTCAGAAGCCTTCTTCATTGCAGGCGATGACACTTCCCCTGGCCCGCGCCCTGCAATACCGCGAGGAAAAGACGGCGAGAAAGCCGCCGGTGGCCTTGAAGCGGGAAAGCATTGTAGGAGACAGCCCGCGGATAAGAGATTGCTTTGACCTTGTGGCCCAGGCGGCAAACAGCAACGCCAATGTCCTCGTCACGGGTGAAACCGGCACGGGCAAGGAACTCTTTGCCAGGGCCATCCATGATAACAGCTCCAGGGCCGGCAAGCGTTTCGTCGTGGTCGATTGCACGGCGTTGCCTGAAACCCTTGTAGAAAGCCTGCTTTTCGGGCACACAAAGGGCGCCTTTACAGGCGCTGACAAGGCACAGTTGGGCCTCATGAAACAGGCTGATGGGGGCACGCTCTTTCTGGATGAGGTGGGTGAGCTCGGCCTTTCCATGCAGAAAATTTTCCTTCGGGCCCTTCAGGAACATTGTTTCCTTCCCGTGGGCGACAAGCAAGAAGTGGAAAGCGATTTCAGATTGATCGCCGCAACAAACCGCGACCTTGACCGGATGGCACGAGGAAGGCAGTTCCGCGACGACCTTCTGTTTCGCCTGCGCTCCCTCACCATCGAGTTGCCTCCCCTGCGCGAACGCACGGAAGATATCCGGGCGCTTGCCATGCACCATATGGCTCAGTTCTGCAACCGCTACGGCGTTGGAACCAAGGGTTTTTCTCCTGACTTTCTGGAAGCCCTTGCCGTCTACAGTTGGCCGGGAAATGTGCGAGAACTGCTCAATGTCCTGGAGAGGGTGCTCACAATGGCCGGCGACGATCCCGTTCTCTTTCCCAGGCATCTTCCTACTGACATTCGCATCCAGGTGGCGCAAGCCTCCCTCGGTCAGGCGGCTTCGCCCCAGGGCGACGTCAGGCAGACCCCGGATCATTCCAACTCACTTCCCACATTGCGAGACTTTCGACAGGCCGCCATTGCCAAGGCAGAAAAGCAGTATTTGCATGATCTCATAGCACTCACGCAAGGCCATATCAAAGAAGCCTCCCGGATATCGGGTATAGCCCGCGCCCGCTTGTATGAGCTGTTAAACAAGCACAACGTAGCCAGGTCAAACTAAATCCTTCCCTGTCAGCCTTTTACACCCTGCATTCGATGTCCGGTGAAAGTGGAATGAGTCTGGTAGGATCAGAATTTTTCCGGTCTTAGCAGACACCTGAGCATTGTTCTTGATATCCTCCAGTGGTCCGTCATGCTTCCCAACTACACTAACTAACCGGAATTACGTCATATCTATATTTAGCTCAATTTCTGGTACGCTTCTTGTTTATAGTGGTAACAGCGGGGAAGCGTATCCCCTTGTTCAGACACTTGAGAAAACTGAGGTGTGGGATGAATTTGCTGTTCTATGCAACGGCCGCAGACGGGGCCGGAGAAATGCTTCGGGGCGTGATTGAAGAGTTGGTCCCAGAGGAGAAGATAGAGGTTCACCGAACCGAGGAGGGCCTTTCGAGCAGACTTCGTAAACCGACGTATGATCTGAGCGTCGCTGTTCTTTTGGCCGCCAACAAGGAAGACCTCTTGTATTTGGTTGCCAACAAGGAGTTGATCTGGAATCTCCGCGTCATCCTCATTCTCCCGGACAGAGAGGAGGACACCGTTACGAAGGGACACCTCCTGCGACCGCGTTTCCTGACATATGCCGACGGCAATTTCCTGGACGTTGCCACCGTCCTGGGCAAGATGCTTCAAAGTCGTTACCCCGAAAACAGACACAGAAACCACTTCGAGACTCTGTTGAATTCGGGCAGAGGAATCGAGGTTTATCGTAAATCTGCTAACGCGTGTTTCAAACCAGGAAAGCCATAGGGAGACAACCAGCCATGGTCCGCATTCTTATCATTGACGACGACGTTCAATTTCGCTCCATGCTTCGGCAAAGGCTGGAACGTGCAGGCTACGAGGTTGTGGAAGCCCCGGATGGCCGGGTGGGGATAAGACTTTTCCGCGAGGAATCAGCCCACCTGGTGATCACAGACATTGTTATGCCTGAGAAGGATGGTTTGGAAACCATCATGGCGCTTCGGCACGAGTTCCGTGGTGTCAACATCATCGCCATGTCCGGGGGAGGTCGGATCCGACCACAGGACTACCTGCACATGGCGAGGACCCTGGGTGTGCGACACAGCTTTTCCAAGCCCTTCGAGTGGGCAGCCATGCTCAACGCGGTCCGGAAACTGACAATAAAGGGAGGACAACAATGCAGGAAGACTTGAAAGACACTCGGAAGGCAACGATGACAAAAATCTTGATCGTAGATGATGAAGAGCCTATTCGGCGTCTGCTCAGACAAATCCTTGAAAAGGCCGGCTACCAGTGCAGTCTGGCCGCAAACGCCCTGGAAGCCCGTTCATGCTTGAAGGAAGACCATTTCGAGGTCGTCCTTTCCGACATCAACCTGCCGGGTGAATCCGGCCTGGACCTTGTCCGACTCGTCCTGGCCGAATATCCGGATACGGCCGCGGTGGTCGTGTCCGTCATGGACGACCCGACTGTTGCACAGGCAGCTTTGGACATTGGCGTTCATGACTACATTGTCAAACCCTTTCATCCCAAAGCGGTGCTGATCAGCGTCAACAACGTGCTGCACCGTCGTCAACTTGAAATCGATAACCGCACCTACCGTGAACGTCTGGAGCAGATGGTTTCAGAGCGCACCACCGCGCTTCAGAAGAGCAAAGAGGAATTCGAGCAGACACTGGCAAGATTAAAGGACACACAGGCGCAAATGATTCAGTCTGAAAAGATGGCCTCCATCGGCCAGCTTGCCGCAGGCGTGGCCCACGAGATCAATAATCCCACCGGGTTTGTGAGCAGTAATCTGAAGACATTGGCCGATTATGAAAAGGATTTCAGCACCCTCATCGGAAAATACAGGAAGCTGGTTGAAGATCTCGAGGACATCATGGCCAGAGAGAAGTGCTGTAGCGCCCTTTCAGGGCAGGTGGAACGCATTGTGGCGCTGGAAGATGAGATGGATATGGATTTTATCTTGGATGACGTGAAGAACCTGGTTGAAGAAAGCCGGGAAGGAACGGAGCGCATCAAGAAGATCGTCCTTGATCTGAAGGACTTCGCCCACCCTGGTGAAGACAAGTTGCAATCTGCAGATATCAATCAATGCCTTGAATCCACACTGAATGTTGTCTGGAACGAGCTCAAATATAAGACCACGGTCACAAAAGCTTATGGAGACCTGCCCATCATCCAGTGTTATCCCCACCAGCTCAACCAGGTCTTTATGAATCTGCTGGTCAACGCAGGCCAGGCCATAGAGAAGAAGGGCGAGATCAAGATCGCCACGCGAGCTGATAATGGCTATGTGGAGATTGAAATCAACGACACGGGCTCAGGCATTGCCAAGGAGAACCTCCCCAAAATATTCGATCCGTTTTTTACCACCAAGGAGGTTGGGAAAGGAACCGGCCTGGGCCTCAACGTCTCATACAACATTATCAAGAAGCACAAGGGAACCCTTGGCGTGACCAGTACGGTGGGCAAGGGGACCACATTTACGATCCGGATACCGGTCAATAGCGACTAGTCCGAAAGCCCGGTCAAATGAATAGAAATTTATTACTCGTAGATGATGAGTCGAATGTACTTAGCAGCTTGAAACGTCATCTCAGGAAGGAAGGCTACACCATTTACTCGGCCAATTCAGCAAAGGCAGGCCTTGATCTCATGAAAGACTACCATGTAGGTGTGGTTCTGACCGATAATATGATGCCTGAAATGGATGGAGTCGCCTTTCTGGAGACTGTTAAAGAGCAAGCACCAGATGTAGTCCGGATATTGATGACAGGCTATGCCAGCCTGGAAAACGCCATGGCTGCCATCAACCGCTCACAAATCTTCAGCTATCTCACAAAACCTTGGGAACCCGAGATTCTGAAAGGCACGATTGCCAGTGCCTTTGAGCACCACAACTTGACCGTTGAAAACAGACGACTTCAGAAATTGACCCGTGACCAAAATGTGCAGTTAAAGCTTATCAACGAAAACCTTGATCATCTGGTCCATGAGCGAACCTTGCAGCTTGAAGACGCGGTGCGGGAAGGGATCGTCATGCTCGCCATGGCAGCTGAGGCCAAGGATGATGATACCGGACATCACGTCCACAGGATTCAGGACCTGACTCGCGATATCTGCATAAGCCTTGGCCTATCTCCAGCGGAATCGGAGCAGATCGGTTTCTCCAGCATCATGCACGATGTTGGAAAAATCAACATCCCTGACAACATCTTGAAAAAAGCAGGGCCACTGACCGATGAAGAGTGGACGGTGATGAAGACGCATACCATTGTCGGGGAAAAGATCCTGGGCAAGAAACCTTTTTACCAGACCGCACGGGAGATAGCCCGGAGTCATCACGAACGCTGGGATGGAAGAGGATATCCTGACGGACTAAAGGGGGAGTCTATCCCCTTGGCTGCCAGAATCGTGACTATCGCGGATATCTTTGATGCCCTGACCCATTCGCGTCCCTACAAGAAGGCATGGCCTGCGGAAAAAGCACTCGCCGAGATGAAGAGGCTTGCCGATAAGGTATTTGACCCGGACATACTGGAAGCATTCTTGAAACTACTGAGCTGAATATGGCCTTAAAATACAAACACACATTGCTTCTCGTGGATGACGAAGCACCCATCACCAAGGCCCTTCAGCGGACTTTTCGCAAGGACGGCTATACTATTTATACGGCGGCGAGCGGAGAGGAAGGCATCCAGCACCTCCAGGAGGCTGAAAAGCCCTTTTCCCTGATCATTTCGGATCAGAAGATGCCAGGGATGAACGGCGCCCAGTTCCTGGAAAAGGCGAAGAAGATCTTTCCCCGTGCCATACGCATCCTTTTAACCGGCTATTCCGACATGGATGCCATTGTCGAGGCCGTGAACAAGGGAGAGATCCATAGATACCTGACCAAACCCTGGAATGACGAAGATCTTCTGCTTCAGGTGAGACAGTCCCTTGAGCAGTATGAACTTGCAGTGGAAAACCGGCGGTTGCTGGCCCTGACGGGAAGACAAAACAAGAAACTAAGAGAACTTAACAAACATCTGGAAGAAAAGGTGGCTGAGCGAGCCAAGGAAATCATCGAGAAGAATGAAGCCCTGTCTCGCCTGAACAAGGAACTCGAATCGAATCTCTATAACACGGTAAGGGCTTTTGTCTCGCTCGTTGAGATGTATAACCCGATGCTCGCAGGCCATGGAAGGCGCGTAAGCACGATTTCCCGTGACATCGCCGGGCTTCTCAACCTGCCTGAAGAGGAGATCACCCCCATAGAAATCGCCGCGCTTTTACACGATATCGGAAAGCTCGGGTTTCCTGCGAAACTCTTGCAATATGAGGAGGACAAATGGAGCCCAAGAGACAGGGACTTATTTCGGAACCACCCGCAGGCGGGCCAGGCAACAGTGCAGTTCATCGACAACCTGGACCATGTCGGGTTGATGATCAGGGGCCACCACGAACAATATGATGGCCAAGGGTACCCGGATCAGTTGGCCGAAGAAGAGATCCCTCTGGGGGCAAGAATCATCGCCGTGGCCGATGCCTATGACAAGCTTGTGAACCTCAAGATCGATATGGCGGGACAACTCAAGAATGTCAACAGGCAAGAGATCGCTTGTGCCAGGGAGGAGACTTTGCGGGAAAGCGCCGTCCTCCATCTGAAGCAGAACGGCTTTACCCGGTATGACCCCGATGTTGTCAAGGTCCTCTTGAACCTCATCAAGACAAGAGGGGCAACCTGTGCGAGCGAAGAGGCGGTGTCCATCAACGACCTGAGGGAAGGCATGGTCCTGTCAAGGCCGGTCTATTCTTCCAGCGGCAAGTTCTTACTGTCTCGTCAGGCGCAATTGAGGAAAGATTACATCACCAAACTCAGGGAACTTCACCAAAATGACCCCATAACCGATGTCATATATGTGACGAAAGGGTCAGACAAGAAGCAACAAGAGATGACGAATCACTGAACGACCAGCCATGGACGAACAGACATTTCTAAACAAGCTCGATCGTATCCGGGACATCCCGACCCTGCCCAGCGTGGCAGTGACGGTAAACAGGATGCTCCAGGACACCGACACCTCCACAAGAGAGCTGAGTATGACCATCGAAAAGGACCAGGCCATTGTCTCCAAGCTCCTGAGGCTGGTGAACTCGGCCTTTTACGGATTCCAGGCCAAAATAAACACCATTTCCCACGCCGTGACCGTACTGGGTTTCAACACCGTCCGAAACGCCGTTGTGTCGGTCTCGATTATAGAAGCCTTTTCCGGAAGGGAGGTCATTGAGGCCTTTGACATGAAGAACTTCTGGAAACATTCCATTGCAGTGGCCGTGACCGGCAGGAACCTGGCAGAGGACACGCGTCTTGCCAGCCCTGACGAGGCATTTGTGGCCGGCATCCTCCATGATGTGGGAAAGGTCGTCCTGGCGCAATATTTCAAGGACCTTTTCGGCCAGGTTTGGGAATCCATACAGGACAATGGCCAATCGTTTTATGAGGCGGAAAAAAAGCTGCTGCCCGCCGACCATGCACAAATCGGGGGGCGTCTGGCCAAGAAATGGCGGCTTCCTCCCGGCTTGATAGAGGCCGTCACGTACCACCACGCTGTCAGAAAAAGTGCCGTGAATCTTGACTTATTAATGCTGGTGCATGTCGCCGACTGCATCGTCAACCACTGCAAGATCGGTTCGGATGGCGAGCCTGACCTTTCCGGAATCCATCCTGAGGCCGCAGCGAAGATGGCGCCCCAACTGGAAGGCGTGTCCGACTGGTTTCCGGAGGTAGCCACCGAAATCGATGCCGCTTGTGAATTTTTCCTAGAGAAAGGGAGATAGGTACTTGTTACCGGCCCTGGTTAAATGGCTGTGAGGTGAGGACAATGAACGATGACAACCATACCGTCCTGTGTGTGGATGATGAGCAGAATATCTTGCATGCCTTGAAGCGATTGCTTCGAAAAGACGGTTACCGCCTCCTGACCGCTTCAAGCGGAGACGAAGGCCTGAAAATCCTGGAACAAAATGATGTTCACCTGGTGATCAGTGATCAAAGGATGCCCGAGATGAGCGGCACCGAGTTTCTTGCCAGGGTGAAGGAATCCTACCCGGATGCCCTTCGCATCGTCCTCACCGGCTACACGGAGGTGGACACCATTACGGAGTCCATTAACAAGGGCCACATCTATAAATTCTTCCTGAAACCATGGAATGATCAGAGTTTAAGGTTGGAGATCAAGCAGGCCTTGGACCAGTATGACCTTATACAGGCCAACAAAACGCTTCACGAACAGGTTCTGCAACAAAATAAAGAGTTGAGCAAAATGAACGAGAATTTGGAGGCAATGGTTCAGGAAAGGACCAAGGAGATCGAGATGCAAAACCAGGCCCTGGAGCTTTCCCATGCCGTCCTCGAGGACGTGCCCGCAGCGATCTTGGGCGTCAGTGCTGATGGAGCGATTGTACTTATCAACAAAGAGGCCCAATCCTTACCCGGATTTGGTCAGCGCATCCAGCTGGGCAATAATCTGAACGATTATTTTTCAACCGAGGTGGAAGAAAAAATGGCCACTGCGCTTTCGACGAACACGCCCCAGACGCTAAAGGACCATCCGCTGTCAGGGAAGGGCTATGACATCAACCTTGCGCCCCTGTCAGGAAGGTTCTGTGGAAAGGGTGTTGTCGTGACCTTAAGAGAGGCGGGGGGTTAGGCAAATCGGTTTTACAGTCCTATTGAGGAGGTCTTATGGAAAAAGCAGGCATTGTTTTTCATGTCCTCATAGAAAACGGATATGAGGCGGGACTCATTGAACAAACGTTGCGAGGTGCGGATGATGAGGCTTCATTTGTCCGAGCTACGAAGGAGACCTTGCAAATAAGCCAACACGATGTGGACATATTGCTTCTTGAACCCAGCATGTCGAAATGGGAATGGATCGACGTGCTTCTCAAAACGACGCGGGAACATCCTGATCTGCCTGTGATTCTCTACTCACGCGACATGAACGTGGAAAATGACTTCAAGCCACTGAATGGCAACACGCCTGTGTATCTTGCTGGCGATGTCACCGCCTTGAGGGATAACCTGCAAGGCATCATAAGAGACATAAGAAGAAAAGAAGAGCCGACAAAAAGCATTCTGTTTGTGGATGATGACGAAAATGTCTTGAAGTCGTACGCCCGTGTCTTGCGAAAAAGCCCCTGGAAGGTCCTCACCAGTTCAAGCGCCGAAAATGCCCTGGACATACTGAAAAGGGAATCAATAAGCCTTGTTGTGACAGACATGAAGATGCCACAGGTGCATGGCATAGAGTTGATTTCAAGAATAAGAGAAAACTTTGAAAAACTCCCGATTATGGTTTGTTCGGCATATCCCGGCATGAGAGATGATGACAACCTGAAATTCCACGACATCGCCGGTTTTGTTGAGAAACCCGTGGATCCTGATTTGCTCGAGGCAAAACTGAAGGAGCTGTTGTGAAAAGGAGTTCATCACTGAAGACCTCGCATGACTCGGGGCCAGTATGGTTGATTATGCCTTTACTCTATGACTCTTTCATTCACTCTAACCTGCCGGTTTATCCCGGCGCTATCGCGAGGCAGAACCATGAGTTTTACTCTTCATGAACAAGTTTTGGACAATCTCTCTGACGGAATCACCATCCAAGATAAGAATTTTGGCATTATTTATCAGAATAAAGCAATGCAATCTGCTTTT
>Ga0307444_1000995_pt1 | contig 12555 bp, 13 predicted proteins | sample SalMarSW160340MG_FD_202145 | JGI IMG/M metagenome (GOLD analysis project Ga0307444, IMG submission 202145) | Salt marsh sediment microbial communities from the Plum Island Ecosystem LTER, Massachusetts, United States - SW1603-40 | ecosystem: Environmental > Aquatic > Marine > Intertidal zone >... | reverse complement strand
CGCGCACCTCGTCGGCATAGGCCTTGACCGCAGTCTCGATGGCTTCGCCGATCTGGGCGTATTCCTTGACGAATTTCGGCACCCGAGGTGACAGCCCAAGCATATCCTCGAGCACGAGGATCTGGCCGTCGCATTCGGCGCTCGCCCCGATGCCGATGGTCGGGATCGAGATCTGCTTGGTGATGCGCGCGGCGAGAAGCTCAGCCAACGCCTCAAGCACGACGGCAAAGGCGCCAGCCTCGGCGACCGCGGCGGCATCCGCCTCGAAAGCCGCCCATTCCGAGCGGAAGCGCCCGCGCGGCTTGAAGCTGCCGATCATGTTCACCGCCTGCGGCGTCATGCCGATATGGCTCATCACCGGGATGCCGCGGTCGGCGAGGTAGCGGATGGTCTCGGCCATATGCCGGCCGCCCTCGAGCTTGACCGCGCCGCAGCCGGTCTCCTTCAGGATCCGCGCGGCGTTACGGAAAGCGACGACCGGGCTCTCCTCGTAGGAGCCGAACGGCATGTCGACGACGACGAGCGCCCGCGAGGAGCCGCGCACCACGGCCTGGGCATGCATGATCATCAGCTCGAGTGGCACGGGGACCGTGGTCTCGTAGCCGTGCATGACCATACCGAGGGAATCCCCAACGAGCAGCATGTCGACATAGGGGTCGATGATGCGCGCGGTATGGGCGTGATAGGCGGTCAGCGCCACGATCGGCGCCTTGCCCTTGCGTGCGGCGATATCGGGCGCGGTTACCCGCTTCGAGGCGAATTCATCAGGCACTTTCGAGCTCCCAAACGAGGACATCGAGGGCGCTTTATGACAGATATATAGGGATTTGTGCAGTGCAAAAAAGTTCTCCAAGCGCCCTACTTTTGGCCTAGTGGCGCAACACCGGCACCCCGATCAGGAGCGGGTGCAGCCACACCAGGAAAATCACGTAAAACGCAAGGCCGCCAACCACGGCAATGATGTCGTTCCGGGCCGGGCCGGTCTCGGCAACGGTGACGAGGCCGGTCGCGGCGCGCCGCTTCAGCGCGATGCGGTCGTAGACGGAGTAGGCCAGGAACGATCCGAACAGCAGGATCGAGGCGAGATCGCCATTGGCGATGAGATGGGCCAGCGCCCAGGTGCTGATGGCATCCACGAACGGGTTCTTCACCTTGGCCTTGATCTGCCCCGGCACATAGGCGGCGATCAGAAGGATGAAGACCGGGATCATCAGCACCATGGCGACGTAGCGCGTCCAGTCGGGCGGCGACCAGATCTGCACGAATGGCGCCCGGGCGAAGCCCCAGATCAACAGCACCAAGCCAAGGGTCGACACGATCGAGAACAGGATGCGGTAGCCCACCATGCCGAGCTGCGCGATCAGGCGGTCGCGAACATCCGGAAAGGTCGGCACGAGATGGATCCCGATCATGACGATGATGCCGATGATGAGAAGGGTCATGTGATCGCCTCTCTGCCGCTAGTCGGTGAACTGCCTCGCGTCGAAGTTCATGGCTTCCCCCTTAAGGCCCGGTGCGCCTTCCACCACCGACTTCAACTGCGCTGAGTCGGCGGTGCTTGCTGGCGCTAGTGTACCACGCGCGCCAAGTCATCTCCGCGACGCGTTGCAGCATCCGGAAGGTGAGCAATCCGGCCCCCAAGAAGGGGGTTCCCCCGAACGGGGTCTCCCCGAAGGGGATGGCGCGCCGAAAAGCGCAAACCTCTGGCTTCCGCGATCCTTATGAGACCGCGGCGGGCGCCTCTCGGCGCGCCACGCAGCGATTTGACGGCGCCGGGCCGCGCTTTCGCTTGGGTGCTGCCTGCTTAGGGCAGCCACAGCGCACCTTCAGGCTCGCAGCCCCGGCACGCCTCCGTTGCGCTCAAGGCCTGAAGCCCGGGAGCGCAAAATCGCGCTCAAGCAGGCCAGCGGCCCGGTAGCGCCACGAACAAGTCGTCAGCCAGCCCTCCCTGGCGGGGCCTCGTAGTGGACCCGGGCGGAGCCCCGGCGCCGCCCGAGTGCCCGGTCAGCGAAACCGAACCCGCGGGCGCCGCACCTCATCCCGCCAGTCGCGCGCTTCGCGATAGCGCCCCTTGAGCGGATGAGGCGGTGCGGAGTGTAAGGGAGGATCAGCGGGCGGGGATAAGAATGCTGTCTTGCCTGAAGTTCTGCCACGAGCGACCTCTCAACGAAAGAGGGCCTTTCGGCGTTAGGCAGCCCCGAAATCCAGCCTCTGGGCTTGAACTGGGACGGTTCTAAGGCTTATAAGGTTTCAAAGCCTCGGCGATCCTGCCGCGGTCCTGAGAAAGGGAAATGTACAATGTCCCCCACTGTCGAGCTATCGCAGCAGACCTTTGCCAGATTGCAGAAATACGCGGTGCCGCTGGTCGACAACATAGAGTCAGTCATCAACAAGCTGGCCGATGCCTACGACGCCCAGGGCGGGGCCCCGGCCCAGGGTGCGCAGGTCCAGGCCGGCGCCCAGCTATTCAACCCGGCGTCGCCGCCTGACCTCACCCACTCGAGGATAATGGCCGTCAGGCTCGATCAAACGGACCTCGATCCAGATGAGCACAACTGGAACCGCCTTCTTGACCGGGCCATCGGCGTCGCGTTCCGCCTTCTGAAGGACCCGAGGAAAGTCATCTCGATCGTCGGGATCAAGGCCGTTCCGGGCAAGAAGGAGGACCAGGGCTACCGGTACCTCGCCGACAGCGGCATCTCCGTCCAGGGGCAGGACGCCAACGCGTCGTGGCGTGCGGTCTATCGCGTGGCCAAGACGCTCAACCTGCAGTTCGACGTGGAGTTCATGTGGGCTCAGAAGGAAGGGCTGGCATACGCCGGACAAAGTGGCAGATTTCTCTCCACGTAAATCACGGACTTACGGGCCTCGGACCCTTGACTCCCGATCCGCGGGCATCTGGAATCATCTACAACTGATTTCAGATTCGCCCCGGGGAGGGGCACGCCATGGAAAATGAGCCCCTGCTCCGCGCCCTCGTCGGCCTAGTGGGCCGGCAGACGTTCCCGCCCGAGCGCCTTGCCGAGATCATCGGATCCGGCGACAAGCAGCAGGCCGCGTTCAACATGTGCGACGGCACCAAAGGCCAGGGCGAGATCGCTAAGGCGGCGGGCATCAACGACGGGAACTTCAGCCGGACAGTGGCGCGGTGGATCGCCGAGGGCGTTATCATCCGCCTGGGCGACGGGCGCGAGGCCAAGCTCCTGCACCTTTACCCCCTACCATCACAAAGCATCGCCCTACGCGGCGCGAAGAAGCGGACGGCCAAGTGAAAGAAGGTCAAAAATGGCTAAGCCGAGCGACAACAATGATCCTGTCCTAGCGGAGCTGACGAGCATCAAACGGCTGCTCGTATTCGCCCTACTTAAATCCGGCTCGAGTCAGGAACAAGTCGCGGGCGCGCTTGGCGTCGATCAGAGCGCAGTGAGCCGCATGTTCTCGGCACCAAAGAAGGCCAAGGGCGGGCGCCGCAAGAGTAAGGCATGAACCGGCCAACCCCGGTCGCAGACCGCGCCGCAAATAAGAACGAGCTTATTGCACAAGCAGGAGAGGTCATTGGGCGAGGCCAGCGGCGCGAAGTCTACAAGGCAATCTACCATCACAAGTCCAAGATAAAGACGGTGGCGCAGATCGCGGCGATGTCCAAACTGACCCGCAAGCAAGTGCTGAACGCCGGGAAGAAGCTTGCCGACGCCGAGATTGTCCATCAGACCAAGACGAGAGACACGGCTTACGAGCAGATCCCTTTCTACCAGACCAACAAGCAGAAGATTCTTTCGCTCACCGACCCCAAGAAACGGGCTGCCTATCCAACGAAGCGAAACCCAAGCGGCGGAGCAAACTTGCCCAAGGTAATTCGGCTTCCGACCGCAGGGGCGAAGATCAAGCGTGTAACCATTGACGACATCGACTCCTTCGCCAAGGTGAAAAAGGTAACGGCGAAAGGTTACCTTGCCGACACGCTGAGTGAGGAGGAATTCAAGCAAGGCGTAAAGACGATCCTCGGTGAGCTTGGCGTGTTCAAGGACAGACCTGATGAGACGAGCGACCTCTACTCGTCGCATGCAAGGATGAAGGGGAAGCGACAGGCGGTAGCCTTCGCTTTCAAGGGGCCTGGCGAGAGAGGCAAGCTGGTGCCGGGAAAGATGGGCAAAAACGGCGATCAAATTCAGCGCCTATTCCGAGAGGACGCGGACATCTACATCGCGCAACACTGCCGACAGATCGACCAAGTGTCGTGCAGCAGATGCAGGCCCACGCTGTCGCAAAGTCAGTGTCGACGGGGAATCTGGTCTATTACGGCGCGATCGATGGGGCGGACTCGGAGCGATTGAGGCTAGCCTACCCCAAGGCGTTTGCGGTCAGGCAGAAAAAGACCAAACCGAAAGCAAAGACACGCGCGAAACAGCGCTAGCCGCACCCATCAAGCGCGGTTTGGCCTTCTCCCGCTAAACGGAGTCCTAGTCGTGCAGCAAATCTTCCCAGTCGGGCGGGACGCGGCCTTCAGGTCCCGGCACCGGCTGACCGAGCGGATGCGAGAGCGGCGGAAGAAGCTTCGGACCCGCGAACGGCTTGCCGGTGCGGTAGTCGTAGAACCACCGCTCCCCCGGCTCGAAGCTCGTGATCACCGGGTGGCCCGTGGCGGCATGATGCTTCGAGGCGTGCTGGCTCGGCGAGCTGTCGCAGCAGCCGATATGACCGCATTCGGCGCAGCGGCGAAGATGGAACCACCAGCCGCCGGTTGCCTCGCATTCCACGCAGCCGGTGCCGCTCGGCTCGGCCAGGAGATTGATACCTTCTCTCTCGGATTTCATCGTGCCTCCTTCGCGCGGTGCGGCGTCCATCATGCCGCTGTTCCAGTCGCCACCGCAATTGGCGATGCGGCAAGGGCGCGTCACGCACATTTGGCCTGACCGGGCCAGGAGGGTATGGTGCCAGGGCACTGCAACCCTGGGATTTCCGGCGCATGAGAGAGCCAAACCGTCACAGGCAGGACCGGTGAAGACCTCCGGCCCCGGCGCGAGAGCCGGCATGATGACAGTTCGGTTCACATGCGTTTCCCGGAAGGCGAAGGAGGCGCGTTAAGGGGCAGTCAGCCCGTACTCGGCTTCTCCGATCAACACGAAAGGAGGTTAGGCATGAGCCCGCTCATAGAGCACCGGCGAGGATTGTCAGGACCATCATCCGCGGGACGGCGCGCGCTGCTTGCCGCCGCATTCGTTGCCGTACCCCTCATGGCCGCCGGTTCGACCTACGCCGGCAAAGATATGAAAGTCTATCCCGGCACGATGTGCCACCCCGAAGAGGCCAGCGACCCGGTGAGCTATGACGGCTACGGCGGCATCTGCAATCCTAGCGGCGGCAATAGCGGCAAGGACGTAAAACTACGCTGCCCGGTCGTTCGCGACGCGGGCACCAAGTCGTGGCTGCCGGGAAACGTGACCGTAAGCGGCCGGTCGGGAAATTCGGACAAGCCCGTTAGCTGCACCTTTCGCGTCATGAACAAAATCGGGGCCAACAGCGGTAGCACGCTCGCAGCGTTCTTTATCAGCCTACCGAAGATCAATGCGACGGGCGGCAGCCCGTCTTCTGCATTTCTGATCAAGTCGGTCGAAAACGGCACGGAGACAGGCCCGATCATTCCGGACCGCGGCCCGATGATGCTGAGCTGCACCTTGCCGAAGTCGACCATGAGAGCCCAGGTTCCGGACGGATCGCCGAGCGACGTGAAAATCGTGACGAGCTGCATCACCAACTATTCGGTGACCGAATTGTCGGAATAGGCGGCGCGGTTGATGCCGCGCGGCGTCGAGACAAATCTCACTGGCCCTTGCAGATCGGCGTCGGCCGCGGCGGCGGCGCCGGATGATCCTTCTTGTATTGAATGAGGATCGGCTCGAGGGTTTGTTTCGGCCAGAATTTCGGGGCGCCGATTTCTCTCAAGCAGGAGGCGTTCCAATAGAGCCCTGCGCTTGACGGCGAGTGGCCGGCCTTCACCGCTTGCGCGATCGCCGCGATGTCGCGTGACTCGGGATAGATGTAAAGCGTCGTCGGCTTGTCCTTCACCATCGGGATAATCTGGTCGGCGGCCGACGGCGTCCAACTGGTGCAGCCGTTGCTGCGGCCGGCGCTGTAATTCACCAGGGTTCCGAACGGGACGTAACCATCGCCGTTGGCATACGGGCTCTTCGGCGCTTTCCTAAGACAGACCCCCCGCAACAACACGGCCGGATGGCCGCCGATGGCGCGCGGCCTCGCGTTCGCGGTGTCGCCTTCGCCGTCGAACTGCACGAACGAGCGTATCAACGTCGCGTATTTTCCTGCCGAGGCGCGGTAGTAGCCCTTGAAATAGGTGCGCGTCTCGCTCGTCACATAGTCCCCGCCGGTCGTCAGCTTGGAATCCTGGGCATTGCTGAAGTTCTTCGCGCAGCGGATGCCGTTGGCGAAATTGGCGATGCCTTTCAGATTGCGGCCGCTGCCGTGACCCGCCGACGTCGCGCGGAACGACCGGTCGGCCTCGCAGATGACGTAGAACCGGCGCCCGAACCCTGCGGGGCGCGTCGCATCCATGGCGAAGTAGCAGGGATTGTCGACGGCGCCTTGGCTCAGCTTTTGCAGGTAGAGCGCGCGCGCCCTCAGCAAGACCACTGCCGAGATCTGGCCGTCGCCGTCGCCGACATGGGCCTTGAGCCAAGCCGGGATGCTCGCCGGCTGCGTGGCGGCAAAGGACCGCGGCAAGCCGGCGACGACGCAGGCGAGGCTGGCGATGGCGACGATGCCCACAAAGAGCGATCTTAAGCGCAACGGATCAATTCCCCTCTCGACGGGTGTGCGATTGCGCCCTTGGGTGCGCCACCTGAGCGACTGCGCGCGCCCCCGTCCCCTGCAGACAAGCAGAAGCTTCTTGCCGTTATCTTAAACCGTGATGCCCGCCCCGGTCATCCCCCGCCAGACGGCGGCCCCCGCGCCTGGTGGCGGCGCGATCACGCCGCCTCGGCGGCTTGGCGTCTGGCCAAGTCGAGCCGGCGCCGGCGCTCCGCGAACTCGGCGAGCGCCGCCTTCAAATGTGCCGGGCCGAAATCCGGCCACGCGCGTTCGACAAACAGCAGCTCGGCATAGGCGCTCTCCCAAAGCAAAAAATCGCTGAGGCGCCTATCCCCACCGGTGCGGATCAGGAGGTCGACATCGGGCGCATCGCCGGCAACGAGGCGCGCGAACTCCTCGCGGCACGTCGCCGAATGATCCTTCGCCGCGGCGAAGATCGCGTCGCGCGCCGAATAGTCGAAGGCGATACGAAGATGGAGCCGCCGGCCATGGGCGGTCCTGGCCTCGGCGCGAGCGATGCGGCCGCTCAAGCCTGCCGCCAAGCGGTCGCGCCGCCCGATGAGCGTGAGGCGCACGCCGGCCCTTTGCAGGTGCCGGATTTCCGTCTGGAGAAAGGACCGCAGCAGCGCCATGAGCCCTGCGACCTCCCGTTTCGGGCGGCGCCAATTCTCGCAAGCGAAGGCATAGAGCGTCACCGTTCCGATGCCGGCTTCGGCTGCCGTCTCGATGATGGGGCGGATGCCCTCGGCGCCGGCCTTGTGCCCCTCGGTCCGGGTGAGGCCACGCGCAGCGGCCCAACGGCCATTGCCGTCCATGATGATGCCGAGGTGAATTTTGTCATGTAGTGCACTTTGCATCGTAAAGTCTCCTGTCAAAAAAGGGGTTGTTACGCCTTCGATGTCTTCAACAACGGGTCTGCGCCGGCGGTTTCAACGCCCGCGGCGTCGCGCACGACGCGCTCCAGCACGGCGAGATAATCGAGGAAGCGCGCCTTCCCGGCCGGCGTGAGCCGGCACGTCGTCAATGGCCGCTTCCCCTCATAGCCCTTGTCGATGTGGACAAAGCCGCCCTCCTCCAGCACCTGGAGGTGACGCGAGAGATTGCCGTCGGTGAGGCCGCAGAGCCGCTTGAGGTCGGCGAAGGAAAGACCCTTAGGCTGACCGGCGAGCGACGTCATGATCCCGAGCCTCGCCTTCTCGTGAATGACGCGATCAAGCCCCTCATAGGAGAATGGAGCTGAGGTCTTACTCGGCATCGGTCTCTCCCGGCGCAAAGAAGATCACGGCGGCCAGCAGGACCTGCCCGACAGCAAAGGGCACGCCCATCATCCAGGGCGACAGCGATGGGCCAGCGGCGGACAGCATCAGCACCGTGCAGCCGGCGACAAAGTACCAGCCGGCGGCGAGCATGGTCCCGCGCGGCAGCGACGGCACCGCCGCGAACAGGCCGAGGCTGACGAGGACCAGCCACAGGCCGGGGAGCATCCAAACAGCGTCCGGCGCAAAGCGCCCAAGGATGGCGGCAAGGGCCGCACCGGCGGCGCCGGCCGGCAGGAACTGCTGGATGGCATTGTGGATCATGGAATCGGCAAGCCCGCCGTGGTGCCGGCGGGAGCGGACCACCATCTCGGCGCCGATGAGGGCGACGCTGACAACAGCGACCGAGATCCACCCGGCAAAGAACGCGAGCGGCATCTCCAAGGGATTGCCAAGGAAGACACTCTGCACCGCAGCGACGATCAGCGCGAGGACGCCGGTCGTGGCGAGCGCAGCGGGACCAAAACCCCTGAAGGTGGTGCTGGCCGCGATCTGACTGCGGATATCGGCGATGTCCGACAGCGCCTTCCGATAGTCGCTCATGCGCGCCCCGCATGTTCCGCCTTCACTTTGCAATACAAAGCATACATCGTCGTAAAGCGAATGCAAGCGCCATTTGGCGTCGCGATGTACGTCCTTGTGGAAACCGAATGAGCCGCGGGGGCCGCTCGGTCAGCTCCGCCTCGCGCTCACAGGCGGTCCGAACCAGGTGCTTAGTGCGTCAGCAAGGCCGACGGAGCAGTCGTCTCCCACCCAGGCGACGTGTCCATCAGGCCGGATCAACACGGCCGTCGGAGCGGTGACCGCGCCAAGTGCCGGAAGTTCCCAAACGCCGTCGTAGTTTGCGTCGATCATTTGTACCCGATCCGCCCATGGCGTGATGTTGAAGCGGCCGCGTTCACCGAGGTTGAGCAGGACCGGCTTAGCGTCGTGCAGCAGGCTGAAGACCCGCAGCGGACCGTTTGCCGTGACCAGGTCGAGGTCGGGCATGCGGCGCCCAAGTAGGGGGTGTCCTTCGCCAAGGTCATAGTGAATGTCCAGCCCAGACAGCATCGCAGCAAATCGCTTGCGAGGCTCCTCCATGCCGAGGAGCTCGGCCATTGTATCGCGCAGGGCCTTGGTGCGTTCGTCTTCGCGGCGAAGCGCGACTGCGGCCATCGCATTGCGCAACACCCGAGCACCGACCGGGTGACGCTCGGCATGGTAGGTGTCCAGCAGGCTCTCCGGCGATGTCCTCTTGACCACCTGGGCCAGCTTCCATCCCAAGTTCACTGCGTCCTGCGCACCCGTTTGAAGGCCCTGTCCACCGTCGGGCGGATGTATGTGCGCGGCGTCCCCGGCCACCAGCACTCGTCCCTGGCGGTAGGCTTCGGCCTGCCGGGTGGCATCAGTAAACCGGGACATCCAGGTTGGACAGTGGATCCCGTAATCGGTTCCGTAGACAGCGATAAGCGCCTCGCTGATATCGGCCAAGGTGGGCTCGCCGGTGGCTCCGACCTGCCGTTCGGTCACCAGAATACCGACCGGTCCCCGATCCGCGTAGACCACCCTGCCGTCGCGAATCTCGTATTCCACCCTGCCCAAGGAATGAATGCCGAGGGCGTCACGGTGGATGCCCCATTCAGGCGGCGTCTCGGCCAGCTCGGCCTCGGCGATCAGATTGCTGGTTGTTGGATCCGACCCCAGGAACGCGATGCCGGCGGCCTTGCGGACCAGACTGCGTCCGCCGTCGCACCCGACGAGATATTGCGCCCGCAGCGACCGTCCGTCACTGAGCACGACATCGACGCCGGAGGCGTCCTGCGCGAAGCCCGTCACCTCGATGCCGCGATAGATCGGCGCGGCCAGTTCCCGGACCCACGCGGCGAGGATGCGCTCGATATGGTTCTGCCGCAGCCCGAGCCCGTAAGGGTGGCGGGTCGGAAAGTCGCTGATGTCCAGCCGATTCCCCGCGAACCCGGCAACCTGCGCCTTCTGCCCCTCACAGAGGAACCGATCGGCAATTCCCCGCTGATCGAAGACCTCGATGGTGCGTGAATGGAGACCTCCCGCGCGCGAGCCGGCAAGATCCTGGCTGGGGCGCCGCTCAATAGTGGCAACATCGACACCAGCCAACGCCAACTCGGCCGCCAACATCAGCCCGGTCGGGCCCGCGCCCGCGATCAAGACATCGGCATCCCGCATGGTTGTCAGATTTGTCCGTCGTTCGCGTGGCAGGTTAGGCGCGCGCCGCACCGAAGAGATGTGCACGCGCACGCCTCCGTTGGCACCCATAAAGCTGAGCCAGCCTGGGTTTTGCAATTCTTGAACTTCGCTGGGTCGGCCCCATTTGGATGTTAGGAGCTTATCCGTGCCGCGTAGGCTGCGCCCCCTACTCCCACTCGATGGTGCCGGGGGGCTTCGAGGTGATGTCGTAGACGACGCGGTTGATGCCGCGCACCTCGTTGATGATGCGCCGCGCCGCATGGCCAAGGAATTCGTGGGAGAAGTCGAAATAGTCCGCGGTCATGCCGTCGGTCGAGGTGACCGCGCGGAGCGCGCAGACATAGTCGTAGGTGCGCGCGTCCCCCATGACGCCGACGGTGCGCACCGGGAGCAGCACCGCGAAGGCCTGCCAGATGGTGTCGTAGAGCCCGGCCTTCCTGATCTCGTCGAGATAGATGGCGTCGGCCTGGCGCAGGATCGCAAGCTTGTCCTCGGAGACCTCGCCGGGAACGCGGATAGCGAGCCCCGGCCCAGGGAACGGATGGCGGTTGACGAAGGCCGGCGGCAGGCCGAGCTCGCGGCCGAGCACCCTCACCTCATCCTTGAACAGTTCGCGCAACGGCTCGATCAGCTTGAAGCGCATGCCCTTCGGCAGGCCGCCGACATTGTGATGCGACTTGATGGTGACCGAGGGACCGCCGGAGAAGGAGACGCTCTCGATGACGTCGGGATAGAGCGTGCCTTGGGCGAGGAAATCGACCTTGCCGAGCTTGTCGGCCTCGTCGCCGAACACCTCGACGAAGAGGCGGCCGATGGTCTTCCGCTTCTCTTCGGGGTCGGTCACGCCCGCGAGCGCGGCGAGGAAGCGCGCGCCGGCATCGACCGCGACGAGCGGGATGTTGTAAGCCCCTCGGAAGAGATCGACGACTTCCCTCGCCTCGTTCTCGCGCATCAAGCCGTGATCGACGAAGATGCAGGTGAGCTGATCGCCGATTGCCTCATGGATCAGGAGCGCGGCGACGGCAGAATCGACGCCGCCGGAAAGGCCGCAGATGACGCGGCCGTCCTTGACCTGCTCGCGGATGCGCGCGACCTCGGTGTCGCGGAACTGCGCCATGGTCCAATCGCCGCGGCAGCCGGCGATGTTACGGACGAAATTCGCGATCAGCTTGGCGCCGTCTGGGGTGTGCACCACCTCGGGATGGAACTGCACGCCGTAGAGCTTGCGGGCGTCGTCGGCGATGGCCGCGAACGGCGCGCCGTTCGACACCGCCACGGCGCGGAAGCCGTCAGGCAGCTTGGTGACGCGGTCGCCGTGGCTCATCCACACCGGCGCCCTGGTCCCAGGCTGCCATACGCCCTGGAACAGCGGCGTGTCGGCAACGACCTCGAGCTCGGCGCGGCCGAACTCGCGGGTGTGCCCGCCTTCGACCTGGCCGCCGAGGCTCGCGACCATGGCCTGCTCGCCATAGCAGATGCCGAGGATCGGCGCGCCTGACTTGACCACCGCCGGCGCGAGCTGCGGCGTTCCCGCCTCATGCACGGATGCGGGGCCGCCGGAGAGGATGATCGCCTTGGGCAGCACCGGGCCCAAGGCCGCTTCCGCCTTGTCGTAGGGCACGACCTCGGAGTAGACGCCCGCCTCGCGCACGCGGCGCGCAATCAGCTGGGTGTATTGGGCGCCGAAATCGACGATCAGGACTTTGTCCGGATGATCCGACATGGCGTTGGTTATCGAAATGTCCGCGAGTCGGCAATGGCCGCTGCGGTCCAATCGCCCCTCGCCCTAGCCTGATCGCTTGCGCCGGTGATGCCCGCGTGCGTGCGTGCGACGCTTCGAGTGCCCCGCCCGACGCCGGGTCGAAGGACGCTGCCGATTTGGGTTCAAAGCCTCGTCGGTGGTGACGAGCAGCGTGCCGGAATGCATCAACTGCTCAAGGGTCGCGGTCAGCTTGGCATTGCTGTCGAGCCGCTCAAGCGGTTTCGTGTGTGCGACCGCGACGCCGGGGACCGGCTCGAAGCCGCCTCCCCTCCATATCCTGGCGCTGCCCGCGAGCTCGCCGCCGCGCCAGACGAACATGCTTGTGCCGAGCGGCTCGGCCGGGTTGGCGATCTTGGCCGGGCCCTCGGCGACGATGGTGCCATCCTGGACCACGTAGATCCTGCGGTCCGCCGCCGACACCAGAATCGTCGTGTCGGCGTCCGGACC
>Ga0307444_1000991_pt1 | contig 12569 bp, 12 predicted proteins | sample SalMarSW160340MG_FD_202145 | JGI IMG/M metagenome (GOLD analysis project Ga0307444, IMG submission 202145) | Salt marsh sediment microbial communities from the Plum Island Ecosystem LTER, Massachusetts, United States - SW1603-40 | ecosystem: Environmental > Aquatic > Marine > Intertidal zone >... | reverse complement strand
GGGATAGATCCTTCCGCGATAGGCGCCGCGCAGCAGCTTCGGGATTGGTGGCAGCCCAATCGGCGCCGTGAGTTCAATGACCTCGTCGACGCGAGAAAGCACTTCGGGGGTGGCGACGACGCTGACAAAGATCGGAAAGTTTCGCTCCTTCAAGAGCACAGCATGCTTGAGGAATTTCGCCAGTCCCCTTCGCCGCTCGCGCTCCTCGACATGAAGACCGGCATTGATGAAGCTAATGCGTGACGGGTCCACGCACTCGGAAAAGTCGACGACACCCGGATGCGTCAGGTTGGAGTTGAACGAAAGATAATGTCTCCCAGAAAGCAGTCGGCAGAGGTCTGCGAAGCGGGGATAAATCGTCGGTTCTCCCCCCGTAAGGTGGAGAAGCCACGTCAGACCTGTTCGATCGAAAGCTCGGGCCCATACATCAGGCTCGGCGTAGACGGTCAACGCCTCTCCGAGCAGCGATGGAGGAAGAAAGCAATAGGGGCATCGGTAATTGCACGTGGCGAGGAGGAACCAGTCGGCCTCCACGTCGCAGCGCATCGCAACCTCGCGTGCCAAGGTTCGCCGCGGCCGCGTAAGGCTGACCTGTGACGCTCCGGACACTTGGTCCACTGAAAGCCCCCGTCAAAAGCCCGCAGGTTTCCCCAATGACGCCAGAATACCACCCGCCCGGATATCACGCGAGGCCGTGTTGCCTCCAAGACAGCCAGTCGGCGCCTTAAAAAGCAGGGGAAACCGCCAAGCGAAGGACACAGTGATGGTGGCACGTCCTACGGTCGCGCGTGGGCCGGGTGTTGGCTTCCGAAGGCCTAAGCCTCAAAAAACGAGCGCGTCGAGACGTTGCCGCCGTGGATGTTATAGATGTAGTTGCTTTGCGGCCTAACGCACATCTTCATGCCGGGGATCTTGCCGAGGTGGCGGCGCCATAGGAAGTCGTCCGGCGCCCCGGTATCCTCAACCTCGAGGATGGCGAGTGCGGCCTTGCGCGACAGCGCAATTGTCGGGGGCATGACTTCGGGGATGCCGAGCTCGTGGTCCTCCTCCGTCAGGCCAAGGCTTTTCAGCTGCTGTGGCACGAGGCGGGCACCATTGAGATATCCATCTGAGGAAGAGCCCGAGTAGTCCCAAGCCCGCTCCTTGAAATCCCTCACCACCTCCTCGACGTAGTTGCTGAAATAGATGTCGTCGTCGTCGATCTTGAGAAGGAGGTCGTATTGCTGGAGCAGCTCGGCATCGATGTGAGCGAGGTGGTCCCCTTGTGACGATTTATGCGGCCCGTAGGCGATGGTGACGCCGGGGAGGTTGCCGAGGTCACCCAGAATCGTTTCGTAATCGCGGCGGATCCTCGCCACGTCCTCCTTAAAGGCGTTTATGTAAATCGCGTGGTCGGCTGGGTAGCTCTGGCGAGCCATCTGCATGATGCAGTGCCGGAGCAGAAGCGGCCGGTCTCGGCTCGATGTCATCGCGATGACGCGGACTTTCCCGTGATCGGTCATTAGGCCTCATCAACGTCCGCAAGAGTGCAGAGACGCTCTTCCCAAGCGAGCGTATGGGCGACGATGCGATCGAGGTCGTCGAAACGAGGTTGCCAGCCCAACAGCGTTCTTAGGTTCCCTGCATCAGCGACAAGCGCCGCCGGGTCGCCAGCTCGGCGCGGCGCGTTGACCACAGGCACTTCGCCTTTGGAGACGCGCTCAACGGAGCGAATCACCTCAAGCACGGAGTAGCCTCTGCCGTAGCCACAGTTAAGGATCTCAGATCTCCCCCCGGAGCGTAGGTAGCCAAGGGCGGCGAGGTGGGCTGGACCAAGGTCGGTGACGTGGATGAAGTCGCGCACGCAGGTTCCATCCGGGGTATCGTAGTCGGTGCCGAAGAGTTGCAGATATGGCCTCCGTCGAAGCGCCGTCTGCGCCGCCACCCTGATCAGATGCGTGGCATGCGGCGACGACTGTCCGATCCGGCCTTCGGGATCGGCTCCTGCGACGTTGAAGTAGCGGAGCGCAACGTAGCGGAGATTCGAGACTGACGCGGCATCCGCCAACATCAATTCGGTCATCATTTTTGAGTGCCCATAGGGGGAGATCGGCTTAAGTGCGGCCTCCTCGGTCACAAGGTTGCCTTCGGCGACGCCGTATACGGCAGCGGTGGAGGAGAAGATGAAGTGCGTCACGCCGGCGGTGACCACCGCTTCGATCAGGCTACGCGATTTGCAGGTGTTGTTTAGGTAATATCGCAAAGGTCTCCGAACCGACTCAGCGACATCCACCGCGCCAGCGAAGTGCAACACGGCGTCGGCGCGAGTTTCCTCGATCGCCCTTGTCACCAATGCGGCGTCGGCAATGTCACCTTCGATGATGTTGACGGCGTCGGGCACGGCCGAGCGAAACCCGGTTGAGAAGTCGTCGAGGACCGTGACGTCCTCGCCCGCCTCGAGCAGCGCCAGCACCACGTGGCTGCCGATGTAGCCCGCGCCTCCTGTTACGAGCACGCTCATTGAACACATCCCAGGCAGCACAGTAAGGGAGCGAAGGTCAAAGTCCGAGACCCTTTCGGTTGAGCAGCCACTCCGTCTCGCTGATCTGTCCTCTCGTCCCCTCGAGATACTCCCGCCATCGCGGGGCTAGGTCGGCCGGTGCAAGCTCACCATCGTCACGGACGTCGTTGCTCCGCGACCGCCATGCCACAAGGTTTGCTTCTTGCGCAGGTTCGGTGCAAGGGCCGCGATAGGCGCTGACGTGCTCGGCACCATTGGCCCAGCGGTAAATATATGACGCGCATCCGCCGAACTCGGTTGTGGCCAGGAGCTTAGCCTCCTCCGTCTGCCTGATGACAGGATGGTCAGTATACTCCGGGTGGGTGTCTACGGGCGCAGCCATCAGATAGTCCGATCGGAACACCCACGATCCCTCGAAGGTATTGACGTGACGGCTGAAGGCCTCGTTGTTCATGGAGATCCAACTCGACGCTGGCTTCCATGCGACGCTCGTGCCGATGTGATCGAGACATTGTTCCAGATGCCAAGGCAAATAGAGATCATCGTCATCCCACCAGTGAATAAGGTCAGTTGATGGCCTCGCCAGCTCATGCATCCTCTGGCGAATAAAGCGAAGCGAGCCGCGAGGTGCCGCCTCGTTGACGACCCGCACCCTTGGATGGTTGAAGTGCAGCGGCGTCGGATGTTGGTTGTAAATCAGCAGGGTAGCCTGCGAGAGAGCCGTTTGATGCAAGAAGCAGGCTAGGGCCTCGCAGGCGATGCTAAATCTGCCACTCGTACCCATGAGGCAATCTATTTGCATGCAACGATCCCGTCTTGAGCCGTCGCGCTGCCGTACGGGCTGTGAAGCCTATGCGGAGATAGAGTTTTCCAGCGTGACAAATCTGCAACAGACGGCGATTGATTTGCAAAGTATGCTTTGCGAAATTCATTCGACTCTTAACGACTTTGAGCATCAAGGGGGAAGCAATGGATCCCAAGTCAAAGGGACCTGATCGCCGGAAATTCCTGACGATCACCGGATTAGGCGGCGTTGTGTCAACGCTTGCTCTGCCCGGCAGCTGGACAAAGCCCATCGTCAAGTCTGTCATAGTCCCGGCGCACGCCGAAGCGTCGCCCCCGCCGAAAACGACCAAACCTCCGCATACGACGAAGCCACCACACACCACGAAGCCTCCGCGCACCACGAAGCCTCCGGTCACGACGAGGCCGCCGGTCACCACGCAGCCGCCCGGCACCACTCAGCCGCCTGTCACTACTCAGCCGCCGCCGGTAACCACCCTGCCGCCGCCGGTCACCACAACGCCGGCGCCGACGACGACACAGGACATTCCTGCTTGATTTCCTGAGGTCACTCGAGGGTGTCCAGCGTGGCCGTGTCAAGGCGGAAATCAGCTTCCGTCTCCCGAAGGGAGCAGCTTACAAAAACGCAGTCCGCCCTCAAGCGGCTGACGCTATCGCTGCACGACCAAACCGTGGAGCTCGCCTTCCCGAAAAGTCTCGAGCGAGACCTCAGGCGCCTGTTTCCATCGCCTGGGCACATCGCTCCAGCAGCTTGCGACGTCACCCTCACGGAGGATGATGAGGGTTATGTCATATCCTCGAGCGGTACGAGGCTGGCGGACGGCATGTCGCGCGATCAGCTGTTGCTCACCACCCTTGAGGAGGTGACCAAGCAGCTCATCACCCGCCTGAGATCCGCCGTCGCGTTGCACGCCGCCGCAGTTGCCTACGGCAACACTTCAGTTCTCATTCCCGGTGTCAGCGGATCCGGCAAATCTTCAATTGCCGCTTGGCTGCTCGACCGGGGCTTCACCTACCTCACCGATGAGGTCGCGGTGCTTCTTGAGCATGGCCGTATCTTAGGGCTTTCCCGCGCCGTGGTATTGAAGCCAGGAGCAGCGGAAGTTGCCGCAACGCTCTCGGCGTTGCAAAACGGAAGCATCATCGAGTGCGGCTCACACATATTGGGACTGCCTGCCGACGTCGACGCCCTTCCGCAGCCTCGTGGCGTCGGCTTGATGATTTTTCCCCAATTCGAGGCTGGCGGTGACGTTAAGATCCAGCCCATGTCCCCCGGCGAAGCGGGATTAAAGCTAATCGCCTCTAACTTGAATGCCCGCAACCTAACGGACGGTGGCCTCGGGTCGATCGCTGCTCTCGCACGTGAGACGCCTGCCGTTGCCTTACGCTACGGCAAGTTCGAGCAGCTCGCGGGCACGCTCGACGAACTCCTCCGGCTCGTGATCGACAAGAACTGGAGTGTTGCCGAAGTACGACGGTTCCTCGGAGCATTCTCCACACCGGGAGAGATGCCGTCTCCTCCAATCGCCGAGATCCGACACCCGATACCTGATCCGACGCCACGCAAAGATGCAAAGGTCAGCCTCACCGTCGGCATGACAAGCTACGATGACTACGACGGCGCCTATTTCAGTCTCCAGGCGATGCGGCTCTATCACCAAGAGGTGCTGGGAGAGGTGGAATTCCTCCTCATCGACAATCACCCGGACGGCGCCTGCAGCAAGCCGCTCAAACATCTCGAGACGAGCATCCCGAATTACCGGTACGTGCCTAAGAACGGGCGACACGGAACGGCGGTACGTGAGTGCGTGTTCGAGGAGGCCTCAGGCGAGTTCGTGCTCTGCATGGACTCCCACGTTTTCCTGGTGCCTGGGGCGCTAGAGCGGCTCCTACAATATCTTCGGGACAACCCCAACACTCTTGATTTGCTGCAAGGGCCGCTCCTTGGAGATGACCTCAAGACGCTCTCGACGCATTTTAAGCCTGACTGGCGCGATGGGATGTTCGGGTACTGGGCTCTCGATGAGCGGGGGCGCGATCCCGACACTGAGCCGTTTGAAATACCGATGCAGGGTTTGGGCGTGTTTGCCTGCCGAAGACAAGCGTGGCCAGGCTTCAATTCCGAGTTCCGTGGGTTTGGTGGCGAAGAGGGCTATATCCACGAGAAGTTCCGTCAGCGGGGCGGCAGAACGCTTTGCTTGCCGTTCTTGCGCTGGGTGCACCGCTTCAACCGTCCGCTCGGCGTTCCCTATCCGAATTCGTGGCATGACCGAATTCGCAACTACGTCATCGGATTTCAGGAGCTCGGGCTACCGACAGCGCCAATGGAGGAGCACTTCAGCAAGCTCCTCGGCGCCGGACCGGCCTCGTCAATCTTTCGCTCGATCAAGGACGAGCGAGGTCACTCATCGACGAAGAGTGCACCCTTATCGAGGAGCATCGACACAGCCTGCTCGACGTCCTGAGGCAAGCTGGCTTTCGCCTCGGGGTAGCTCTCAATCAGAAGGTCGACGATGTCCTTGGCACTCCTGGTGCCGTCGCAGAGCTTCCACACGACGGCAGCGCTTTCGTTGAGGTAGATCGCAGTCTGTGAGCCGGTTCTATAGAGAAGCGTCTCATCTTGAAGATCTTCGACAAAAAAATCGGCGCTTCGCATCAAGCTACGAGAGTCCATCGTTGCTACCCCAGTCACCCTGATCCTTTAGCGCACCATATCTCATGAGCTCGCGAAAGATATAGCGGCGCCAACTGTTGTAAACGATCCAGCTGTCACTCGTGGCGGTTAGCGTAGCGCCGCCCCGCAGCAACCCGACGACCCAGCTTTCACGGGCTATGGTCAAAGACTTCGCGAGCTCAGAGCATCTCGCGTCCCCCATCAGCTGAGCTGCTAAGGTAAGACCAATTAGCGCCGGCACGCGTGTGCCGGTGCGCTCTAGGATTTCCTGAAAGCGAGCCTCTTCTTCAATCGGCAGTGTGCGAGCGGCTTGGCACACATCGACGACATGCCTGAGCCAAGCGAAGTAGTGCATCGCCCCATGGGTGACGGCCACCGCAAGCTGCGTCGAGGCGGCGAGCGGTTTGTCCATCACATCAGCGTGCCTGAGGGAGAAGGCACGACGCATGCGAGGGGAGTGGACGAGGTTGCTGTGCACCTCAAGCAAGGCCCCCGTGTGGGAGTGGATCCACTTGGCTTCAAGCCTCTGCTGATCGCTAATTTCCTTGGCAAAGCCTTGCGCGTCCAGCACAGCCTCAAGCGCTGTGACCGCATCCGCTTCAATCAGGAGATCGATATCGGTGAAGGGGCGTAACGCGGGGCGTGGGTAAATCGTTTCCGCGAAGACGTGCCCCTTAACGATGGCGATGGGAAGCCCGGCCGCAGCCTTTATCATGCGAATGGCGTGATGGTGGAGCATTGCCGAAAGGGCGAGTTGTTCAATTCTGTCCTCTTCGGCGCGATGACGAAGAACCTGGAACTCATCACCGGCGGGGAAGGACAAGTTTTGCAGGACGATCGGCAGCACGCGGTGCGCCGCCGCTTTATCAAGAAGGCGCTGTACCTGTGTTTGGGACAAAGCGAGGATAGGAGAAGGCCCAACCTGTGGGCCAAGGGGGTCGATGCAGCGCAGCAGCAAAGGGCCAATCATAATACTAGCATGAATAATCCGCCGGAGGCATCCACGCCATCTGCAAACTTTGAGGAGTGCTAGTCCCCCTTAGCGCTAGCAGCAATCGCCCGCGAGCCGATGCCTGCAAAGAAGGGGGCGCTCTCACCTCTGAGGCTTGGAGGAAGCGTTAGCTTTGCGCTGCTCGAGAGGCGCAGAGGTCGAGGAGATGACGGTCGGCTGCACCTAGCGTTACCTTAGCTGCATCGTAATCAAGCCATATGCCACCTGAGGTGGAGTATGGAGCCGCCCCTTTCAATGTCGCGGTGTAGAGGAAAGTTACACCGTCAACCCCTGGTGTACCCTCAACCGAAACGAATGCCGGTGATGATTTCTCGTAGGGAAGTCGAGCCAGCCACGCGTCGACCTGCGTCTCGATCGATATCCAGCCGCTCAATTCTTGGCGAGGAAGCTCAAGGCGCCCCGAGCGTAGCGCGTGCACGAGCACCCTGCCATCGCCCCCCCAGACTATCAGGATGGCTTTCGCCAACGTCGCCCGCTGCACGCGCAGGAGGATGCGCCAAAGCTTGATCACCATCCGTCGAACGAGCGGTGACCGAGACACGGCACGAACGCCCTGAAGTCTTGGTTCTTAAGTTGGGGTCGCCGCCTGCAGCTCCCGTTGCGGTAACGTGCGGGCGACATACCAGCGCTCGGCCTTTGCAAGCGGCAGCCACGCGCTGCAGCAACCTGAGTTTGACGCACCGCTACTCTGACTTGTCATCTGCGTCCCCGTTCCGCCAGCGTCGACTTGAGCTTCCCAAAGTTGTGTCCTCGCCAGGCTGCGCGTGACGCTAGCGCCGAACCGAGGCCAAAAAAAGAGGAGGCGCGGGGCCTTCTCCATCCAGGATGCGAACGTCGCGAGGGTCATGATCGTGGAGCGCTACCGGCGGAAGCCCGAGCCGAATAATTCGGTGGTCGGCCTGATATTGGCATCAATCCATCGCGAGCTTCCGCTCGAGGCGGCGATCGTCAGCCGGGAGGCCGAACCCGGAAGGGCATGACCGAGGGAGAGGTCGAGAAGGAAATTGAGCGGCTTAAGTCGGCGCGCTCCCGCCGCAGTGCCTAGGCACGCTCGTATTCGGTGCCTCCGCCGGGAAAAGTAGCCCCGGAGTTGGGATGCACGCGGGGCTGTCAAGTTGGACGAGCTAAGTTGGTGTTCTTGGCTGACGATTGATTGCCAGCATTGCAGGTTAGCAGATCAATTGTCCGGGGCTATATCTTCTTTACTGCAGGTGAAGAAACCAGCCGCTCATGTAGAGCGTGTGTGATACAATCTATAAGGGCAGGAAACAGATTGAGCAATTTAAGGGTGGGTGACGCCAGGGCACTTATTTGCGAAACGAAGGCAAGAGCTGCGGCGCAAGGCGAGCCGTCACGGACTCTCCATGCCTCAGCCGCTTGATAGGGCCTCGGGATCACCGAACTGCCTGAGCCAGTTGCGCTCCGCCTCAACGAGGGACTCCCGCCGCGTCGCTCCGCGGCCGTAGGCCGTTCGTTCGCCGTCGGTGATTTTCGTCTGATACATCTTCTCGTAGCCCTTGATGCGCTCGAAGACGTTGCGGCGCGCCCGCCAGGTCTTGTAGGTGAGGTCGTCCATATCTCCAGAGACGCGCAACTTCTGTGCCGCAATTGCCCACCGAAGAGAAACGCGGGCAAAAGGTTGGAGCGCTGAGGTGTCAAAGACGTGACGCCTGAGGAGGCGTTTTGTCGCTGTAGCCGCAGTCGCCGTGTGGGAGGGTGCCGCCGTCACCAGCCGCCTTGGGGAATTCTTTTACTCCTCGGCGCCGCGGCGGTAGATGTCCTCAAACCGCACGATGTCGTCTTCGTTGAGGTAGGCGCCCGATTGCACCTCGATGAGGAAGGCTGGGATCTTGCCCGGATTGGAGAGGCGGTGTTTTTCGCCGACGGCGATGTAGGTCGACTGGTTCTCGGTGAGAAACGCGATTTCTTCACCCTTCGTCACTTCGAGGGTGCCGCTCACCACCACCCAATGTTCCGAGCGGTGGTGGTGACTTTGGAGTGAAAGCTTCGCTCCCGGCTTCACCATCAAGCACTTGACTTGATAGCGGTCCCCGCGATGGAGCCCCTGGTACCACCCCCAAGGCCGATAGACGCGGTCGTGACGCAGCGTGATGTCGCTGCCGTTGCTTTTGAGCTCGGCGACCACCGATTTGATCTCCTCGGCATGCTCCTTCGACATCACGAGCACGGCGTCGCGCAACGCGATGACGACCAAATCCTTCACCCCCACAAGCGTGACGTAAGCGTTGTCGCTGTAGACAAAACAGCCTTCGCTGCCGGCTAACGCAATGTTGCCGTTGCTCTTGATCACGTTACCGTGCGCATCTTTTTCTGAGTAGCTCCAAAGCTCCGACCAGGAGCCGACATCGCTCCACCCCGTGGTCAGGGGAACGCAAACGATGTTGCCGGCCTTCTCCAGAATCGCATAGTCAAGCGAGATCGAGGGTGCTTGCCCGTAGCTCTCGCCGAGAGATCGGAACTCAAGGTCTATCACCGACTCATTCAGCGCCCGGCGGCAGGCCGCGAGAATTGAGGGGGCATGCGTCTCGAATAACTGCAGCAGCGCGACGGCCGAAAACAGGAAGATGCCGGCGTTCCAGTAAAAGTTGCCATCCTCGAGATATTTCTCGGCGGCCTCGCGCGTCGGCTTTTCGACGAAGCGTCTGACAGCGAGAGCGGCATTTGCGCGCCCTCCTGGGCTCACTTCGATGTAGCCGTAGCCGGTGTGTGGACAGTCCGGCTCGACGCCAAAGGTGACGAGCTTCCCCTCTTGTGCTGGCGCAATGCCGAGTTCGACGGCTTCGCGGAAGGCGCCCACGTCGGGAATAGCGTGATCGGAGGGCGCCAGCAGCACGAGCGCGTCGGGGTCGGCGCGGACAGCGATCAAAGCGGCGACGCAGGCCGCAGGTCCGGTGTTGCGCCCAACGGGCTCGAGCACAATGTTAGTGAAGCTCGCACCAATTTCCTGCAGCTGCTCTGCCACCAGGAACCGATGCTGGTGGTTGGTGAGGACGGAAAGCGGCGCGAAGAGATCGCCAATCAGGCGGCGGCAGGTCTCCTGAAATAGCGACAGGGGCCCGGTCAACCGGTGGAACTGTTTCGGGAAGGCTTCACGGGAGAGGGGCCATAGCCGCGTTCCGGCGCCGCCGCAGAGAATGAATGGCCAGATTTCACGCATCTTCTACCGACGTACAACCAAACCGGGTACCTCTTGGACTTTAGACGAGGTAGTTGCTCAAAGCCAATCCTTCGGAGGGGACCCCGCGGGGTACCTATTTGGGGGTGCGGCAAGCTCCCTAGCACGACAGGGCTCGCGAAAACGGCGCCCACTGGGGCCAGCTCGCTAGCGGCAATTATTCCCCTCTCCATCGCCCCTGATAGCCATCGGTTTTCGCACTGCTGGCTACCAGTTGCGACAGCAATCCAAACCCATGCTAAATTCGCTCGTGTCGGACTTTCTAGAGGGTAGGCGAAGCGACTTTACGGACTCGGTGAACTTGAAGCCGAGGTGCGTGCGCCTTGTTGTTCGGCAGACTGAGCGTGGTGAGGATCTCGACGCCGACGTGCTAGGACGCGCAGTCGTGGAGCGATACGACCGAGCCATGATGCGCGGCCACGAAGCCCCAGGCGTCGTTCCGCTTCGCCGAGACTGAATCAGATGAAGCGACAGGAGTGGATTAGGTCGATTTTGCTTATTGTCGCGCTGCTCGTCCTATCAATCCTGGTGGCGCAGAGTCGCCGGAACTGTGAAATACCCGGCTCCTCGTGGGTGCCCTGCATTTGGGGGCGAACCTCTGGGCAAATAAGCCACATTCAGTAAGATTCGACGCGAAGAGCCGCTGTGTCTCCATGGCGGTCTACGCAGCGTGGACGCGGTTCGATCTGGGTTGTGGCGTGCGCGGTGAAGAGGCTACCTCCAATCGGGCCCATCGTCTCCGTGGCTCGCAAGGAGACGTCATGCAAGCGTCCTTGTTGCTGCAACTGCTGATCCTGCTGGTGGTGGCCAATGGCGCCGCGGTCGTCGCCAAGAAGCTTCTGGGGGACGCCTATGGCCGGCCGATTGATGGTGGCGCCCTCTTCTTGGATCAGCGACCCATATTCGGGCCTTCCAAGACCATCCGCGGTGTCGTCGCGTCTTTGCTCGCGACGTCGGCATGCGCGGCGCTAATGGGTCTCGGATGGGGGCTGGGAGCTCTCGTCGCGACGTTCACTATGGCTGGCGATCTTTTTTCCAGCTTCGTCAAGCGCAGGCTGCGCCTCGCGACGAGCAGCATGGCCATGGGTCTCGATCACATCCCGGAATCTCTCTTTCCTCTGCTGGCGAGCCGGCTTCTGCTGCCGCTCAGCATTCTCGACATCGTCGCCGGGGTAACGATCTTCGTGACTGGCGCGGTGCTGCTGTCACCAATTTTGTTCAAGTTGAGGATCCGTGACGAGCCTCACTGAGCGGGGGATGGATGGAGGTGGTGCAGCACGATTTCGGGCGGGCAATTAAAACGCACCGGGACGACAGATGATCCCGTGCCGACCGAGGTATAGCCGATCAACTCGTTATATCGCCAAGGGCCTGAACCCATGCGCCGCGGTAGAACCGAATCGAGCGTAATTGGCATGCCGCCTGGGAGGCAAATCTGGCCGCCGTGGGTGTGGCCACTCAACATGACATCAAACTTGGCGTCTGCAGCCTCTCGGTAAACTTCCGGGGTATGTGAAATCAAAATCGAAAACTCATCGCTTGGTATCGCGCCGGCGACCTTAGCTATGCTTTCCATGCGATAGAAGTGGGCGTCGTCGATGCCGGCAAGGTGGAGACGCTGTTCGTGGCGCTCAAACGTCTCGCTTTCGTTGAACAGCATTCTGATTCCGATCGCCTCCAATCCGGGGACCAAGCGAATTGTATCGTGGTTGCCGAGCACGCCATAGATTGGCCCCTTGAGGGCGGCGCACAGTCGCGTCATTCCGTCGAGGGTCGCGTCGTATGGACCGTGTGTCTCGCCTCTATAGTCCCCCGTTAGCACGCACACGTCGTAGCGGAGGTCACCAAGAAGATCGATTACGCGTGCGATCGCCGCTTCACTCATGTCGACGTGAAGGTCGCTGAGTTGAAGAAGGGTGAAACCTTCGAAGGCCTCCGGCAGGTGCGGGGATCTGATGTGATTGTGCCTAACCACAACCTTGGCGGCATTGCGGACGCCCCGCGCGTAGAGACCCGTCACCTTGAGGACAGCGCGGATAATCGCGCGGGACAGATACGAATTCTCGATGTGAAAGAAGTTGAGACCTTGACCGAAGATCTGAGCCTCGTGGTCTCTTTCGACGGCTAGTCGCTGCCGTACATGATGTGGGCCGAGCCGCCGCTCAAGCGGCGCGAGCGCATCTTGCTCCGCTATTGTCGCAAGCGCTTGGTGCACCAGAATGCTCCCCGAGCCGGCAGGACGCGCGACGTCGTGCACTGGGCTTTCGGCGACATCGACAGCCTGGAGATTTGACTTTGTCACACCCCACATTCGACGCAGGCCCCCTCCTGAGGGCAATCATGGACGACGATTGAGACGGAAATCCAGTGTGCGATTGTTCTC
>Ga0307444_1000990_pt1 | contig 12577 bp, 9 predicted proteins | sample SalMarSW160340MG_FD_202145 | JGI IMG/M metagenome (GOLD analysis project Ga0307444, IMG submission 202145) | Salt marsh sediment microbial communities from the Plum Island Ecosystem LTER, Massachusetts, United States - SW1603-40 | ecosystem: Environmental > Aquatic > Marine > Intertidal zone >... | reverse complement strand
CCGGAGACTGCAAGCCCTTCCAGCTTCCCATCCTGTGTCATCGTCATCAACGGTGGATTGGAGATGCGGGCAAAAAGTGAAAGGAAAGTATCACCGAGGAGGCTGGCCGATTTAAATCCTCCCCTTGTTGTACCTATCTTGAGGATATGTTTATCCCCAACGTTACCCACCTGTTTTTCTGAACAGGCATTAAGAAGAGCGACAACCAGAATTAGAACGACGAGTGATAACCGATTCTTGCTGACCATCCCGCTTCCTGATACTTATGGATCTTCCGCTTGAACCGTTACGCCGAATCTCGCTAAGGAGATCGGGATCGATCGAATCCCTTTGCCCAGTGAATTTATCTCTTCGAGCATCCAACCGTTTTGTTTTTCATCCTTGCTACCTAAAATTGTCAATGATCCCCCTTTGCCTCCTGCTCCGTTCACCTTCCAGCCTATCGCTTTATGCTTTTTGGCAATGGCGATGACAGCGTCAGCCTCCTCTGATATGAGCCCCGCGTGCAACGATCTTTGGCACTCGTTGTTCTGGATCATCACTTCACCGAATCCATCAAGATCTCCTTCGAGCAACCGATCTTTTGCTTGTTCGGCCAAGGACCTCAACGCCTGGATGATCGAGAATTGAGCCCCCTTTTTTTCAAGAAATGCGATAACTTCTTCATGCATGGCAGATGAGCTGTGGGATTGTCCCAAGTAGATCAGGGATAATCGTTGGCCCATTCCCTCGAGAATAGGCTCTGCGATATCCAGTTTTGTGACCGTGGCTTCAGGATATTTGAACATGTCAATGAAGCAAATACCCCCAAGAGCCGAGGCCATTTGATCTTGTATCCCGCTCTGCAATCCCAGCTTTACTGTTTCTACGCGGTGAGCCATATAAGCGATCTCCAGTGCCGGAAGTTCCTGAGCAGTGAGTTGACTCAGGGCTCCCAACAGGGTCACGCATACCGAGGCCGATGTGCCTGTAGAACTTCCGGCAGGAACATGGGAGAAGAGGGAGATATGAAGCATCACTTCTTTGGGAATGGCAACTGAATTGATGGCACCCTGGATCAGGGGGTGTTGATCGAAAGCAGGATTCTCAGGGTTGAGCCAAAGAGCTTCCCCATAGTTTTCCAAGCGCACCAATACTCTCTGGTCCACTTTTTTCTTGTTTTCCAGTACTTGGATCCGGACTTCCACCAACGGAAAAACAGCCATGTTGAGGACTTTCCCATGTTGAGCGAACCAGGTATCCGTCCAACCTCCGATATCGTTGATCCGAATCGGAGCTATGGCATGGATGGTTTTGAGGAGATTCATGACCCTGATAAATATAAGAGGATTCCTCCACTAAATCAAGAAAAAACGAAAATGGGGACGATCTCTTATTCTAAATATTTGACAACGGAGGATTTCCCAAATAATATGATTTTTATCCTGTTTTTTGGAGGGAAAAAATGAAAAAATCACTTATCGTATTGGCCATAGCGATATCGATGTTTGCCTGTCAACAGAATCAGGGCACGAATGAAAGCTCTTTAGCCTTCGAGCTTTCGTTTCCCAAGGAACGCAGTGCTGAAGCTTTAGATGGACGGATGTTGCTCCTGGTCTCCAAGGATGATAGCGCTGAGCCTCGATTCCAGATCAGCGACGGACCAGATACACAGCTCGTTTTTGGTATCGATGTCAATGGTTTGAAGCCTGGAGAGGCCGCGGTCATCGATGGGGCTGTTTTTGGTTATCCGCTCAGAAGCATTTCCGAAATTCCCCCCGGAGACTACTGGGTACAAGGCCTCCTGAATCGGTATGAAACTTTCCGCCGATCGGATGGACACACCGTGAAGCTCCCTCCGGATAAAGGAGAGGGCCAACACTGGAATCAGAAACCGGGCAATTTTTTTAGCACCCCCATGAAGGTGTCCATCGATCCGCAAAAAGATAAGGCCATCGCCATCCTTTTGGACCAGGAGATCCCCCCGATTCCTCCTCCCCAGGATACCAAATACATCAAACACATAAAGATGCAGAGCAAGCTGCTGTCGGATTTTTGGGGACGCCCGATGTATTTGGGTGCCTGTATTTTACTCCCCGAAGGTTTTGATGAACATCCCGAAGCCCGCTACCCCTTGGTCGTCAATCATGGACATTTTCCATACACATTCGGCGGATTTCGTGAAGAGCCGCCCGATCCAGATCTCGAGCCCACATACAGCTCGCGGTTCGATTGGGCTGGCTACAACATAACTCAACAGGAATATGCCTATAAATTCTACCAATGGTGGACGGATCCGGCAACGCCGCGTGTCATCATCATCGAGGTCCAACACGCCAATCCGTATTATGATGACTCCTATGCCGTCAATTCCGCCAATCTCGGCCCTTACGGAGACGCCATCACCTATGAGCTGATCCCTCACATCGAGGAAAAATTCCGCGGAATAGGGGAAGGTTGGGCCAGAACCCTGTACGGTGGATCTACCGGAGGTTGGGAAGCTTTGGGTGTCCAAGTTTTTTATCCAGATGAATATAACGGGTGTTATGCGGCTTGTCCCGACCCGATCGATTTTCGCCAATACTGCATGGTCAATATATATGAAGACAAGAACGCCTATTTTCTCGACAGCGAGTTCAAAAAAACGCCGAGGCCGGGCCAACGAAATTGGCTGGGAGAGATCAGTTGCACACTCGAAGAAATAAACCACAGGGAGCTGGTCCTGGCGACGAAAGGCCGGTCCGGAGATCAGTGGGATATCTGGCAGGCCGTTTATTCTCCGGTAGGAGAGGATGGCTACCCCAAGCCGATCTGGGATAAACTGACCGGTCAGATCGATCATGAGGTAGCTGAGTATTGGCGGGAAAATTATGACCTCAGCTACATCCTAAAAAGGGACTGGGCAACCCTGGGCCCCATGCTTATAGGAAAGATCCACATCTATTGCGGGGATATGGATAATTATTACCTGAACAACGCGGTTTACCTGACGGAAGAGTTCCTGGAAAGCACGACAGATCCCTATTACAGCGGTGAAGTGGACTACGGCGACCGCGCCGAGCACTGCTGGAACGGCGATCATACACAGCCCAACGCCATTTCCCGCCTTCGCTATCATCAGATGTTTATCCCCAAGTTCGTGGACCGGATGATGAAAACAGCTCCTGCTGGAGCAGATCTTACCAGCTGGCGTTATTGACGTTTTGACTCTGCTGGGGCCAACAACGGTTTTATGGCGACGAAAATCAAGAATGTGGAACACCCGATTGCCCAAGAATGTGTCCAAAAATTGACAGCAGGCAGGCTTCCACCCTGGAAAGTGGAAGACGAACTTAACTCGATCCATGAGGTGAAAATTCCTGCAAACTTCAGGCTCGCAGCCCTCTGTCGCCAGCATTATATCGAAAAAATCACCGGTGAAAAATTCCGTCATATTTGCGTTCCGGAAAAACCGTACAAAGAGCGTTATCATTGCACAAAAGACGATCTTATCTGGGAGCTGGATGCACGAGATGAAAATCACACCTGCTCTCTTTGCGGGTCCGAATTGAAGCCCTTGAATCAGTATGCTCCACTTGTTGCGAATTATGTGGGAGGCCAGGAGGATTATTTCTCGTATGCAGGGCAGGTCATTGTTAAAGGAGATGTACAGAAAACATTCACGAATCTTCTCGTGTACGGGACGGGTTTGGGACCGACCGGCGTGACCCGAGGGAGTTTTATGATCAATAAATTGGGTGGAGCAGAGGTCAAAATAGAGGATTCGGCTCGGGCAGTCCGTTGTTTGGGATTGATTTTCTCGACCGAAGAGATGAGGCAGAAAGCGCAATCTGCAATCACGGCATTTCTCCCTGAGGCGACAGATAAGATGCAGGAGTTGATGCGTGAATTCGACGGGCGAATCAGCGCCGTGGATTTTGATCGGGCTGAGACCCGCCACGGGTACATCCTCTATGTGGAATTTGTGGGGGAATTTTCGAATTTTCGAGGGCATGGCGATATCAGTCGCGCGGTTGGATTTATCAAACGGGAGGTGGAGAAAAGGCTTCTGTCACAGGGAGTCACGTATGAACTGAGTGTTATCGCACAGGGGCATGATGGCGATCTCAAACCCAGTCCTCGAAACAAAAGGGGGCGTAAAGCTTCAGCCCAGATAAGGATCCCCCTGTCGGATTTTGAGACATTGCTGAAGGTCGATCACGGAAAATTCCTCTCTTTTGTGGAGGTGGATTGCATCGGTTCTCAAAGGCTCGGGTGCGCGTTTTATTCCGGTATGGGCGGGGAAATTCTTCCGGCGATATACAAGGCCACGAAAGTCAATCCCCACAGTCCACTCGTATCCTGTTTTCAGAATATTCATGCGAAAAAAGAGGGGGGGGAAATCGTTTATTGGGTGGAGCTTCCAAACATCGAAGTGGGAGTAGTATCTTCGAGGGAGGGACTGCTGTCGCCGGTTGGGAGGGAAGCGATGCGTATCATGGGCATAAAGACCGCAAAGGAATTTGCGGCTTCTGTGGCTGCCCAAATTTTGGCAGGGGAATTTAACCTGGCGCTGGAAATATCACGAGAAAAGCTTTACAGCTAGTTTATTTTATCGACACGAAATGGAAATAGGAAAAAAACAAAAAATATTATCGTTGGCTATCCCTGATAACCTGAAAAAACTAGGACAACTCAAGCGATTTCAAAAAGGCGAAATGCTCTTTTCTGCCCAGGAAGAAACGGACGGATTTTACCACGTGAAAAGCGGGGAAATTCGCGTTTACAAAATGGATGAGCAGGGACGGGAAGCAGAGGTGGTGCGCCTCGGGCCTGGGGATTTTTTGGGGGAAGCGGTCATCTTTGTCTCATCGGTGTTTCCTGTTTTTGCTCAAGCCGTGACAAACTCTGATGTCCTGTTTTTCGCCAAAGGCAAAATCAACCAGGAGATGACAAAGGATCCGAGAATTGCCATGTTTTTTGTGGACCTGCTGGCCAGGAAATGCGTTGTGTTGAGCAATAGGATCGAATCTCTGGGGCTAAGAACAGTGCGCCAGCGCTTGATCCGATACCTTCTTTCCCAGTGTTCAGGAGAGCAAAAATGCCTGGTGGAATTGAAAGTTAAAAAGGGAGAACTGGCGAAAATATTGGGGACGATCAGCGAAACCCTTTCCCGCAACTTGAAACACATGCAGGACGTAGGTCTTATCGAGGTAGAAGGAAATAAAATTGCGATTAAAGATTGTCCAAAGTTACGGGAAGAACTCATCAATATTTAGGAATGAGGGGAACGATGAAGATACGGAATCTGTTTTCGACAGGTGTTTTAAAATTTATACTGGTCCTGGGTTTCACTGTCCACGCTTTTGCCATAGACATTCCGAAACCAGCGTCATACTTCGGTCACATTCCCGGGGAGGACTACAAACTGATCCGTTGGGAAAAATTAGTCGAATATTTTCAGCTTCTTGGAGAAAAAAGCGACCGGATCGAAGTGAAAGACCTGGGGAAAACCACGCTTGGAAATCCTTTCATCCTAGCCATCATATCTTCCCCTCAAAATTTATCACAGTTGGATTTTCACAAGGCGATCGCAAAAAAACTTGCCCGAGGCCGTATCTCCGAACAGGAAGCCTCGCGATTGGTCGAACAAGGCAAAACCATGGCTTTGGTCACGTGCAGTATGCATGCCAGCGAAATCGGCCCTACGCAGATGTCTCCAGAATTAGCTTATGTTTTGGCAACGGATAAAAGTGCCTCTATCCAACAGATTTTAGATGATGTCATATTTCTTCTCGTTCCCAGTTGGAATCCTGATGGAAATATATTGGTGGTGGATTGGTACCGCCAAAACGTTGGGACAGAATTCGAGACATCCCCGATGCCATGGTTGTATCACCACTATGTTGGCCATGATAACAACCGCGATGCTTTTATGCACACTCAGATCGAGACACGTTATGTGAATCATATCCTGTATCACGAGTGGTTCCCGCAGATTTTCATGGATATGCACCAAATGGGAAATTCGGATGCCCGGCTGTTTCTTTCTCCATTGTATGAACCGCGCCATCATTCTCTCGATCCCTTGCTAACGCGCGAAATCGAACTGACCGGTGCATACATGCGGACGGTGTTGGAAGAACAAGGCAAGATCGGCGTTATGCATTACGCCAATTGGAACCACTGGCGTATGTCGGCGATCCATACCTGTGCCCTCTGGCACAATGTGGCCACCATTCTGTTCGAGGCTGCATCCACACCACTGGCCACCCCCATATTCCAAACTGAGGAAGATCTGACTGGGGCCGAAAGTGGAGGTCTGGGGAAATTGGGCAATTCCCAGTCCATAAACTATCCCAGCCCTTGGCCTGGAGGCTGGTGGCGGCTGAGAGATATCGTAGAATACGCCTACTGGTCTGTTATCGGATTTTTGGAGACGGGGGCCAAACATAGGGAAAAATACCTGATGAACATGTACCGTATGGCGAGGAACTCCATCAATAAAGGGAAAAGCCAAGCCCCATATGCCTATATCATTCCTTATGATCAGAGGGATCCCAACACTGTTGCCAAAATGATCAACATCCTTATCGCGAATGGAGTGGAGGTCCACCGGGCCGAAAAATCCCTCTTGGCCCAAAACAAAGAATATCCAGCGGGAACATATCTCGTTTTTCTTTCTCAAGCTTACCGTCCTTTTATCATGGATATTCTGGGTCCGCAAATCTACCCTGACCGGAGACAGTATGAAGGAGGACCACCGGAACAGACTTTTGATCTGACAGGATGGACCCTTCCCTATCAGATGGGGGTTGAGGCCCTTAAAATAGATATCCCCTTCGATGCTTCACTTCAAAAGGTTGAAATAGCACTCCCTCCCGCGGGAAAAGTTTTTGGAAGTGGGGAAACGTATATCCTTGATCATCGTGTCTTGGACAGCTACCGTGCCGTAAACAGGCTTCTAGCAGGAGGCGCTAATGTCGGCTGGGCCGCCGACTCTTTCGAAGTCAACGGACAGAGGTTTCCGTTAGGCACCATCATCGTCTCTGGCTCTGGATTAGAGAATCAAATCCAGTCCCTTGCCAAAGAATTCCATCTTCAAATATATGCAGCAGATCCTCCAGGGAAACTTATCCAACTCAAGCCCCTTAGATTGGGCCTTTACAAACCTTGGGTCGCCAATATGGACGAGGGCTGGACTCGTTGGATTTTCGATAAATGGGAGTTTCCCTACACGACCATTCATGATGAAGACATTCGCAACGGCGATCTTGTGAATAAATACGATGTTATCCTGGTGACGAATATTGCTGCTCCGCGAATTGTCCACGGCCACAGAGAGGGAAGAGTTCCTCCTCGATACGCCGGCGGAATCGGAGAGCAAGGATTGGCATCGCTTATTGAGTTCGTCAAAGATGGGGGGACCTTGATCACTCTCAATTCCTCCTGCCAGTTGCCCATAGATCATTTCAAGATTCCATTACAGGATTGGTCCCACAAATATCCTGCCACTAAGTTTTTTTGCCCCAGTGCCATTCTAAAAGCTGACGTAGACAACACCCATCCGATCGGTTTTGGAATGGATGTTACAGCCAATGTGCTTTCCTTTGAGAGTCCATTTTTTGAATTCCCGGATAGTGCCCGCTTGAGTTTGGACATTAAAATCATAGTCTGTTATCCTGATAGCCAGCCCTTCTTGAGCGGCCGCCTGATAGGAGAACATCTTTTACACAACAAACCGGCACTGGTCGAGGTCGGATACGGAAAGGGCCGAATTATTATGTTCGGATTTCGACCCCAGAACCGCGCCCAGCCCCATGGGACATTCCTCTTGTTTTTCAATTCTCTGTATTACGGTCCTGCGGTCGCACGCACGAAATAATTCAATAAATAGGATTCCAGTCCTCCTAACGTATTCCCCTGACCTGGAGTTCCGATTCTTGAATTTTGCACTGGGATATGGTATGCAAATTAAGAATATCCATGTTATCCAGAGATCAGGTCTTGCGGCCAGTTGCTCGAATATCGAGTCCCCTTATAGATAGAACTCTCAAACGTCTTTCCTTGAACGAAAGACTCAACCGGTATTTAAAAAAAAGGAACACAAAAAAACTTCGCCAGATCGGGCGTTTGAAAAAAATCCTGGTAATCCCGGATATCAATATCGGCGATGCCATGATTTGTCAGTCATTTATCGCCCCGATAAAGAATGCTTTCCCTGATATCGAAATCAGCTATATATACCAAAAAAGCGCATCCCCTTTGGTTTGCACCAATCCGAATATTGACGAACATTTTCCTTTGTTCAGGAATATCGGATATCCTTCTGAGAGAGATTTTTCCAACCTTCGGAATCTATTGAAGGGATTTCGCTTCGACATGATCTTCAACCTCAATCCCTATTTTACCTCCAAGCATTTTCAGTCTTCCCGTTCACCTGTGATCTACTCATCACGTTTGATCTCGAATATTATTCGCGATTACACATCCAGCAGCGAAGCGCATATTTCCCTCCAAATGAGCAAATTCGCTGAGGAATTGATCGAAACTCTCGTCTCGAAACCGGCAAAGAGGGGAAAGAAAAAGCAGGATTTCTATCATAACTGTTTTTACACAACACAAAATCTTTTCCGGAGAGCTCAGAAGATGTTAAGAAAACTCGACTTGAGACCCGATTCCAAAAAAGTGTTTTTGAATCCAGATACATCCTGCGCTTACACCCGCATTCCTTTAGAAATTCAGAAAGGAGTGTTGAAGGGGATCCTGGCCAATCCCGATACCCATGTTCTTATGAATTGTGGCTTCACATTTCAAGGGATCGAGAAAGAGTTGCTCCGTGAGATCCCCTCTTCCTGCGTCGATAGAGTTACAATCATCCCTAAAGATACGCCTATCGATGTTTATGCCGCTTTGACCGATTATTCCGATATATTCATAACCGGAGATACGGCTCCTCTTCACATAGCGGCATCGAAAAAAATCATCCTGGACTCCGACTTGAGTTTTCGGAATTCGACCGCCGTGGTGGGGATTTTCGGAGCGACGAGTTCGAAGATTTATGGATATGATTCCTATTCAGATGAACATATTGCGGCTCCCCAGAAGGCGCCTTCGAAAGTTTTTGAGGTTTTTCCCCGATGTAAAAATCTCACCTGTATCGATAAAATCTTCAAGGCTTGTCCTGAAGTGAAATGTTTCGACGGATTGGAACCGGAACCCATCGTCGATTATGTGAATAGTTATATATCAGGGGATCAATCCATATAACCAAGGCTGCGGAGTTTCTTTTTAATCTTTTTTTGATCTGAAAGATCCTGTAGATCTTCTGCGTCTGTAACGTTTTTATTTTCAAGGCGTTGTTGTTTTTTTGTGTTTAACTTATGGAGCAAGCTTTCCAGTTCCCCTTTCATTCGGTCGGCCAACATGCGATTTTCTGAAATAACATTATCCGTTTCTCCCGGATCTATCTCCAAATCATACAGTTCCTCGACTCCGGCATGGATTTTTTGGCAATAATTGCACATGCCCACCCCGTCAGGGGCATATATATATTTGTGCGTTTCATTCCGCCACCCAATTTTCCTTTGAACATATGACTCTTCGAAAAAGGCATACTTGCGGATGTTTTTTGCCTCTCCTTCTATCAAAGGTTTCAAGCTGACCCCATCGAATCCCTGGTTATCTGAAATGATGCCCAAATAATCTTGGATGGTGGGCACAAGATCCACGTGCTGGATTATACCGTCTATTCTTTTCGGACTGGGAATAAGTTTCGGATGATGCAGGATTAATGGGACATGGGTGGTCACTTCATACAATCCATGATGATCGAAATATATCTCGTGTTCTGTAAGGCTCTCGCCATGGTCCGATGTGATGATGATCAGCGTGTCTTCCAGGATCTTGTGATTTTTTAAAAATTCGATCAATATTCCTATGCTATTGTCCACATAATTCACCGCGCCTTTGTATTTTGATGCGATGATTTCGATGGATTTGCCGCGTGGTTTATCCCGGTCCATGTATTTCTTCGGGCAATTATAAGGTGTGTGGGTATCCCAGTAGTGGAGGAAAAGAAAAAAATTGTCTTCCTTAGATTTTTCGATGATCTTCTGAGCTAACTTGGTGACATTTCCGGCATCCTGTACTCTGGCCAACTCGAACGTGAACCGGAATGTGTTCCATACACCTTTCAATCCCTTCCACATCGAGGATATGGAAGTTTTCCTTTTTTTGGAATAAATCTTCAACAATGAGATATGGGCGATCATATAACGAATATGCACATACGGAAGGGTACCGATCGTGTAAAAAAGTTTTTGCCATATATTTCTATCGGGTTCATACCCATAAAAATCGAATCCACGCCGGAACCATCTTCCCATCCAATCCACCGCAAAAGTTCGAAATCCTTTCTTCCGAAGCACTTCTGCAAGCGTTTTTGCGTTCAGCTTCCGGAAGGTCAACAAATCTTCACGGGTCACTCTGTCGCCATGATGAATGATGCCGTGGGTTCTTGGAAATCTACCGGTGAAAATAGAAGTCAGGCTTTGATCGGTCGTGTTCCAACAGGAATAACAGTTTTCGAATCGGATTCCATTTCTGGCTAGCATATCGATGTTGGGGCTGGCATGCGATTCCCCACCATAACAACCGAGATTTTTCGATCGCAGAGCATCGATAACGATAAGGATGATGTTCGGATGCTCCTGTCCTTCCTTATTCATGCATACTCCTTCCGGGCGAGGCAAGTATTATAGCATAGGAAAATGGAGTAATTAAATTTGACCAAAGTCAAGGAAATTTGCTGCTCGCTCGATTATCATGTACATGGAAGATCAAGCAATTATTAAGGAGAGACGAAATGGCAAATAGAAAAATCATCGAGATCGATAGAGATAATTGTGACGGGTGCGGTATCTGTACCGAGGCTTGTGCAGAGGGAGCCCTTGTCCTGGATGAGGAGAACAAGGCAGTCCTGGCGAAGGAAATTTATTGCGATGGGATGGGTGCTTGCTTGGATGTTTGCCCGACGGGAGCTTTGAAAATCGTGGAAAGGGAAAGCGATCAATACGATCCGAAAGAAACCTTCGAACACGTGTTGATGACTAAAGGCAAAGAAGCTGCAGCTCATGTCCATGGATATCAAACCGAGGTTCCACCCGTTGCTTGTGGTTGCCCTGGAAGCATGGCACAAGAGATCAAAAAAGCAGCCCCCACTCTGGAAGGGAAGGCCATATCCGGGAATAGCGAGCTGAGCCAATGGCCCATCCAACTGCACCTGGTTTCGCCGCTTGCCCCGTACTTCAAAGAAAGCGATCTCCTGATAGCTGCCGATTGCACCGCTTTTACCCTAGGGAGTTTTCACCGGGATCTGCTGAAGGGGAAAAAACTGATTATAGCCTGTCCAAAGCTGGACGACACAAGTCCTTATATCGAAAAGATCGCAGAAATTCTCAAGAACAACACCATCTTTTCTCTGACCGTGGCCACCATGGTGGTGCCCTGTTGTTCTGGTTTGAATCACATTGTCGAGAAAGCAGTGGAGATGTCGGGAACCAATATCCACGTCAAGAAAATCGTGATCGGGATCGACGGGGAAATACAGAGCTAATTCATCAGAGAACTTTTGAGCTATAATCTGCGTATTATAGGATGAACCTGTGTGAATTTGTGTGAAAGGAGAGGCATATGAAGAGATTAATCCTTATTTCGGCTTTGTTTGTGTTTATCGTGACTTTTTGTTCTGTGTTCGCTTTCAGCCAGGAAATCGATTTGAGCGGAACATGGGTGGGATCCACCATTGTCCCTGAACAAGGCGAAGATGAGATGACCCTCATTATCAAAAAAGAAGATGGCGAATACACAGCCACCATATCCGATTCTCTGGGTATGTTGATGGATACAGAATGTGAAGATATCGAATTCGAGAATGGCACCCTGACATTTAACTTCACGATCTCCCAGGATATGGAAACTCTGACCGTTTGGATCACCCTAGAAGTGGAAGATGACACGATGAAGGGGTATTGGGAAACAGCAGAAGGCGATCAAGGGGATATCGAGCTCAAGAAACAATAGATCCCCACTCTGTCATAGACCTAAATTTTTCCGCGCTTTTAAAAGCCAATCTATCCCATTCCATTACGATATCGGCTCGCCTTAACAATTGTTTCGAGATTGCAGTATAATCGGGTGATGAGAAAAAAAAGCATAATTATCCTTTTTCTTTGGATCATGGCTGCCCATATTGGAGTTGCTGGGGCCGCAAACAAGATCCAGCTGCAGATCGATAAAAAGATGGAGATCGGCAACAAAGATTTGATTTTTGCCTCGATTGCTTCCATTTGCGAGGATCCCGATTCCAACCTGTACGTGCTGGACAGGATGGAGCACAAGGTTTTGAAATTTTCGCCTGGGGGAGAACTGATCCAGACATTCGGTCAGAAAGGGCAGGGGCCAGGCGATTACCAAAATCCCCATCTTTTAGCCTTCACACAAAAAAGACGTCTTGTCGTTGCAGATGAAATGTATAATTTGACTTTCCTGAATGAAGAGGGGCATTTTATCGAACGAATTCATCTAGATGGCCGCCTGGCTGTCGGCTTCATAGGAG
>Ga0307444_1000988_pt1 | contig 12584 bp, 10 predicted proteins | sample SalMarSW160340MG_FD_202145 | JGI IMG/M metagenome (GOLD analysis project Ga0307444, IMG submission 202145) | Salt marsh sediment microbial communities from the Plum Island Ecosystem LTER, Massachusetts, United States - SW1603-40 | ecosystem: Environmental > Aquatic > Marine > Intertidal zone >... | reverse complement strand
TGAAACCAACTACAATGAAGAATAGAGAAACTATTGGTGTTCCTATTTTGAAAATATCATGAAACACAGCTTCAGTTTTTTGTTCTGAACGCGTAAACGTTGCAATCATAATCCCTAAACACATTGCTGCAAGAATGGAAGAAGAATGTATGTATATTGTTAATCCTATTATAACCACTACTCCTCCAATGATTAGTTCAAGAATTTCAGCATGATCTTTAACTCTGTTTATTGCCCAAGTTATAATTATTCCTGCTATTATTCCAATACCAATTGCTGCAAAAGCTTCAAGTGCAAATTCAGAAAAAACCTGTAAAGCGCTAAAATGGTATTCTGGAAGACCACCTTTTGTTATACTTGTAGTAATCTGAACAAGAAAAATAGAGATAATATCATCAAATGCTAAAATAAATAGAACTGCTTGTGTGAGAGGTCCTTTTGACTTATATTCCCAAAGTACGTCTGCTGTAGCAGCTGGTGCTGTTGCGCTTCCTAATGCTCCAAGGATAAAAGCAAAATTCCACCAAATAGGATCATGATAGATGGTAGTTGTTACTATCCCAGTTAGTAAAGAAACCACAAGAAATGTTCCTATACTATCTGTTAAGAGAACTATGAAAAGTTTCTTATCTATTTTTTTAAGTTCTTTCCATGATAGTTCTGCTCCAATATTAAAACCTATGATCCCAAGTGCTAAAGTTACTAAAATAGGTGTAATATTTCCTATGAAATCATATGAGATTACATGACTTGTTCCTCCAAATTGCCAGAAATAAAAATCTGGAGTAATAAAATTCTTGACATTACCATTTTTCCAGATGTATCTGTTAGGTAATCCTATTATAAAACCCATCACGATAAAACCTAAAACCTGAGGGATATGTATTTTTTTAAGTATTCTAGCTCCTAAGAATCCAACCACTAAAATAGATCCTAATTCTAGTATAATTAATCCAGTTTGCGTGATGTCAACCATAGGTCATTCAATAGATGATAAGTTATATTATTTAACGTTTTCTTTAGTAAAATCTTGTATCACAAAAACACTTTTCATAAGCTAAATGGTTTTTTTGCCTTTTTTTATTTCCCATAATATTAATAAGAAAATATTCTAAAAAATTCAGATTCTTTTGCTTAATGTATTTTGCTTGTAGAGCTTCTTGAAATAACTTTTCACCAAATTTGGTTCTTGTTATAGTTAAGTTTGTTGTTACTCCTGCCGCTCCTATTGATATATCAGAGAAATATCCAGTATAATCAGGACATAACAACCTACAATTGTCTTTTGTTTTCATTCCAAGAATTTTTCTAGATGAAAAATTGTACTCCTTATTTGATGGAGTACTGAAAATGTATCTTTGTTGATCTTGAGGATTGATTCTCCAAAATTTCTTTCTTTTCTTCTTTGTAACCTGAAGATTTGAAAGTTCTTCTTTCACCTTATTCTTTTTTAGATATTCTTTCAAATCATTTTTTGTAGGTAGTCCGCTACCACAGAACAAAGTTAAAACTAGTTTAATCTTTGAATTTAAAACTGCTGTTTTTGGATCTGTTCCAAACTTCCTTATTGCATAAGCTTGGCATGGTAAAGACGTAATTGCTAACGATTGAATGTTTGTATCTTCAATTATCTTAGATAACCTACTTAAGGACATAGAAGGAAGGTATTTACTTCCTCCTGAAATTAAAAGTTCTTCTTCAGATTTTACCATCTTACCTGTAGGAAATCCGTTCGAATCAAAATCTGTAATCAACGCAGCATCAATTTGTGAGCTGTTAAGAGCATATAAAATTAAAGACAAAGTTGTACCTCCAACCATTGATTCTTTCAAAACAGTTTCTTTGGATGATTTAGTGATATAAAACCCTTCAAATTTACCAAAAGGGATATCTCTTAATCTTGGTAGATATTCGCTTATGAAAAAATTATCTGCTTTTTCACTCATTTTAGTGACATAGCGTAGTTTCTGATTTTGTGAGCAAATCTGAAGACATTTTCCACAGTAAATGCAATCCTCATTCACTGTGATTTCCATTTCTTTATAACTAATAGCTTTTTTAGGACAAACAAGAATACATGCTCCACAATAACTACATAATCCTGTTTTGTAAAAGTCTTCAACAGTTTTAGAAGTATCAGCAAAAAATTCAATTGCTTGTTCTATGTTCATTAAATTCAACTCACTTTGTTTTTCAAGCTTATTAATTATTGTATGAATTTGTCAACCTTGATTTTTCAATTTTAGGTATAAATTTAAAAATAACAAATAAAAAAAACATTTATGAGCTCCGAATTTGAGCCTTTTGCAACTCAACTCTATGTCCAAGTGGGAGATACTGGAAAAGATCTTTTGAGAGTGCATTATTACGAACCAGAAGGTGAAATAAAAGATACTTTAGTACTTTTACCAGGTTTTGGTAGCTTACCCAGTGCTTGGGATAAATTGCTTCTCGCGATGATGAAAGATTATAGAATATATGTGATAGAAACCAGAGAAAAACACACTGCTCAATTAGGAAAAAGACCAGATTTTTCCCCTGAAAGATTTGCACGAGATATAGCTGAAATTGTTGATTATCTAATGTTAGAAGATTATTTAATGATTGCTTCAAGTTATGGAGCAGGATTCACATTATTAGCAATGAGCATGGGGATTTTGAAACCTAGAACGGTTTATATGGTAGGACCTGTACTGAGGATTGAAGTTCCAAGTTATACTTGGCCTTTTGTTTATATAATGAATCGTCCTCTGTGGTATCTATTTGTAAGACCAGTAGCTAAATTTATACTCAAATATATTTATTTAGACAGAAGCCAAAAAGAACAAGCAAAGAAGTATTTTGGATATTTTGATGCTTATAATGTAAAACGTGTTAAAAAAACTATGCTCACACAAAAGAAGTTCAAGATTAGTGAAGAGCAGTTAGCTAAGGTTAAAGGTAATTGTATCTTTATTGGTGCTGAAAAAGACAAAGCTCATGCAGCAGATATTACTATAAACATTCATAAAATAGTCAAAAACTCCAAATATTTTGACCTTGAAACTAATATTGCTGCTCATAGCCAACCTCTTGTTGATTTAATAAACAAACTTGAAAACGAATAACTACAACTTTCAGAATATTTTTTAAACGGATAAGTAGTTTTGCTCTATCTATGTCTAACCGAGGTAAAAATAACAAGGCTTATTCGATTATATTCTATAGAACATTAATAGGATTAAGTAATCGTTTAACCCAATATTTTGTACCTCTGTTCATTATATTCCTTAATTGGAGTGATTTTTATTATGGCCTGATTTTTGCTGTATCTGGCTATTTAGCGTCAGGATTAATTATAGGATTAGGTTACATAACTGACGTAAAAAAACGAAAATACACAATGATTGCTGGCTTAGGAGCTGCAGGATTGTCAATGTTTCTGTTTTATGCTACTAGTTTCACTGATTTAAAAGCTTGGATGATCACAGCTTATTCATTATTTGGTGTCTCAAGATCATTAACTCAAATTTCACTTACAACACTTCTTGCAGATATAACTTCAACAAAAGAAGAAAAAACGAGATTTTTCAGTTTCATGCATTTCTTCTGGAATTTAGCAGGAGTGATAGCACCTCTATTAGGTGGAGTTTATTTGACTATCTATGCTAATTTTAGAACACATTATGCTAATTTTGTTTATCTGAATGGATCAAATATTGGTTATTTTAATTTAATTGCAGACAAGTCCCCTTATATGAATATAATACTGTTTATTGCTATTTTTTTGATTGTTACTATGTTCTTAACATTCAGATTTCCTGTTCCTGATACTTCTAAAGAAGAAGCTGGTAATCTTTCCAAAGGAGAGGATTGGAAAAATTATGAAAATGAGAGTAAAAAACCTATAGGTTTTCAACTTGTAGCATTCTTTTTCTGTGAATCAATAATCGGTTTTACGTCTGGAGTAGCTATCCCTTTTATACGTAAATATATGATAGAAGATCTTGGAGCGAGTGATATGGAATGGGCTATAATACTCGCACTTTCCAACGCTGGTATAGCATTTGGTAGTTTAGCTATTGTACCTCTGAGTAAAAAGATTGGAAATGAGAAGATACTAGCAATATTGCATTTCGCAGTTCCAGCATTAGCATTAGGACTAGCTTTAAGTCCAGGTCTGATTTTAGGTTCTACCTTCTTTGTTCTTAGAAGCTCTTCAGCTAATATGTCGAGACCTGCATGGAACTCTTTCTTTTATAGTTGGCTTCCTCCAAAATATAGAGGTTCTTCAACGGGATTTGTTTCAGCAGGGAGAAGACTTACACGTGCTCTAGGAACAACAATAGGTGGAGTTATTTACGATGCAGCAGGAAAAATTCTACCTTGGACTTTCCCTGTTGTCACATTAGCTTATCCTATAGCCATTATGATTCCAATAATAATGCAAAAATTTCTTCATAAAAAAAGAAATGGAAAAACTGTTGAAACTCCTCTCCCAGAAAGTATGAATTATTGATTTTTTAATTTAAAAAGTACCGTTGCTAAATGAATGTTTAAATATTCTTTTTTAATACATAAATATTAGAATTCGCTAGTCTTACATTGGTATATAAGTTCATAGACTAATCTACATTAGGGTATAAGAGGTATCTAGATGTACAGTCCTTTCAGTAAACGACATTCAAAAGCTTTTGAAGAAGAACCTATACAAACAATAATAGATTCTATTTCAGACACAAATAAAAAACCTTTAAATGCCTTTACAAAAAAATGTGTTAATTTTGCTTTAAATAATGAAGTAAGTACTGAAGTTAGAGATTTAGTAGTTGATATTGCTATATGTACACGAGATTTTAAATCTGTATTAGATCTTACGGAAAATCTCACAAAACCAGAATTCTTTTTATATAGAGCATACGCATTTTCAAGACTAAATCAAACAAATAAAATAGTAAGTCTAAAACTTCAATTTCAGCAAAAATATGATGATTCTCTAAATTCTCCATTACATATGTTTATAACAGGTGGATTGGAGTTTTTACTCCTTTATGGTGAGCAAAACTATCCTATGGCACTTACAACAGTTGAAGAAATTGAAAGCCATGCTGAATTATATCCAGATATTTTTGAGGGACAACTATACACTTTTCTCATTTACACTTTAGCTGCGCAAGCTTTCTTATTAGTAAATAACTTTAGTAAAGTAGAAGATCTAGCAAGGAATGTTTTGCAAAGTGCAGTACAACAAAATGATCCCTACTTCCAATCTGTAGCTCTAAATCTTATTACTAACGTTTTCATTAACAAAGGTGAGTTTAAAAAAGCACAGAAGATGTTGAATGCTGCAATTATCCCAACAGAAGAAACAGGACTTGCAGCTGATAGAGCAAGCCTTCTAAACAATTCTGCAAAACTTGAGATTGCTAGAGGAGATTATGAACGTTCTATTAGATTGTTAAGACAAATTCATCAACTAGTATCGAAAAATCCCAGGGCAAAAGCTGTAAGTGCTACCAACATTGCAGAACTTAGCTTATTACTTGAGAATTATGAAGAAGCTAAAGAGATGTTGGATGTTGCTCTTCAATTAGAATCAGAATATGATTTGAATCTTATACAACCTTATTTATTATCCACTTGGATAGCTATTGAACGTTCAAATTTTGAACTAGCTGAATCATCTTTAATGATATGTAAACAGCGTTTAGATGAAGTAGGAGAATTGAGAGTTAAACCTAATATTTACTATTATGAAGGAATGTTATACAAAAAACAAGGAAAAATAGATGAAGCAATAGAGGCTTTACAAATCTCAAATAAAGCTGCTTCTGATATGAATAATGTTGAATTTCTTATTAAAGCTCAGTTTGAACTAGCAGGATTGCATCTCGATAGATTCAATGAAAACAATGAATTAAACGACTATTCAGCTGTTTTAAGCTATCTTAATAATCTCACTTACTTGTCAGAAGAGCAGTTTATTCCTAAACTAATGTGTGACATTCAATTACTAAAAGGATTGTTACTTATACACGGAGGGAAAACAGATAAGGCTATTGAAGCTCTCACCGATGCTAATGATCTAGCTAAAAGATTCAATTATACAAAGGTTTTACGAGATTCTCAAGATCTCTTAAACGAGATTGATAAGGATAAGAAAATAGGAAAATTCGCTGAAATATTAGAAGAAAAAGGCTTTCAGCAAACTGACAAAATGTCTGAAACACTAAAGAAATATCAAGGATTCAAGTTTGTTAAAGCTCCAAAACTAGTTGCATCAAAACTGTATGGTTTAGCAATTGTAGAAGCTGATACAGCTGTTATGAAATACCGTTTCACTACCAAGCATGAATATAAAGATGAAGCTTCTCTGGTACCAATGTTAGTAGCTGCAATTAATATCTTCTCACAAAGTGTTTTAGAAGAAGATTTAATTCTTACTGAAGTTAGCCAACATGGACGAGATTTACTAATTGATATGGTTGGAGATTATATCATTATAGCTATAACTGAAAAGATTACTTTCAATCTTAAGAATCAATTCAATAAATATGTTGAATCGCTGAGAAAACTTATGCCTAAAATTGAACCTTTAGGGGCTCGTGATACTCATTATGAAGTTCTAGATAGAGTTACTAATGTTTACTTCCTGCAAGAAGGTATATTAGAAGAGAGAGCAAAAACAGAGAAATTAGATCTTGATAGAAGTCTGAAAGAATTAGGAGAGATGCTTGAACGAGTAGAAGATGAACTAGAAGATATGCTTGAGAAGGAAGAACTTGAAAATGAACTTCAAATTATCGAGAAAGTCGATATGGAGCTTCAAAAAATAGATACTTTACTCAAAAGGAAAGATCCTACTTTATTGGCTTATATCGAAACATATGGTATTCCTATAGCAAAATCCTCCTATGAAACCTTTGATTTAACGCAAACTGAGACTGTAGCTTTAGAAGCAGATGAAGTTACATTAACAGGTGATGAAGTGGAGATGGAAGGTTTTGAACATGAACTTCCTCTTAGGGTAGAAGATTTAGCTGATATGAGTGTAGCAATCGAGGAAAATCCAGATGATGTTATTGATTTAAATACAGATAATGCTCTTGAATTGGATGGTCAACTCAAAACTATTGAAGAGGACCTTGAAGAAATCAGTGAATATGAAGAGATGGACGAAGAAATAGTCTTAGATTCAGACGAATTAGAGCGTAAAGAAAAAGAGCTGGAACAAGCTGAAAAGGGGAAAAAGGAAATAGAGTTAAAAATAGAGGAAATGTCAATTCCAGTTCCTGGGAAGAAAGCAATACATGAAATAAAAGAAGCAATCGACATAAAAGAAAAAGTCGAAAAAATTCTAGAAAAAGCTGATGAAATAGTAGAGGAAGAGGAAGAAGATATTATACCTGAACCAGAAAAAATTGCTGAAACTGAAGAAGAGAATAAAGAAGATTCAGAGAAAGAAGAAGAGGAAGAAGACGAAGAGGAAATAGTCAATGACAACGACAATGATATACTTTTAGAAGATGAATCAATAACACTAGATGTTGAAGAAGAACCCCTCAATCCTCAGATTGAAGAGTTCAAACCTAAAGATGAAGAATTAGAGGATTTTGATTTCGAGTAAAATAATTATTTTTGTTAGTAAAACCACATTTTTTACAATTAGAATTGATTATTGTTATAGTAAAGCAGGTAAGATTCTAATTTAGCAAGGTAGACTGAAAGAATAGCTAAGTGAGTAAAACATATAAAGCTTACAAAAAAAGGATACCTAAAATCTATAAAGAGGATTAAAAATGAGTGGTAAATGGATTTGCACACTTTGTGGATATGTATATGATCCAGAGATAGGTGATCCAGACGCTGGAGTGGCTCCTGGAACAGCTTTTGAAGATGTACCAGATGACTGGGTTTGTCCAGAGTGCGGAGCAGAAAAATCTGATTTTGAACCTTATGAATAAGAAACCATAGTGTTTCTTCATTCTTAATTTTATTTTTTGTTTAAGTACTCTCTCTTATTTTTTCATTGATTTTGATGCTAAAATAATAGTTACAACTGCAACTCCTAGCAGTACTAAAATCGCGATTAAAATGATTCCTAAGTATGAACCATTATGATGTTCATACATTGGCATCTGGTTGAACTTGTATTTGGTGATAGTAAAGCTAAAGAAAAAGCTTGTTGAACTTCATAATTTGTTGCTGAAAATGCAATTGGTAAACAAACTATAAATAGAAAAGATATCATACCAAACAATCTTTTCTTTTTCATCATTATCTATTCTTCCTGTTTTTTTGAGTAAAAATTAATCCTAAAATACTCATCAAAGATACAACTATAATCCATGGTTCTCCTATAGTGTTTGTACCATTTGTGTTTGAAGGCGTTGGAGAGGTTACAGTTTTCCAGTTGAAATCCATATATTCCTGAGCTAATTTAATATCGTAAGTATAAGGTTCTAAAACGTCATCATGAACAGGAGACAAATCGGGGCAAGGAGACGCAGCTGGAACAGCTAATCCTTCACAAATTTGGTTTGCAAGTATTGTACGAGGTATAATATGACTTATTGCCTTACGTACATATTTAGCTGCTTCAGGTGTTCCAGGAGGTGTCAATTCTCCAGTACCAAAAACTGGATGTCTCATATTAATGACTAATTCAATGTATTGAGGTGTTTTTACAGGAATTCCTTCTATACCTGCTGGTTCAAGGTCGGTTAAAAATGGATTATAACATGCGTCTATTATATCTACACTACCTACAATTAACTCAGAAAGAGCTGTATCTTTTCCTGGAACATATACAAATTGTAATTCATCTAATAAGGGAGACGAACAACTTAACATATCACCATAGTAAGGATTAGGGGTTAATTTTATTGTACCTTCAGTCTGATTATATGTATCTAGCATAAACGGTCCACAAGATTTTACTAAAACATCACTCACGTTTCCTGTGAAAGGTGCTTCATTAAAAATATTATATCCATACGTCGATATAATTGGCTGAACAGCGCTTTTATCAATTATTCCACAAGAAAGAAAATCATAGATATAAGCGTTTGTGTCTGTTAGATTAAAAGTTACAATATTCGAACCAACACTTGATACTGAATTTTTAGTTCCTAACCAATTATTGTAATATGCAAAGGAAGTGGACATTACAGATATTGTTTGTTGTAATTCATACGAATATTCAACATCCTCAGCTAAAACTTGACTTCCATCACTGAATTTAGCATTAGGATCTAATGTTATTGTTATATCACGTTTGTCTTCGCTAAAGGTTATGTTTGTTGCAATTTGTGGAATCCATAATTTTGTTTGCTGTTCTCTCTGATATAAACTACCATAAATTCCTTGCATCCATATCTTATCAAACGGACTTTCCTGAATGAATGAATTGTTCCCTTCTAATCTGGTTGGAACAGCATATTTGATGATGTGGTCATCTGGATCATCCCACTATTCATATCTTTCTCTACCTACATTCAATAATTGTGCATCAATCCCTACTAATCCTTCTTTAAAGCCATAAAGTGCTCTAGGATAAATTATTGCAATACTCGATAAATCCTCATAGAGGATCTCTTGCATTTGTTTACCGTAATTGTTGTGCTCTTCTTGGTTAAGCTCACTTAAATAATAAATCAAAAGATTATCATAAACGGGATTACAATATTGATAAAAATTAGTTATCATTCTTGGAGTCCAGAAACCTGTATCGTATATACCAATAGGATCCCAATCTATATCCCAATTTCTTTCAAAAACTAATATATCATAACCTCCTTCAGCATAAGTCGGGATATAATCATATTCACTATATGGATATGCCCAAGTTCGAGGAGCTATATTATTCCAACTTTCAATGGAGTAATGATTAACTCCTATCCCTATTTCTGGTAATTGGTTTTCTAATAGCATTCCTATATAATCTAATTTTTCATTTGAATCTGGAGCTAATATGGAAAGTGAGAAAATTTGTGGAATCTCGCTAGTTTCAGCTTTAATTGCATATGATGGTAAAATCAACAAACAAAAAACAAGTAAGAGTACACATACTTTATTTCTCATCCTCTTCAAAGAAACAGTTCTCTTAGAAGGCTTATAACTCTTTTGAGGTCTTTTTAATTATTAGAATCAAAATAGAAATCTTTCTAATTATTAGAATTAAAAACTAAGATAAGTAAAAATTCTTAAGTGTCTGTTAAAGTAGAAAAATTGATGCTTCCAGATTCAGAAGTTAAGAAAAAAGTTAGAACTGAAGTGTTCAAATTATCTTTTCTATCAATGTTAATCGTTTCTGGAGGAATAATATTAGGTGTATTTGTACCAATAACTGAAACTGTTAGTTGGACAGATTTCATTTTTTATGCAAGTATTGGCTCCCTAATAATATTCTATCTAGTTGTTTCATTCTATTTTAAAACAAGAAAATTAAATAATAATATAGATTTAAATTTTGAACAAGATTTAGAAGAAGTAGATGTACCAATAACACAGATTGATACTTTTGGAAAACAGAAATATAAAGGTCAAGTTAAATTAGATGAAGAAACTGCTTCATTTTGCCCTAGATGTGGTGGAAGCTATAGTAAAACTCATCGTTTCTGTCCAAATTGCGGATATTGTGGAATCATCAAGAAGCTAAAGTAAGGAACCTTATAACTCTTCAAGTTTTTTCATAGAATTATCAGCCCATTTTTTCACTAGCTTGGAAAATTCTATGCCTAATTCTACCGTTAACAAGTAAAAGTGATGGTCTTTCATCATATCTAAATGTTCTACTAAATTCTTCTGAGCAAAACCTAATATTTTCTCACTTTGAGTAATTTTCTTCTTAAAATCCTCTAGAACATGTATAATTTCCTCTGTTCCTATTTCAGCACCAAAATAAACCTTGAGCATTGTTTCTTGAAGTATAGTAAACATATTATTAGTATCTGTGGAGGTTGTTGGATCAGCTATCCACTCTTGTAGAGCTTCTTTCCCTCCTTTGGTTATATAGTACATCTTTCGTGATGGTCTTTTTCCTTCTGGATCTTTTACTTCTTTCATTTCAACAAGATATTCATTTTCTAGTTTCTTCAAAGTAGGATATATTTTACTATAATTTATTTCAGGCCAAAACATTCCTATAGTTTGAGTTATCTCTTCTCTTAAATCGTAACCATGTTTAGGTTCATGACTTAACATTCCTAAAATTGCGTACCTATCTACTGACTCTTTAGCTACTCTTGGCATTATTTCTCAACCTAATTATGTTTATTTACCTAAGCTGAACTCATATAAATATGTTATTATATATAATATTTTAATTTATAATAATAACCTTTTTATATATAATATTTTAAAATAAAATATACAAATTATACCCATGGTGGAATAAAATGGTAACAACATCAGCAAAAACAACTGAATTAAAAACATTTAGAAAACATCCAAAAAGACAAGGTTTGCGTAAAACAATTGCATTTATTTCATTCCTTCTATTTCCGGTTATATTCTATTATTTATCACCCTATATGCCAATACAAGGAGGTTTAGATGGGGTAATAGCAGGGAGTTTACTGGTATTTGGAGGATTGTTTATACAGTCACTATTTTTAGGTAGAACATATTGTGCTTGGATTTGTCCTATGGCAGGAATGCAAGATACAATTATAAGTATCAAGAAAAATAACAAAAGAGTCAAGGCTAAGACTTTTTTTGTTAAATGGATAATTTGGATACCTTGGATAACTTTTGTAATAATTAATCCTTTTATCTTGGGAAATGGGATAACCGGTGTTGATTTCTTCCATGGAACAACAGAAAAGTGGTATATGTCATTATCTGTATTTGACCGAGAAGGAAATTTTGATGGATCATATGTTATCTATTATTTTGTTATTGCACTAGTTTTAGTACTAGCTTTAGCAGTTGGTAAGAGATCTTTCTGTCATCATGTCTGTTGGATGGCTCCTTTCATGATTCTAGGGCGATGGTTGAGTAATTTCCTTAGGGTACCTTCCCTTAGGTTAAAAGTTAACAAAGATGCATGTGTTGAATGTCATCGATGTGATAAAGAATGTCCAATGAGTCTTCCAGTTGAAAAAATGGTTCTAGCTGGAAAAATTGAGCATAGAGAATGCATCTTATGTGGTACTTGTGCAGATACCTGTCCTAAAGGCGTTATTTCTTACTCATTTAGTTCGTATAAGAAATAACCACCTTACTTCATTTCTTAAAAAGTAGTATAAAGAAGAAGAAAAGGAATTAATCTAGAGAGGGGTGAGGTGCCTTTAAAGGTTCCTCAGATTTTAGTTCTTCTAAGGTGAGCTGTACCTGTTTCTCAAAATCAATAATTTCCTCTCTAGTTTCCTTATCTACTTCTTCTCTTTCTTTGATTGCTTTCATTTTCTCTTCGCGGAGTTGAGCAATCTTTTCAAGATTCATGTATTTTATAATTACTAATCCTACTACACCACCAAGTGCAATAGCTATGGTTAAGATAATAAATATCCAACTGGTTGAAATTACCCCAGCTAAAGCAGCTGCAATACCTGATGCGGTCACTGATGCACCTGTAATAACAGTATCCACAACTCCAGAAA
>Ga0307444_1000987_pt1 | contig 12587 bp, 9 predicted proteins | sample SalMarSW160340MG_FD_202145 | JGI IMG/M metagenome (GOLD analysis project Ga0307444, IMG submission 202145) | Salt marsh sediment microbial communities from the Plum Island Ecosystem LTER, Massachusetts, United States - SW1603-40 | ecosystem: Environmental > Aquatic > Marine > Intertidal zone >... | reverse complement strand
AGCTTGCCCTGCCGCAGGTAGCGGCCATAGCCGCCGTGTACGTTCAGCTCGAGCAGGTCGCCGCCGGCCTGGGCGTAGGCGGCACCCGCCTGCAGGGCCCACTCGAGCTGCAGCGCGGCGAGGTTGAGGCACAGGGCGGCGTCGTTGCCCTGCCGCGCGGCCTGGCATTCGCGGGCCAGGGACGCGGCCCACGCCTCTGGATCGGCGGGGAGAAACGAGCTCGCGTCCCGCCCTATGTCTTGTGCGGTGGCGGTGGGCTCGGCCAGGTAGGCGCCCAACTGCAGCATGGCGCAGCCGACGCCCCGCTGGGCGCAGAACGCGCCATCGGTGACGCCCATCATGGAGGACAAAAAGAACGCGTTGCGCAGCCTGGCGCGCAGGTCTGCTACTCTGTCTTGCATACTGGCCTCCTTTGTCTCGAGGGTACGGTGCGTGGGTCTCTCGGCGCGATGCGAGCCACCTTGCCGAGCGCATTCGATCCCGGGTCGATCGGTACCTGCAGCGAATTGTACCCCAACGGAGCAGCGGGTGCAAGGACCGCCCATCTGTTTCCGGAATGTGGTTTCAGTGACCGAGCAGGGATTGAGCGGGTAAAAGGGGGCCAAAGCCGTCGCAAGGGACGTGACTGCGGGCGCGCCAATGCGACGGGCATCGGCCCCCTAGTTACTCAGTGCTTCACGCCATAGGGCGGAGCGGAGACGTGATCGATCTTCCACACCTCCCCGCCGAGGGTGACGACGTACGCCGTATTGCCGATGAACTCGAGCGAGGTCGGCCGGTCCAGACCGTCGGTAATGACGGTGAAGGTGCCGTCCCCGTTGAGCTGCAGTAGCGCGCCTGTGTTGGGAAAGGCCGAAGACCCTTCGGTGACACCGTTCCAGTCACCCTGCGAGAGGGCATAGAGGGTGCGACCGAGGCCGAATTCCACGTCGACGGCGAGCCTAGCGCCCGAGGCCACCTCCGTGGCGCTGGGCGACTGGAACCCGAAGGTCACAATCTTGCCGTTCTCCGGCTCGTGGGGGACGGGGCCGGCCTCAGAGATATAGATCGTGTTGCCCCACACCTCCAGCCCGGTCGGGACGACGTCGCCAAAGTCGATCACCTGGCTGATCGTGCCGTCGAGCCCCACCCACAGCACTCGGTTGAGGTGCCCATCGGTGACCAGGAACCCGCCGCGGAAGGGCTCGAGCGCGTACTGGACACCGCTCGGGACAAAGTACTCGAACTCGATGGTCGGCGGGTGGTCGATCGACCACTGGCCCAGGTCGGCGATGACGGTCCAGGTGGTCGGGCTGTCGATGCGGTAGATGCCGACCACGTCAGTGCCGCCGACGTCAGGGCCGACAAGGGTGACCAGTGCGTACGCGGTCCCGCCGAGAAAGGCGACGTCTATCGGCCCACCGATAAAGACAACCGCCTGCGGTAGATCACTAGCGAAGGTGGTGACCGCGCCAGTCCGCGGATCGACACGAGAGATCCTGCCGGCTGCGCCTTCGGTGACATAGAGTGCACCATCGGGACCGATCGTGCTGCCCGCGCCCGTGGTGCCGTCCAAGCCCGAGGCAAGCAGGGCGAGGGTGGGATGTGCGGGTGGAGGCCCTGCGTATACCTGCCCGCTGCCAAGGACGATCGCACAGCACAAGGTGACAGCGATCGCTAGACTCTTCCTGTTCATGATACTTCTCCTTTTACAAGATATCTGGTTGATAGTGAACGAACGGCCAATCCGCATTCCGACCTCCTGTTCTCATGTTGGAAGGTTACTCCCTGTCGAAACGCTCCCGTTCCAGCTTACATAGCTCGCAGTAGAACACCTCCTTTCGCTTGCTGCAGATTCGCCCGCCCAAGAGGCGAAACGACACCGACAGGGATGGCATCCCGATCACACTTGTCCTTCGGCGATCCTCGGAGACGGGAACCATCGTTACGCCCATGATACGGATTGGGCGTTATGTGAGCGTTCCGAAAGCGTTCCCTCGCCTGAGACGGAAGCTCCGACTACGGCTTTTGCGGGGATCCTTCAGGGGTCATCTGGCGCCACTCAAGTCCCTTAGCGCGGTAGCAGACCGTCCAGTCGGGCTGCAGAGCCCGTTAACACTGTCGTTGCGAGCGAAGCGCCGGACGCTTCGTCCGCCGGATGCTTCGTCCGCGCCATCTTGATGGCGCATCAAGGGAGGTGGAGATTGCGTCGGCGCCAAAGGCGGGCGCCTCGCAATGACAATGCGGCAGCGCTAGACTGTCCAGCGCAGAGGAGAAGCGGGAAATTGGACGGACGTATGTGGGGTCTTGCGAATAGACAGAAGGCCGGAGCAGAGCCGCGTCAGAACTGTGCTACGAGGAGCGCGATCCGGGCCAGCATGTCCGACAGCAGCGCGGGGGATGCCCCGCTCAGATAGTACGGCCACTCAAGGAGCCGCGTGCGGAGCTCTTGGGCGTCCATCACGCGGCGGATCTCATCGAGCGAGATGGGCTCGCCCAGCGCCTCGATCAGTTGCCGATGGTAGACGGAAGAGAGTTCATCGACAGAAAAGCGCGCGCCGCCGGCGTTCGCACGCTGGATCAGGAACGAGAGGTCTGCCGGCCCGGCGCCCATGCCGACCTCCGCCCAGTCGGCCCACACGAAATGCCCCTCCTCGTCGCGCAGCACGTTGCCCAGGTGGCAGTCGCCGTGACAGAGAGTCACCGGGAAAGCATGGATCGTCGCATCAAGCGCGCCCACGCGCACCATCGCCCGGTCGAGCGCACGGCAGGTCTCTGCGGTGAACAGCGAGGAAAAGCGCGGAAGGCGACCCAGTGCAGCCCACTGCTCCCGCGCGTGGAGAATGGTTTGTTCGTCTGTCTGTGCCTCCGGCTGGCGCAGCCAGGTGTGCCCGGCGAGCCGCTCGCCCGCCCCCCAGAAGCAGGCGTGAAAGCCGGCGAGCTGCCGCGCGATCTCGGCAGCGTCGTCTGCAGACCATCCCGTAGCGGGCGGCGCCGGTTCATAGCCGGCAAGCAAGAGGCAGATGCCGGCCCGCTCGTCGTCACACGCGCCCAGCAGCGCGGGCACGCGCAGCGGGACGCTGCCTGCCAGGACGTGGTAGAAACAGAGCTCGCGACGCGCACGTGCAAGGACCCATGGCGGCGACGCAGGGCCGGTGATCTTGAGCACGGTGCCCTCATCGCCGAACCAGACGCGGCAGGTACGCGATCCAGAGATGCCCTCGCCGGCCAGCTCGTACCTGGTTGCTACACGCTCGATGCCCATGCAGTCGAGCAGATCCCTAATCTCGAATGGCCGGTCGCCGGTCATAGGCAGGTTCTCCCTGGGTACGACGGCCCTTTCAGGGACCAGGCTCCATCCGCGGAGCCAGCATCTGGATCTCCATGGGCTTGAGCTGGACGAACAGGCGCCGCGCCCAGCCGTCGTGAGATGAGCCATCGCGCTCGTAAAAGCGGACCCCACCGCTGGACGACGTGCCAGAGCCTGCGGTGCCCAGATTGCTGTAGACGACCTCGAAAGGAGTGCTGTCGTCGTTGATCCGCGCGTCGGCCAGCACCCAGCCGGTCCACTGCGCGGTGGTGTTGGTGTTCGCCACGACCACGATCTCGCGGTAGGCCAGGATGCGCGAAAAGGCCACGATCCCACCGGTCATGCCGGAGAAGCCAAAGCCGTGGTTGTCGCCTGACACCTGGCGAAAGTACTGCCGCCCGTAGCGCAGCGCCGGCTCGGCAGCGCGGACGCGTGCCAGCTCGCTGATCCGGCGGTAGAGCGGGTGATTCCGGTCAAAGGCGTTCGGCTTGCCCCACAGCGCTTCGCGCACGTGCTCCGGCTTGCCATCGCGCGATCCATTGCCCGGCTCGTAGAGCTCCTGCGTCCCCTTGAGGCCCTGCTCCGTCCCATAGTAGAGGCAGGGAATGCCCTGCAAGGCGAAAATGGCGCCCAGGGCCAGCAGGAGTTGGTCCCCATAGTCGCCACCAGCACGTGGATAGAGGTAGCGGTTGTGGTCGTCGTGGTTATCGAGGAACGTGATATAGAAACGCGAGGCCTCGCCGTGCGTGCTCAGGTGATGCTTGTCCTGGATTACGCGCTTGCGCAGATCGTAGACGTCCTGCACCACAGTAGGCGGGGCAAAGCCCTTGCTCGCCGGGCCCAGCGTCCACTGGAGCGGAAAGTCCAGCGCAGCATCGGCGCCCGTACGTCCTTCATCCTCGCTGGTGTAGCGCCCCGTGTATTCGGCCAGCAGTTCCTCGCCGCCCTTGATCTCGCCGAACAGGAAAAAGTTGGCCTTGCCGATAGAAGAGGCAAACTCGCGGATCGCGTTGCAAAAGACGAGGGCAAAGTCGCGCTCCACGTGCTTGAGCGTGTCGATGCGAAAGCCATCGACGTCGAACCTGGCGATCACATACTGGTAGGCCTTGATCAGGAGGCTCCAGACCGGCCGGTCGTCGTACTGGTCGGGCAGCTCGGTCTTGAACTCTTTGAGCGTCTCGAAATCGCCGAGCTCGGGGCCACCCTTGCCCTGACGGCGGAACCATTTGTTGCGCTGGTACTCACGCGGCCAGACACCGGCATCGCGCGATGCATCTGCAGGCAGCGCCGTCCATTCCCGCCGGGCAGCGCCGTCCTCGTCGCGCCAGTAGATGGGATACGGCTGGTCGTGCCACGGGGCAGCGTCCCAGACTGCACCGCCGACGTCGTAGGCAAAGACGTCGCCAGCATGGTTGATCACGACGTCGAGGATCACATAGATGCCCCTAGCATGCGCCTCGTCAACCAATCGGGCCAGCTCAGCCTCGGCTTGATCGGGGCTCGTACCAAAGCGGGGATCGACCTCCAGAAAGTCCATGATCCCATAGCCGTGGTGGCTGCTCTCGGACTGCCGGTTCTTGAGCACGGGCGTGAGCCACAACGCGCCGACGCCGAGCTCTTCGAGGTAGGCCAGTTGCCGACGGACGCCCTCGAAAGTCCCGCCCTGGCGGTCTCCTGTCTCCCGATCCCAGGGCAGCGCTGGCGGCGCCGCCACATTGTTGAAGCGATCGGTCATGAGAAAGTAGATCCAGTGGTCGCGCCAGTCGACGGGAGAGGGAAAGGGCTTGGCGATCGTCTGTGGCTCGGCACAGCCTGGGACGGCGATCTGGACTTGACTGGACTGGCGAACGCTCGCCATCGTGTCCAGGACAGCCTGGTCATTGAGCGCAGATGGCACAAGAGCACCTCGATTCCGATGACTCTGCAAAGCGACGCTGCCTGATTGTACTTGATCTAGGAAGCAACCGCAAGCGCCTTGGGTGGAGGATCACGGTAGAAGGGCAGGCCACCAGACCGTACGGTCTGGTGGCCTGAGAACGAGGTCGCAGGGCTAGCGCAGCGGCACGAGGCCGTATGCGCTGCCAGATCGCATGTTATCCACAGGTGACGTTCGGGTTCCAGTCGGCAAAGACGCCGCTGGGGTTGTGACGCCAGGTCCACACGTGCAGCTCATAGTAGGGAGTCACGCCATCCGCGGCGCCGTACGGCCCGACGGTGGTCTTGTACTTGAGTGTCTGGCCCAGGAATGTGGGCGACCCGTCGTCAGACCACGCCGCTTCCGGGATAATGAACTCGACGGCGACGAGCTTCATCTGGCCTTGTGGTCCCTGTTCATAGATCAGGACCTCGGGCTCTGAAAGATTGAGCTGGTCATCGAACCGGCTGGGCATGATATAGTGGAAGCCCATAGCCCCTTGGCCCGGGCTCGAGATGCAGTCGAACAGGGGCATCCAGCCCTCCGCGTCTGCCACCTCAAAGCGGTGGTACTTGGCCGTCGCCTGGCGGACCACGGCCAGGTCGCTTCCTTCGGTCGCCCAGACCAGCTCGGGCGCCGTGGCCAACAACATCACGAGCATGCCGATGAGATAGAGCTTTTTCACGTCGTCTCTCCTTTGCAGGGCCCTCGGTGGGGGCCCGATCACGTTTCACCGCGCCATATGCTGACACATCGCCCTCTGGCCCGAGCCACCCCTGGTGAAGGTCACCGCAGCAGCGGCCTGTGTGGTACTGACGAGTCCCTGTGCCCTGCGACCGGTTTCGTGCTCGTCAGTTGCGCGTTCGTGCCGGTTGCGCTGCCGCTGGTCGCAATGTCCCCTGGCGCCTGCGATCCCAATGGGTTCTCGGATGGCGCAACAGCATCCGGCTGCTGCGCGTTCTCTTGTTCCAGAGCTACGATACACCCATGATACGGATTGGGCGTTACAGGAGCGTTTCAAAGGCGTTCCCTTGCTGAAGCGAAAGCTCCGATCATGGTGCTTTGCAGCGTCTTCAGGGGCCGTCTGGCGCTCCACAAGTGCTTTCGCGTCAAACCCCCGCCCATCGTCCTCGATCGTCGTGAGGACCGAGGTGGCCCGGTGCGCTCGACCTGGTTTGACAAGGATCGGTAAATGTGGCATACTGCGGGCTGTGGAGGGACTAGACTGCGTAGAGAGCCGACCGCCAGGCGCCCAACTTTGCCCAGTGGTCGGCTTTGTGTATCGGAGCAAGGATTATGCCAAAGATTAGAGAACGGCCTTCCCTGCCTAGCCGGTTCGTCCTACGGCACATCTTGCCGGCCGTCGTGACAGACCCGCACTACTGGAAGATGGCCCCCGGGCAACTGCGACGGTACCTGGGCGCGTGCCGTCCCGAGCGGGACGTCCACGTGAGCCAGGTCGCCCTGCGATGTACCGAGGCGTGTGACCTGCGCTGCGCTTCGTGCGGGCAGTGGGGGGAGAACGGCTGGCTCCTGGATAAGCTGCGCCGCGGCGAGAGCCTCGATTCGCTGAGCTGGGAAACCGCCCAGCGCGTGATCGAGGAGACCAAGCGCGACCGGCCGTTTTACTATGTCTGGGGGGGGGAGCCCACGCTGTGGAAGCCGCTGCTGCCCTTTTTCGAGGCGCTGGGCCGCGATCATCTATTGGGATCGATCGTGACCAACTGCCACAGCCTAGAGCCGTTGATCGAGCCCCTGATCGATACGGGCGGCCTGGCAGCGGTGTTGATCAGCCTGGATGGGTGGGACGCAGATTCGCAGAACCTGATCCGGGCGCCAGCCGGCTCGGGCAAGAGCGACAATTTCGAGCGCACCATGCGCTGCGTCGACCGGATCGAGGCCTACAAGCGTGCGCGAGGGCTGCGTTTCCCACTGGTCATCCCGCTCACGGTGATCTCGAACCTGAACCACATGCACCTAGCCGAGATCCACGAGCTGGTTCGCGAGCGAACGCAGTTCCATCCCTACTACTATGGCTGGTTCATCCCCGAGGAACGCGCGCGCGAGCACGAGCGCGTCTTTGAGGAGCGGTTCGGGTACGCGCCACGCAATCACACAGGCTACATCAAGTCGGTATTCAACGAGGTCGACCCGGCAGTCACAGCACAAGAGGTGAGGGCCGTCTTTCGGGCCTCCGACGGCTATCCCTCCATCCCTTCCTTCTTTCCCGATATTCACTCGGAGAGCGATATCCGGCGCTACTATGAGGACCATCGCTGGACAGCCGGCTACTCGCACTGCTACAGCATCTACTGCTCGGCCGAGATCTCACCGGACGGGCGGGTTACGCCCTGCCGTGACTACCAGGACTATACCTGCGGCAACGTCAACGAGCAGTCGTTCTACGAGATATGGAACGGCGCGGCGTTCAAGGCCTTCCGCCAGCAGATGGAAAAGGGATTGATGCCCGTCTGCGCACGCTGCTGCGGATTACAGGGGCTATAAGTACGCTGCATAGGAGGTGGCGCGATGGGATCTCAAGTGCAGGTGTGGGCCGTTGTCGCGTGCATCTGTGCCCTTGCATTGGCCATCTGTCACTGGTCGTTCATCCTGTTCACCGCGTTCTACCGGCACATCGTCTATCCACGGCGCGCCCGGCGGCGCTATGCTCCTGATTTCCGTCCCCGCTGTGTGGTGATCATCCCTTGTAAAGGAACGCCGCGACACGCGAGCAGCAACCTGCTCGCCTTTCTACGGCAGGACTACCCGGACTATCGGGTGATCTTTGCGGTCGAAGCGTTCGATGATCCGGCGGTCCCGATCATCGAACGCTTGATCGCAGAGAACGACCACGCTTCCCTCGTCATCGCCGGGCTGGCATTGACCTGCGCGCAAAAGGTGCACAATGAGCTGGCCGCGATCACGCGTGTGGACGGACCCGAGGTCCTCGTCTTTGCCGACAATGATATTGCGCCGGCGCCCAGTTGGCTGCGCGAACTCGTGGCCCCACTTTCTGACCCAAGTGTGTCGATCACGACGGGTTTCCGCTGGTTGGTGGGGCCGAACGGCACGTTCAGCGAGCTCGCGCACAGCTATGCGAGCATGTTCACCTATGCCGTGTTCGCGTCGACCTCGTATTGGAGCGGCGTCGGGCTGTGGGGGGGAACGATGGCCATGCGCAAGGTGGATTTTGACGCGCTCGGCGTCGCCACCCGGTGGCGGGAGAGCGTGGTCGACGACATGAGCCTGTCGCAGCTCGCCGTGCGCCACAACTTGCGTTCGGTCCTCGTCCCGCTGTGCGTCACGCCCTCGGACGACACGCTGGACAGTTTCACTTACCTGACGGACTGGATCGCCCGGCAACTGCTGTACGCCAAGGCCTACCATCTCGACTTTTGGCTGCTTGGCCTCGCCCTGATGCTGATCGTCGTGGTGCTCTATGCGCTCTTGCCTGTTTCGATCCTCGGCGTGCTATTGACCGGGGATGCATCGTGGGCCTGGGGCATAGGCGGTGCACTGATCTTTGCAGCAGGAGAGGCCGTCGCCGGGCTGCTCTACAGCTTGCTAGGGCCGATCCCAGCCCCGGTCAAGTTTGCGCTGCTCGTACCGGTCATGCGCTTCACACACCTGATCGGGTACGTCAAGACGATCGCCACGCGGACGATCCACTGGAGTGGCGTGCGCTACACCTTCGACCGGCGGGGAAAGGTGGTGCGCATCGAGCGCTGAGGCGCTCGATGGCCAGCGACGCAGCCCGCACAGCGAGATTCGGCCTACGCAAGCAGGTCGTGTAGGGCTGCGTCGGCGGTCGGGAAGCGGAACTCGAAGCCTGCACCCTGCAACCGGCGAGGCACGGCGCGCTGCCCTTCAAGCAAGAGGCTGCCCATCTGCCCGAGGACCAGGCGCACGGCAAAAGCAGGCACGCGAAGCCAGGTAGGCCGGTGCAGTGCCCGTCCGATGGCGCGCATCAGCTCGGCATGGGTCACCAGACCAAGGGCGGTCAGGTTGTGAGGGCCACGCGCGTTCTCCTCCTCGATCAGGAAGCGGATCGCGCGCACCTCGTCGTCGATGTGGATCCACGGAAACCACTGCTCTCCACTTCCCAGTATACCGCCAAGGTAGAGGCGAAAGGGAAGCAGCATCAGGGGAAAAGCGCCCCCATCCCGGCTAAAGACCAGCCCGCTGCGAATGATGGCGCGCCGCACGCCCATACCCTCGACCGGCGCCGTGGAGGCCTCCCACTCGACGGCGAGGCGTGCCAGGAAGCTCTCTCCTGGCGGGGCGTCCTCAGTGAGCATGTGATCGCCGGTGAAACCATAGTAGTCGACGCCTGAGGCCTGGATAAGGACGCGCGGCCTATTACCTGCGCGCTCTACCGCCTCGACCAAGGCATGTCCCACGTTCAGGCGGCTCTCACGAATGCGTCGCTTGCGCTCTCCCGTCCATAGACTGAGGAGGCTTGCTCCGGCGAGGTTGACGACGGCGTCCGCCCCGTCGACCACAGATGCCCAGCCATCTGCCGATCGCGCGTCCCAGCGCACAGCTCGAGCGCCAAGCGGCAGGCCCGTAGCCCGCTCGGGCGCGCGGCTGAGGATGATGATCTCGTGCGAATCGGCCTCGGCGGCGAGATCGTTGGACAATGCACGGCCAATGAGGCCTGTACCCCCAGCAATGACGACGCGCATGACGAACCTCCTTCCACGGCAGACGTGCCTCATTCTACTTGACTCAGGCCGCACGCGCAAGGACCTCCAACCAGATCCCAACCCAAGCAACCCATGTCAACGCCATCGCCAACCGGATCCATCGGTTGGCGATGGCGCTTTGTGCTACGATCAAGTCAGCCTTGACCCGGAGGAGGGTGCATGTTTCCTGTCGGAGACGACAATTCTAGCATGCGATGGGAAGGAGCGAACATTGATACACATCCTGGTCTGGATCTTGAGCGGCATCCTGGCCGGGTGGGCGACCGGCATGATCATGAGAGGGCGCGGGTTCGGGATCGTGGGCGACCTGGTGATCGGCCTGATCGGCGGCCTGATCGGCGGCTGGTTGTTTGGCCTGCTTGGGCTGAGGGCGTCGAGCTGGCTCGGCGAGATCTTGCTGGCTGTGGCCGGCGGCGTGATCCTTGTCGCCATTGTCCGTGCATTGCGACGGGTATGATGGGCAAAGCCAAAGTCCCCGGAAAGCTAGCGGTGGGGCACCGCTTTCACGACCGTGGAGCGGCGCGGGCGTAGCGCTCCCGGAAAAGGAGCATCCTGACAAAGCAGTCAATCTGATGGAAGGAGCAACACAATGCCACAAAAATACCCCTTTGGAAAGGGCATCGTCAAGTGGGTCTCGACCGACTGGCTAGAGGACCACGTCGGGGACGACGATCTGATGATCCTCGACACCCAGCCGAACGTACACGACTATATTCAGGAACACGTCCCCGGGGCGGTCTATTTCAACGAATCGCTGCTGCGCGTGCCGCTCGAGGGCATACCGGCCAAGTACGTGCCACCCTCCGTAGCCCAGTCGCTGTTCCGGCGCGTAGGGCTCCGCGCCGACGTGCCGGTCGTCGTCTATACCGGCACTGGGCCGTTCAAGGGCTGGGGCGATGGGTTGGAACAGACCATGATGGCCTACAGCCTGGCGCGCTTTGGCCACGAGCAGATCTATGTCCTCGACGGTGGGATCGACAAGTGGAAGGCAGAGCAGCGCCCGATGGATCAAGGGTTTCCCGAGGTAAAAGAGTCCGACTTTCAGGTCAAGGCCCGGTCGGCGTTCTATGTCGAGTATGAAACATTCAAATCGATGAAAGACCGTGCGGACGTCATGCTGCTCGACGCGCGCCCGGCCAACGTGTACGAAGGCCAGGGGCCGTGGCGAAAGCCAGGGCACATCCCCGGCGCGGTCAACCTGCCGTGGAAGTCGCTCATGACCGAAGGCAACTCGCGCCTGCTCAAGTCAGATGACGAGATCGGCACGATCCTACGCGAGCACAAGGTCACCCCGGACAAGACTGTGATCTGTTCGTGCGGTACGGGACGCGAGGCGACCAACGAGTTTCTCCTCTTCAAGTGGTACCTGGGCTACCCCAGGGTAATGCTATACGAGGGCTCATACACCGAGTGGACGGCATACCCTGAGAACGAGACGGTGACAGGGCCATCGCCCCGCTAGAGAAAAGCAGGCCTGCGCCGAGCATGAAGGTGCTCGGCCCAGGTTCTATGGCCGGCGCGCGTCCTCGGGAACGGGATGGACGGGCGATGGCGCCGGCGACGGTGAACCTACGCTCGCCCTCCCCACCGAGGCGACAATGATGTAGAGAACGAGAAGGAGCGACCCCTATGCTTTTCGAGCGAATCGAGTCGACCGGCCTGGCGCACTATTCCTACCTGATCGGCGACAAGAAAGAAGCCGCCGTGATCGATCCGCGCCGGGATTGTGACGTCTATATCGAAAAGGCCTCGCGTGCCGGGTACCGCATCACCTACATCCTAGAGACCCATCGCAACGAAGACTATGTGATCGGCTCGCTCGAGCTGGCGGCGCGTACCGGCGCGCAGATCTGGCATGCCGATGAGCAGCTCGCGTACAAGTATGGCGAACCAGTCGAAGACAGGCAGAGATGGAAGGTGGGCCGGCTCAGGATCGAGGCGCTGCACACCCCGGGACACACGCCGGGGATGATGAGCTACCTGCTGCACGACCCCGACGGGACGCCGTGGATCGTTTTCACCGGGGATGCGCTCTTTGCCGGCGATGTGGGACGGGTGGACCTGATGGGGATGGAGCGCGCCGAGGAGATGGCGGGGCTGCTGTACGATTCGCTGTTCGAGGTGCTGCTCCCACTCGGCGACGAGGTGATCGTCTGCCCGGCGCACGGCTCGGGCTCGGTCTGTGGGAGCGAGATCGCCGAGCGGCTGTGGACGACGATCGGCCTGGAACGGCGCCACAACCCTGTTCTGCAGCACACCGATCGGGATGCGTTCATCGCCCACGTGGCCAAGGAGCTGGAGCGGCCGCCCTATTTCCGGCGCATGGAGGCGTGGAACGTCGAGGGACCGCCGCTGCTGGGCACGCTGCCCGTGCCGACGCCTCTGTCGGCGGATGCGTTCGACGAGATGCGCGACGCGTCCTTTGTGCTCGACACGCGGATGGAGCTGGCCTTTTGCACAGCGCACGTGGGCCAGGCGCTGTCGATCTGGGAAAACGGGCTGTCCAGCTTTGCCGGGTGGTTCCTGCCCTACGACCGGCCGCTCCTGCTGGTCAACGAGAGCGACGACCCGCTGCCGGTGGTGCGCAAGCTGATCCGGGTAGGGTACGACAACCTTGGCGGGTACCTGTCCGGCGGCATGCTGTCGTGGCACATAGCAGGGTTGGAAAGCGCCTCGA
>Ga0307444_1000983_pt1 | contig 12610 bp, 12 predicted proteins | sample SalMarSW160340MG_FD_202145 | JGI IMG/M metagenome (GOLD analysis project Ga0307444, IMG submission 202145) | Salt marsh sediment microbial communities from the Plum Island Ecosystem LTER, Massachusetts, United States - SW1603-40 | ecosystem: Environmental > Aquatic > Marine > Intertidal zone >... | reverse complement strand
CATATGGGCCTTTTCATAAAGATCGTAAAGTTTGGACCCTTTCCACAACCCCCCCTCAAGCACGAACCCGGGACCCTCGTGATCAATGGTGAGCGTATCGGCCCGATAGGTCTGAAGCTTCACCGCGTCCGCGCCGCACCGCTTCGCCTCGTCGATGATCTGCAATGCACGCGTCAATGAACCATTATGGTTGGCGGAGAGTTCAGCGATCACATAGGGCGGATACGCGCTACCGATCGGCCGTCCGTTAATGGTGACGGTGTCTGTCATGGCTTAATAATGTGCGGATGGCGCGGCCCGGCGCAACCTGCCGACGCTCGTCAAAGCAAACGAAACCGGCCTTCGCAAACAGCGCGAGCGAGGCAGCATTTTTTGGATCGACCAAGGCGTAGAATGGCGTGTCTGGCACGGGCCGTAGCGCGACGCGCAGCGCAGCCTGCGCAACTCCGCGCCGTTTGACCTCGGGCGCCGTTTAAATCGAGACAACAAACGCCGGAGCACCGTCGCGCTCGACCAGATCGAGGCGCAGCGCGCCCCTGGTTGCCGCGCATAGCTGATCATAAAGGCGGCGGCGCAGTTCTTCGGCGCTCCACGTCGTTCCGGCCTTCGCCTCGACCAGGTCGACAGCCCCGGACTGGCCACGGGCAAATAGTTCGCCAAGCCTGAATTCGTCGTAAAGGCGCAGCGCCAGCCGTTGTCGATCAAGGCTTCGGCCAAGGAGATGCACCGCAGGGCGTGTCCAGCGCCGATTGCTGGGCCGGCGTCGAACCGCGGCACCGCCGACCTTAGTTGATCCGTAGCCACAGCTAATTGTGCGTTCCGAGGTCCGACATTTCGAGGCGCTCGCCGCCGGCTTTGCTCACTATCAGTGGGCGACCGACGATCTCGTCGAGGCGGTCCGGCGGAACGCCTCTGCCAGGACGGCGGAACTCGATATCCGACTCGCTCAGCACGTGCCCTGCTTTGAGGTTCCCAACCACATGCGCCGAACGGCGCGCGTCGAGGCGCTTTTTCCGCTCGGCGTCGGTCATGAGACGACGGTTGGATCCGAGCGCGATCTCAAGATCTCGGATCACCTTGACGAAGTCGATCATCTCCGCTGGCTCAAGCGACATAATATGCTCGACCGAGCGTATAGTCCGGTCCTCGCTTATGGTTTTTTCGACCAAGTTGGCACCGAGTGAGATCGCGGCGATGTCCATATCCCAGCCGGGAGAATGATCGGAAAAGGCCACCGGCAGCCGGAACATCTCCGCCAGTGTTGGGATGACACGGAGATTAATCCCCGGCAGGCGTGCAGGATATCCAGACGGGCAATGATGAATGATGATACGGTCGTTGCCCTCCGCAAGGATTGCGTCGACCGCCTTCTCGACTTCGCCGATAGTAGCCGACCCGGTGTCGATCTGCAGGCACAGACCTGCCTGCGCCGCACGCCGGATCAGCGGCAGATGATTGATGTCCGCCGAGGCGATCTTGATCGATTCGCAGCCCATATCGACGACCAGCTTGATTTCGTCCACAAATCCAATTGTGGCAAAGAACGCGATGCCGAGTTCGTCAGCGTGTGCCTTCACTTGACGCCATTCGGTGTGCGACAGCGCTCGGCGCGCAAGCAAATCATAGAGCGGCTCTGATACCGTCTCTGCCTTACCACTCGTGCGGTCGATCAGCACATCGTACTGAAACATGATGGTGCGGTCGGAAACCAACCGCTCAGGATCGAGAATTTGGAATTTGATGGCGTCCGCGCCGGCCGCCGCCGCGTGACTGACCAGACGTTTGGCCGATTCGATGCCGGAATGTGTTGGTCCAGCTTCGAACGTCACGAATACTGTCGCTCCGCGGCCAATTTTGCGGCCGCAAAGTTCGATCTGTTTATATAAAATGTCAACCATTCACCACCTAATCACACGCATGACAGCAGACGGCTCGGAAATGAGCGCACGGAAAATACCGGATGGACCGGCGGGCAAGGCAACGCCTCCCTGAGCTTGCCCGACCGCAACAACTCGCCCATCTCACCGAGAATACGGCCATAGGCTGCGATGCTGGCGCCAAGATCGGCATCGTTGTGCGCGTAGCAGATATTATGGCTGCCCTGCATGAGCAAACCTTCACGGAACCCCAGCGTGATCAGGCAAGTGCGAATCTCCGCCTTGCTCGCAGAAGGGTGGTCGCCAACATCAAAAATCTTCCAACAGGGCTTCCCCAGCAGCCCGAGAACACCGCCAAGACCGTTTCTCACGATGAGACCCTCCACAGTGCTCGCGAGCGCCGCGCCAAATCGCCAGATGTGCTCGATCACCGGCTCACGCTCAAGTTTGTCGATGACCGCATTTGCGGCAGCGAGCGACAGCGCCTCGCCTCCGAAAGTACCTGAGTAAAAAACCTCCTCGAACAGCCGCATATGCTCTTCGTACCCGACCACCGCCGAGATCGGCATACCGTTGCCCAAGCCCTTGCCGAAGGCGGCAATGTCTGGCGCGACCCCGAACAATTCCTGCGCGCCGCCCAGCGCATAACGGAACCCGGTAATGACCTCGTCGAACATGAAGAGCGCACCGTGGGTATGTGCGAGCTCCTTCATCTCCGCGAGGTAGCCGGCCGGCGGCTCCGTCACGTTCATGGGTTCCATCATGACGCCGGCGACCTCGCCTGGATATTTCTTCAGGACGTCATAAAACGCCGCCGTTTCGCCATAGGCGATGCGGTGCGTCAGATCGCGGACGCATTGCGGCACGCCGCGCGCGCGCGTGGTGGCGCCGACGTACCAGTCCTGCCACCCGTGATAGCCAACGGTCACAATCCGATCGCGGCCAGTCGCCGCCCGCGCGATACGAACCGCAGCGGTCGTGGCGTCTGAGCCGTTCTTGCCGAAGCGCACCATCTGCGCGCAGGGAATAATGCGCGCAAGCTTTTCCGCCACGACAATCTCCAACTCCGTGCCTAGGCTGAAGGAAATCCCGCACGCGAGTTGATCGCGGATGGCGGCGTCGACGTCGGGATCGTTATAGCCGAGCAGCACCGGCAAAAGTCCGCACACATAATCTACGTATTCGTTGCCGTCGACGTCCCAGATACGTCCGCCCTTGCCGTGGGTGACGAAGAGAGGCGAGCAGCCGCGTGGGTACTGGATGTGGCTTTTGGAGAAAGTCTGCGAGCCGGTCGGGATGCGCATCAGCGCCCGCTCCAGCATTGCGGTGCTTTTTGCAAAGGAACGCTTTTTATCGGCCGTCATCGGTCAGACCGCGGAAGCGAGTTCTTGCATATGATTACGCCGCGCCTGCAGCCCCACGGCGAGCCGCTGCTTGCCTTCGCGCGCGGTCTGCAGGCAGGTGCGCTCTCCACGCGTGGCGCGCGTAAATGCATGCAGCATGTCAACGAAGGGGCGCCCGTTATCGAGGTCATCGGTCTCCAACAACGTCTCCCACGCCCCGCGTCCGGAGTCATAGAGGCGAATCCGGCACTGCTCAGGCGCCTTACCCTCGCTTTCCCAGACGATCAGGCCATCGGAGCCGACTATTTCGCAGCCGCGCCGCTTCCACTGCCTCAGGTAATCGATTGTGATCACAGAACGCGGCCCAGCGTCGTGCTCGAGTACAATATCGGCGAAGTCCTCGACATCAATATCCAAATTCGAGAGCTTCGCGCTCGCGCCTTGCACTGCTTTCACAGGACCCAACAGCCACATGAGGTAGTCGATCTCGTGAATTGCATCGAGAATAACTCCGCCGCCGGCTGCGCGACTCGCGCAATAGAGTTGGCGATAGTCCGCCCCCGGCCGCATAAGCGGCAGGTAGTTGCCATAGTGCGCTCGCGCATAGCGGACCTCACCAATGCGGCCTATGTTCGAGCGGACGGCTTCGATGGCCGGATGGAAGCGCATATTGCAACCCACATAGAAACCAAGATTGGCAGCCTCCGCCATGTCGATCAGCCTGTCGATGCCTTCCAGCCGATCTGAAATCGGCTTCTCGACCAGAACATGCGCACCCGCAACAAGCGCGGCTTCGGCTGGAGCAAGGTGCCGCACATGCGGCGTTGCTACGATGACTCCGTCCGCACCCCAGGCAAGCGCGGTTTTGAGATCACTGAAGTGGCGTTGCGCACCTATTTCAGCAGCCACGGCCGCTGCACGGGCCGCATCTATGTCCATGACCGAAAAAGTCAGGCCGAGCTCCGCCGCGGAGACAGCATGGCGGCGACCGATAGATCCCGCGCCGATGATTAGAAGCTTCACGCTGCGCCGCGCTCCTTAATCAAGCGGCCATAAAACTCTGCCCGCATAAAGTCTTCCGCCGTGTCGATGTCGACCGCGCGCTCCGCCGGTATCTCCGTGACTTTCATGTTTGGTCCGTAAACTTTCTTCGTTCGGCGGAAGGCCTCTACTCGCACCGCGTAGACGCTGGCTGCGTCGATCCTAAGCTGCGGCCGCTCCTGCCGCGGCGTGTCGAGCATCTTGGGCTGCCAAATCATAGCATTGTCGCCGTCATCGACCAGCAATGCCTCGAATGGATCGAACGGCATACGCGTCACCGTCATGGCAAAATCGGCATTTTCCTCCTCGATCAACCGCACAGTAGCGTTGATATCCTCTGGCTTGCGCAGCGGCGCCGCAGCATAAAGCACCGTGAGCGTGCGGATGTTTGATAGGCCCTCCTTGTTACTGTCGAGAAAGTCGAGGCAGACGTCGGCAACGGTCGCTCGGTCACCGGCCAGATGATCGGGGCGTCGTACCCATACCGCTCCATAATGTTGTGCGATTGCGCCAATCTCCGCATCTTCGGTCGAGACATATATCCGACCGAACAGTCTGCTGGCCCGCCCGCATTCGATCGACCATGCAAGCATCGGCTTGCCCATGAACGGCAGCACGTTTTTTCGCGGCAACCGCTTCGAGCCGCCACGGGCTGGAATAAGGCACAGGCGCTCGCTAGCCGAGGCACTCATGCCGTTCTCTCTACTGCACGACGAAGGGTCATTACGATGCACGTTACGTCCTCTTCCGTCATATCGGGGAAGAACGGCAGCGACAGACAACGCTCGTAACTTGCTTGCGCGCCCGGCAACGACAACTCGCCGTAGCGGCGGCGATAGCAAGGCCGCAGATGTACGGGAATGTAATCATCTGCGTGCCGATCCCCTGGCGACGCAGCTCTCGCACGCGCTGACCTCGCATCATTCCGGCGGAGACAAAGTCGATCAAAACCACGAATGGCCCAGTTCATCGATCATTCTCCACTATTCTTTGCGGCAAGACCCGCGCTCGAATACCTCGTGGCAGTGGTGCGAGCAAGCGTCTGCGCTGGAATCCCGACCGCCGTCCTGCCAGAAACAACGTCACGCACGACCATCGCGCCCATTCCGATGACTACGTCATCACCGATGACGATGAATTCGCGAATAGCGGCATTGGCTCCGATATAGCCGCAGCGACCAATTCGTGCGTCCGCGGCAACCACCGCACCACCGGCAACCGTTGTATAGTCGCCGATACTGACGCCGTAGCTGATCGTCGCAAGCGGAAGTGTTTTGACGTGCACTCCGATTGTGGCATTTGCCATGATGACGCAGCCCTGAGTGATCGCGGTGCCAGCACCAATTTTTACGCTGGACGAAATCCAGGCTGACGGATGGCGTAGAATGATAAAGCGCTCTTGCGGAATTTTAGTGCGTTCAATCAATCGCGGCTTGTCGACGGCGCTCTTCGAACTGCCGATGGCGTTGATAAAGTGAGCCTCGCCAAAGCGCCCCGCTTCGTCGAGCCCTCCAAGTATTGGAAGATCGTAATATCGCGTATTGCGTCGCGACGGTTCATCATCGAGAAATCCGATGGGCCGCCACAATTCTCGACCGGCCGCAACGTTTTCGTCGCGCATAATGTCGACGAGGTTTGCCGAGTAACCGCCGACTCCGATAATGATGACGTCCTTGCTCATGTTATTTGCCAACGGGCATCAGCGATGCCAACTTTTCAAGGACACGGGCCGCGCCACGGCCATCGACCAGACGGCCGCCCTGTTGCGCAACAGTCTTGCGCCATTGCGCGTCATTAAGTGCCTGGCGCGTGGCTGTGACGATCTGTTTGTCGCTGACGTCGGCGTGCCAGCCGAGCGCTTTCCCAACGGAATTTTGTCCGAGCCAGCCTAGATTTCGTCGTTGATTGTCGGCGATAGCAAAGGCCAGAACGGGCGTGCCGACCGCCATTAATTCCCAAAGCATTCCACTAGAAGCCGTCAAAGCAAGCTCGCAACTCGCCATGATGGCAGCAAGATCGGGAGAATCGATATGAACCACGACGTTGGAATATTTGCCCGCGATCGACGCAATCGCTGTCTTATGGATATTTTTCGGTCCCACCGCGACTTCGAGTCGGAATTCATTCAACGGCGCCAAAAGTGAAATAACCCGCAGGGTCAAATTTGGAGAATCGCTGCCGCCAAAGCCGACAAATACGCTTGCAGTACTACTGCGACCGCGCGCAACTGCGGTAAAGGTCTTGCGCAAAAGTACGTAGCGAGGACCAAGCAGCAACTGGGCTGGTGCGACGCCGGGATAATCGCGCGGTTCAACTCCCACATTGGGATTAAGAATCAGCGTAGCACTGGTCGGTTGCGTAAATCCACTATCGTCCATGCGCAGGACAGGGGCAATCTGCACCAGCTTCGCAAGCATTCCTTCTTCCGCGGTTCCGAGATCGACAACAATCCAGTCCGGCTGCTCGCGCCTGGCGATAGTCGCAAAGTCGGCATGGTCCGAGCCGAGGGACTCGCTTGAAAATCCCCGGTTGGCAATCAGAGATGCGCCTTTGCGCATGGCAAACAGCGCCGCATCGGCCTGCTCGGCGAGCGCCAGGCAGCGCATGGCATGACCGGCGCCGAGCGCCGGCGAAGCGTCGCAGCGGATCAGGAGGCGCATCGCGTCTCTGCTTTGGATCGGCAAAGTGCTGCAACAACGGCTTTAAGGTCGGGCAACGAACGCCCCAGCAAAGTTTCAGCCTTACGCACGTCAAGGCCAAGGCTTTCAGCCCGTTCCGTCGCCAGCGACCGCACGCTGCCGTCGCGAACGCGGTCAGCTGGCACGCCGATTTCACGCGCCAGGCAGCGCAAGAATTTCGCCTTATCCGCAACCTCGCTTGACGCGACATTATAGATTCCGCTGGCCTTCTTGGCGGCGAGATCGAGAACCGCGGCTGCAAGGCTGTCTGCGTCGATGGTGCTGGTGAAGAAATCTGAAAACCCGGTGACTGGTTCGTCGCGTTCGAGCGCGGCAACTGCCCATTCCAAAAAAGTCGGCCGATTTGGCCAACCGCGCCACCCGGTGAAATTGGTCCGCACCACGAGTGTGCCCGCGATGTCAAGCGCGCCTTGCTCGCCGGCATATTTGCTTCGGGCATATTCATTCACCAGTTGCACGGGTGCGTTCTCGTCATGCAGTGCCGCGCCATCGCCGGTAAAGAAATGATCAGTAGAAACTTGCACGAACGCGCCCCCCTGCTCACGCGCTGCCGCCGCAAGTCTGCCCGGCGCTTCGGCATTGATGCGCATGGCCGCATCCGGTTCGCGTTCGCATTGGTCGATATCCGTTACCGCAGCGCAATTTACGATGAGCCGAGGCCGCACCACCATGATCATTTCGCGAATAGCCGCCCCGTCCGTCGCGTCGAGCGAAATGTCATCGCCGCCACGGCTTAGCGTGCGAACGGCGAAGCCGCGCGCGCACGCGACGCGCCGCAAGGCCACGCCAAGCGTTCCAGTGCCACCAACAATGAGCAACCGATCAACGGACACCGGCATACTCGCTAACGATCGCAATGAACTCAAAAAGTTCCTGCCCCGAACGATGGGTTCGGCTCGTGGTTTCTAGATACGAGATTGCAAAGCCGCTTTTTTCCGGCGCGCAGCGATATTCGCCGGGCGAGATGAACCTGAAATTGTGCGACATTTTATAGAGGAGCTGCCACGCCCCGTCACATCCCGCAGCCGCCGAGATCGGCTTGACGATCGGGGCAAGGCCGGCAAGCTGGGCGCGGTAGCTTTCGACGCACGCGGCGCGGCTTCGCGCGCCTGAACGCGCTCGGCAAAAGCGCGCTCGAAGGCCTCAACGGCGGGCCCGGTCGTCAGCCAGTCGGAGCGCAGTACCTTCGCGACCGCCTCTAAGTCAGAGTCGTCGATCGACTGCCGACCGTAAGGCAAGAAATGGTCCTCGCTGTCCGCCTTTATCAAGTAAGCCACGCGCGGATGTCTTCGACGCTGAGCCACTCTTCATTCGTATCCGACGAATATTGGAAGTCTTCCCTCACCCGGTTGTGCCCATACTGGTCGTAGCGGCCTGCATAAGATTCGAGAAAGGTTTGCGGGGCAATCACGTACCGGTCGCCCAACTCCACAGTGTTGCGGGCATCGTCCTCGGTAATCAAAGACTCGTGCACCTTCTCCCCTGGCCGCGTGCCGACGATTTTATGAGGCAGTTGCGGCGCAATCGCCAAAGCGAGATCTGTCACCTTCAAACTCGGAATCTTGGGGACGAACAGCTCGCCGCCGCTCATCTTCTCGACACACGAGATGACGAATGACACTCCCTGGTCGAGGGAAATCCAGAAGCGGGTCATACGCGCGCTGGTAATCGGCAGTTCCTTGGCGCCTTGCTCGGCGAGCCGCCGAAAGAACGGAACGACGCTGCCGCGCGAGCCCATGACGTTGCCGTAGCGCACGATGGAGAACTTGCAGCCTTTGATCCCACTCAAATTGTTTGCTGCGATGAAAATCTTGTCTGCGGCAAGCTTGCTTGCACCATAGAGGTTGATTGGGCTGCAAGCCTTGTCGGTCGACAGCGCTAAGACTTTTTTCACTCCAGTCCTGATAGCGGCACGAACGACGTTTTCGGCACCGAAAACGTTAGTGTGAATGCACTCGAACGGATTGTACTCGGCCGCCGGCACCTGCTTGAGTGCGGCGGCATGAATGACGGTGTCAATGCCTTTCATCGCCATTTCAAGCCGTTCTACGTCGCGCACATCTCCAAGGAAAAAGCGCACGGTGTCGAGCGGCAAACCGTGTTCGCGCAAATCCTGCTCCATCTCGTACTGTTTGAGCTCGTCGCGCGAGAAGACGACTAAGCGGGAAGGCTTCGCCGCTCCCAGAACAGTGTCGACGAAGCGCCGCCCAAAAGACCCCGTGCCGCCCGTCACCAGAATCGAGCGGCCGCCCAGCGAAGTCGCGTCGCCATTGAAATCGCGGGCGTTCAAAGACTTGTTCGTCAAGCTGCTGGTTTGCGAACGAAAAGTTGGAGGTGATCTGTTCATATCGGATTCAATTGAAGTGCAACAACGCAGACGGATACCGCTTGGTAGTCTCCGTCAATGGTCTGCTAGCTTGCTCAGAAGATATGAGTCTGATGGTAATCGCTAACGGCTACCGCAGTCCGGGTGAATTACCCCCGACCCACAACGCTACGGCCGCCCGTATTACGTTCAATTACTGAACGTCAAATGAGTCGCCGCATTACCTGACAATCAGGCAGGTACAACATCATCAATTAAGATTCGAACGCGCACGCTGCGGCAAAGCAGATCCATTAGCACAACGATACGTTCGGATTCTGTTGCCGCAAGTACGGTCGCCACCAGACCTTCGAAAGGGCCCTCGCGCATGCGTACCTTTTCACCGACTTGGTAACTATCGCGAGCGCGAGGAATCGTGACGGCACCTTCCTGTTCGGTCGAGCGCAGGCCGGAGACAAACTGATCAGGTACGGTACCGGGCTGGTCTCCGAAACGGATCAAGTTACGAACGCCAAACGTAGAGGCGATCGATCGCCACTGTTCTTGCGCAGGGTTAAGGCGAATGAAAACATAACCTGGGAAAAGCGGCCGTAGAACCTGCCGTATACGTCGAGCATGACGTATTCGTCGTCGAATTCTCGGGCAATAGGAAATGAAACCCTGGCGCTGCAGATTGTCGAGCGCCATCGCCTCCTTGTGGGGATGTGTGCTGGCCACAATCCAGTTGTTCTGCACGGCATCACTCACGGCTGATATCCGGCTTGAAGTTCAAGACACCAGGAATATGGACCGCATCCGTTGAGAGCCCTGTCCTGATCGCCTGCTCGACAACGGACGCGTAACTTCTCCGTGGGCGACTGAGGTCAGTAAGCAGAATTGCATCGGGCTGTCCGCCACCGGTCGCAGTTATCGCTGCCGCTAATGTCGTGAAAACCGGTACGCCGGCGCAGGAAGATCGTTCGGAAAAACGATCAATCACGGCTTGAATTTTGACAGCCGTACCCAGACTACTGAGATACGCAATCTCAGCAAGATCGCCGTCGCCAGCAAGAAAGACACGCACCTTCCCTCGGGAAACGCAATCGCGGACGAATTGTGAACACTCCTGTCGCCCCTGACGATAAAGCTCCAGCGATCGCTGCAAGTATGCGGCGGTCAAGCGCGACTTCTCCTCGAAGCCTCTTGGCGTCAAATAGTAAATGTAGCGCTTGACCGGTGCATGCTTGAGTTTTATCAAGCCCTTGCTCAGGCACCGTTTTAAGTACCAATTCACCGAGCCTACGGCGATGCCGATATCGAGCGACAATCGCCGCTGCGAAACACTGGAGTCGTTGTCGATTGCCGTCAGCAAGCGATGGATGATTTGTTCTTCGGCACCAGGCATGGACGTCGCCAACCCGCCTATGTTCAGATATTGAACATAGAACCGGTCGCAGCGCCGGTCAACTCGTGGCGACTTGGTTAATTGGACGTCCACCACAATTACGATGTAACTAATTGTTTTAGTTGTGTTTTTTCGTTAGAATTAACGAAAGAAGCGCAGCGGCAATGCCGATTAGGCGACCACAAAACTCGCTTACGTTCAAGCCGTGAACGCACGACTAGGATCGCGAGCTGATCTTTTTTTAGCCGCGCCAAGGCGAGACTTTGCAGGTGGCATCGGCCGTAAGATGAGCGCATACGCAAGCGCGACCGCGCGGAAGCTTTCGCAAATCGCGATAAGTGCGATACATGGAGGGGTAAACTTTGAATAATACATGGACTCGTCTCGATATGCGTGGCCGCGCCAGCGCTCGGATTTCTTCCTTCGGAGCTCTAAAATTCGTATGACATCACCGCCGAAAATCCTTTACGTCATCGGCTCACTCGACCTCGGCGGCGCCGAACGCCAGGTTTCGCTGGTGGCGCCCGAGCTCATGAAATACGGCTGGCAGTCGATCATTTATTGTCTCAGTAAGCGCGGCGTTCAGGCCGACCAGATCGCAAGCAGCGGAGTCAAAGTTATCGGACCGCGCTGGGAGATCAGAGCCGGGCAGACACTCGTCGGCAAGGTTGCGCGCTTGATTGCTTCAAGCATCAACCTGTTCGCACTGTTGCTTTCCATGCGCCCGCAAATCGTGCATTTCTTCTTGCCCGAGGCCTATCTGATCGGGGCTCCGATCGCCATCGCCGCACGGATACCGATACGGGTCATGAGCCGGCGCAGCCTCAATCTCTACCAAAAGAAACATCCTATCCTGCGGCGAATCGAGCGGTTGTTGCACACGCGCATGCAGCTGCTGCTCGCTAATTCTGAAGCCGTCCGCGATGAATTGCGAGACGAAACAACTGGCAGTGTACCAGTTGAACTGATCTATAACGGAGTAGCCCTTGCGCAAGCGAACGCTTCCCATCCGACTGCCGTACATGGCAATTCTGAAAAGCTAACCTTGATCATCGTGGCTAATCTCATTGTCTACAAGGGTCACGACGATCTTTTTCATGCCCTGGCGTCGGTCGCGGAAAAACTTCCGGAGTCATGGGAGCTGCTTTGCGTCGGTCGCGACGACGGTCTCGGCCCGAAGCTTGCCGAGCTTTCCAGGCGTCTCCATCTCGAAGGCTACATTCGTTTTGTCGGCTCGCGTACGGACATTCCAGCCCTGCTCGCATCGGCAGATATTGGCATTCTCTGTTCGCACGAAGAAGGATTCTCCAACGCGATATTGGAGGGTATGGTAGCTGACCTTCCAATGGTGGTAACTAATGTCGGGGGCAACGCGGAAGCGGTTATCGACCAAGAAACCGGGTTCGTCGTGCCGGCACACGACTCGGCCGCGCTTGGTGCTGCAATTCTGGCGTTGGCGTTGAGCGCGGAGCTCAGAAAGCATATGGGTAAGGCGGCCCGCTGCCGGGTCGAAACTCATTTCTCATTGGAGCACTGCGTTAAACGCTATGACGCGCTCTACCGCGACTTGATAGAGAAATTCGGTTCCTCGCAAGCGCGAGCAACGTAATCATGAGGGCATTTTGATTGCTATTTCGAAATGGTCGCCCCTATGGGCCCTGTTCGGCGCGATCTTCGTTGCCAGCGGCGGCCTGACATACCTGTTCATCATTGCATTGCAGCCGCTATTGGAACGCTATGCGCTCGCACGGCCAAACGCCCGTTCATCGCACAAGGTGCCGACGCCGCAAGGGGGCGGAATTGCCGTCATCGCATCCACCATCGTCGTCGCCGTATTGGCCGCCATCTTGCTGCCGCCCTTGAACGTTGACCTCGTTCGGCTGGGACCGTTATTTGCCGCGACCGCCATACTCGCCGCAGTCGGCACCTCCGATGACGTC
>Ga0307444_1000978_pt1 | contig 12644 bp, 14 predicted proteins | sample SalMarSW160340MG_FD_202145 | JGI IMG/M metagenome (GOLD analysis project Ga0307444, IMG submission 202145) | Salt marsh sediment microbial communities from the Plum Island Ecosystem LTER, Massachusetts, United States - SW1603-40 | ecosystem: Environmental > Aquatic > Marine > Intertidal zone >... | reverse complement strand
GGCCCATCTAAGGGCTTGCTCTCTAAATCCTAAAAACTCGGCTCACGGGCCTCAAACAGTTTAGGATTTGCCCACTGATGTGGGCACGTTCGCTTCGCCCAGATGGGTACCCCAAAAAGCCCATAATGGTCGTTCAAATGAGTTATTCAAAGCTCTCAGGGCCTGGGGCAAAAACCGATTGAAGCTCCCTGTAGCACAAGCTACAGGGAATCTCCGACCGTAAGGAACGCTGACTTTTTTTGGATACGCTCGCCAACCCCGCAGCAAGCTACGGGGAATGCGCTCGCTTTTGCGGTTCAGAACTAGGCTGAGCGAAGCTCCTTGATCCTGGCTGCTCTGCCTCTCAGCTTTCTGAGGTAGTAAAGGCGAGAGCGACGGACCCGACCGCGCGTCACGATCTCAATCTTGTCAATACTCGGAGAATGCAAAGGGAAAATGCGCTCCACGCCGATCCCATAAGATATCTTCCTCACCGTGAATGTGGCATTGGTGGTCCCTTTCCGCTTCCTGATCACCACCCCTTTGAAAACCTGAATCCGCTCTTTCTCCCCTTCTTTGATCTTGACAAAGACCTTTACCGTATCACCAGGCTTGAAAAACGGAAGATCAAACCGCATCTGTTCCTTTTCAATCGCTTTAATTGTTTCCACATCTGCCTCCAGATAGAAGTAAGCTCCCAGCGTCCGTATCAGTTTAGCCTATTCAAAAAACGTGTGTAACAAAGCATACGGGTGTTTCGATTCTAAAGCGAGGCACTGTTTGAGTTTGACACGCTTTAGAATCGGATTGCCCGTATGCGGATAGCATTTTCAAAGGGCTAAAATATTACCAGCGTCCAACATGTTGACGAGACCTTTGAATAACCTCGACTCGCTTTTTGATATGAGGTTTTTGACCCATCTGAGGGCTCGCTCACTAAATCGCAAGAACTCGGCCTAACGGCCTCAAACAGCCTGCGCTTTGCCCGCTAGGGCGGGCCATTCGCTTCGCCCGGGTGGGTACCCCAAAAACCTCATAATTGTCGCTTTTCGAGGTTCTGCAAAGGTCTCGTTGACGGAATGAGTAACATCGACTTTTTACGAAGCCGTCAACTTTAGGCACTCAATCTCTCTGTCCCAAAAGCCTGTCAAGGACAATGGCTGCAGCCGATCGCACGGACAGGTGGTTATAACCGGTCGGCCCCATGATAGGGGCCAGGACATAATCGGCTGTTTCAATAAACTCCCGTGTGAGTCCCCACGCGGTTCCAAAGCTGAGCAAAATGGGGCGCTCTGACTTTAACATGCCTGACAGCCCGGCATAGCTGATGGTTTCCGGGTGCGGCCGGGCATCCGTGACGACCGTAGTCGGTCTGCCCTGCCCCCTGCCGGAGATCTCATCCACTACAGCATCGACAGAGGCCTCAATCCTAACCAGCTTCAGGGCGGCGCCGCGATCTGGGTTGTACCTTGCCCCCAGGCCGTGGGTCCAATGAGATACAATCCTTGCAACCAGTCGCCGCTGGTCTACCAGGGGGGTCAACACGTAGAAGGCTTGTGCCCCATACGTCTTGGCCGCCCTCGATATGTCGTGCAAATCAAGGTTGCTGACCGCCGAGGCGATCACCTCGCCTTTTTTATTATACACCGGATGGTGTATCAGGGCCAAGTAGAGGTTGCCTGCACCTGTCAAGACGTTGCGGAATGCCTCTCTAAGGTGGTTTCTATATCCCGGTGAAGCTTTTCAAGGAACACGATATCCTCTGGCGTCAGCGGTTGGTCTAACAGCAAATCAGGTCTTTTCAAAAACGTCCTGACCAGCGATGCCTGTCGCCTCCACTGCTCAATGGCGGCGTGGTTGCCGGAAAGCAACATGTTCGGCACCTGGGATCCCTCAAAAGACCTGGGTCGTGTGTATTGCGGGTACTCCAGCAGGCCCGTTGAAAAGGAATCCTCTTGAGCGGACTGTTCGTTTCCCAGTGCGCCGGGAAGCAGTCGGCCTACCGCATCGATCACAACCATGGCCGCCAATTCACCGCCGGTGAGTACATAGTCGCCGATGGACAGCTCCTCATCTGCGAAGTCATGACAAATTCGATCGTCAACCCCTTCATAGCGGCCACAGACCAAGATGAGTTCGGCACAGCGGGCCAGTTCCCTGGCCAGCCCATCATCAAACAGTCGACCCTGTGGTGTGAGCACGAGGGTGAAAGCCCCGGGATGTCTCTGTTTGGCATGCCGAATAGCCCCTGCCAGTGGTTCAGGCTTCATGACCATGCCGCTGCCACCGCCATAAGGGCGATCATCCACGGTGCGGTGGGGGCCTTTGGCAAAATCTCTGATATCGATCGTTTCGATGGACAGGCGGTTGCTTTCAACTGCTCGCCTGATAATGCCTCCCACCAGCAAGGTGGAAAACATCTCAGGAAACAACGTAAGAACCGTAATGTTCATCCATCAATCTTCCAGCCCTTCGGGAAGATCCACACGCAAGATTTTCTGTTTAAGGTCAATATCGACCACCACCGAATCGGTTGCTGGAATGAGCACTTCCTTTTTCCCGTCTCTCACCACATAAACATCGTTGCTTCCCGTGGGCAGAATCGCTTCCACTCGGCCCAGACGTCGGTCGTGCAGCGTAAAGGCCTCGAGCCCCACGATCTGATACCAGTAATAACTGCCTTCTTCCAGTTGAGGCAGGGCGGCCAAGTCTATGAAAAGCTGGCAGCCTATCCATGCCTCCGCTGCTTCGATTGACCCGATCCCCTCCAAGCCAAGACGGATCACACGTTTGTAAGGACTGGCGAATGCGATGCGAAACGTCGCAAGGACCTCCCCCCCTCGGCCGAGGGCCAGATCCTTGCCGGGGACAAACAAATCCAGGGGGTCGCCATAGGAAACTGCCTTGAGGTGGCCCTTGATCCCGTGGGTACCCACGATCTTTCCTACAGGGATCAGGGCATCCTTACCCATGGCGCCCTATTCGATGATCTCCAATACGGATCTTTTCTTGATCTTGGCAGAAGCAGCGCCCAAAATAGTTCGTAAGGCGCGTGCGGTGCGGCCTTGCTTGCCGATGATTTTGCCCAGGTCATCCTTAGCCACCTTCAGCTCAATGACCGAGGTCTGTTCGCCTTGCACTTCGGAAACCTCCACGGCCTCCGGATCATCCACCAGCGCTTCAGCAATGTGCTTGATCAGATCCTTCATTTTCCGCCCTCCTCACTGCGTTACAAGATAAGACCGACGCCTACAAAGGTGAGTTGGCTTGGAAAGACCGCCTTATGCACTTCCTGGTTCCTGGAAAAAACCCTCTTTCCTTAACAAATTCTTGACCGTTGCCGTCGGGATGGCCCCCCTTGCAATCCATGCCTTGATCCGATCATTTTTCAAGCGCACCGCCGCGGGCTCGCTGAGTGGATCATACGTTCCAACGAGTTCGAGAAACTTGCCATCCCGAGGGGCCTGGTTGGAAGCCACCACGATTCGATAAAACGGTTTTTTCTTTGCGCCATACCTGGCCAATCTGATTTTAACGGGCATCCGACGCTATTCCTCCTTACTGGAACGGCAGCCCCCCCCGACCAAGGGTACGAAGGCCACCCTTATTCAACTTCTTGATCATCTTCTGCACTTGGACGTAATTCTTCAAAAGCTGGTTCACTTCTTGAACCGTGGTTCCACTGCCACTGGCGATCCGTTTCCGTCGACTGGCATTGATCATATGATGCTTGAGCCGTTCCTCGACAGTCATAGAGTCAATAATGGCTGTAATGCGCACCAAGTCCCCTTCGTCCACGCTGAGCTGCTTCATTTGTTTCAGCTTGCCCATACCGGGGATCATGGCCAAGAGATCTTCCATGGGACCCATCTTTCTAACCTGGATCATTTGATCACGAAAGTCTTGCAGGGTAAACTGGTTTTTTCGAAGCTTCTTTTCCAGTTCCCGGGCCTTTTTTTCGTCCACAGCACTTTGGGCCTTCTCAATGAGAGACAGCATATCACCCATGCCCAGGACCCTGGATGCCATACGGTCTGGATGAAACGGCTCCAGGGCCTCTAATGTTTCACCCACACCTACAAATTTGATCGGTTTTGAGGTGATGGCTCGGATAGAAAGGGCCGCGCCACCCCGGGCGTCACCGTCCATCTTGGTGAGAATGACGCCGCCGATATCCAGGGCATCATTAAAAGCCTCGGCCATGTTGACGGCATCCTGTCCCGTCATGGCATCGGCCACCAACAGGATATCAGAGGGCTGAACCGCTTCCTTGATGCGCTTCAGTTCGGCCATCAGGGCCTCGTCGATGTGGAGACGGCCCGCTGTGTCAATCAAAAGGCTGTCAAATCCATTCTGGCTAGCGATGCCAAGGGCCTGCCGGCAAATGTCCACAGGATCCATGTCCTGTGTAGAGGGGAAGACACCCATGCCCAGTTCTTCGCCAAGTTTTTTGAGCTGATCAATAGCCGCCGGGCGATAGATATCAGCCGGCACCAGATAAGGTTTTCGGTGCTGTTTGGTCAAAAACCTGCCTAGCTTGCCGGCCGTTGTAGTCTTGCCTGAGCCCTGGAGGCCCACCAGCATGACAGACGCAGGTCGACCGCTGAGGCTCAGATCTTCGTGCGTGTTTCCCATGAGCCGGGTCAGTTCTTCATTAACAATCTTGACAACCTGCTGCCCCGGTGTCAGGCTAGCCAATACCTCCTGGCCAATCGCGCGTTCCTTGATAGCGGCAAGGAGTTGTTTGACAACCTTGTAGTGAACGTCGGCTTCAAGAAGGGCGATGCGGATTTCCTTCAGTCCAGCTTCGATATTTTTCTCGGTTAACCTGCCGTGCCCCTTGAGCCTCTTGAAGGTCAGGTTCAGTTTGTCGGTGAGATTCTCAAACATAGCCGCCTCTTTTATAGTCTAAACTTATTTTTATTATTATTCATCATTGTTTGTGTCAAGAGAATATTTTCTCGAGAAACGTTGGCAGACGCCCCTTTTTCCCTCATGTCCACGCAACGCGATGTAAAAAACTTCACCCGGGAAGCCTTTACCCGTTGGCTCGAACATCACAACGTCGCACCTTATCGGGCCGGCCAGATCCTCAGATGGATATACCATCGAAACAGCTGTTCCTTTGCCCAGATGACAGATCTGTCAAAGGATTTCAGGCGATGGCTGGCCGGCCGACTCATCATCAGCCGCCTGGAACCGACACAGGTCCAGGATTCCATGGATGGCTCCAAGAAATACCTGTTCCGGCTTGAGGACGGGCATCATATTGAAACCGTGCTGATCCCGGAGCGGGGTCATTGGACACTATGTGTATCCAGTCAGGTGGGGTGCGCCATGGGATGTAAGTTCTGTCTGACCGGCCATGGCGGCCTTGTACGCAATTTGGAACCCGCTGAAATTGTTAACCAGGTGTGCGCCGTTCAAAAGGATCTGCCAAACGGGAAGCCTCTAACGAATATCGTGTTTATGGGAATGGGCGAACCCCTTGCCAATTATGAGAGCGTGATCCAAGCCATTGGCACCATCACCAGCAACCATGGCCTTCAGTTTTCTAGTCGCCGCATCACCCTTTCCACGGCAGGACTGGTCCCCAGGATGGATGACCTTGGGCGGGACGTCACGGTGAATCTGGCCGTTTCTCTCAATGCTGCGGACAACGAGACCAGAAACCAGTTGATGCCCATCAACCGCACCTATCCGATTGAGGCGCTTCTGTCGGCATGCCGTAACTTTTCCCTCCCATCTCGGCGCATGATCACCTTTGAATATGTCTTGATGGCCGGTGTCAATGACAGTCCAGAAGATGCAAGACGCCTGACAAGGATCTTAAGGCCGTTGCGGGCCAAGATCAACCTGATACCCTTCAACCCCTTTGATGGAAGCCCGTTCAAAACACCCGGCGAGGCCACCATCATCGCCTTTCAGCAGGTCCTTGTGGATCGTCACTACACCACCATGGTTCGCCGCAGCAAGGGTGGGGATATTCTTGCCGCCTGCGGACAACTCCGCGCAAGCAAGGCGCTTGAAAGGGTCACCTCTCAAAGGGAAAGGCAGGCTGGAGGGTGACGAATCGGCGCCTCTTGGGGCTCGCGTGTTGTCGTTGGTATTTCACCACGGGGCAGAGTGTGCTATAGGAAGCCCAACCAATGGGTTGGCTTGTCGCTTTTTGGGGGCAGGTGGCAGAGCTTGTGATCGCCGTTCTCGATCCCCCGCTGTTTTGTTCCGTTACGATAGAAAGGAATCTGCATGGATATACCGGACATAGCGAAGAAGCTGCTGGCTAGCGTTGAAAGGCCTGATACCGTGGACCGGGATATCCTTGAAGTCCTCGATTATGCATACGGCACACAAAGGGATATTGAAATCAAGATAGACCAACCTGAATTCACCTCGGTGTGCCCGCGTTCCGGCCTTCCCGACTTCGGGCGAATCACGCTGCGCTACAGTCCAAGGGCCAAGATCGTTGAATTGAAGTCGCTGAAGTATTATCTGCTGCAATATCGTAACGTAGGCATCTTTTATGAACATGTGGTCAATCGGATCCTGGAGGATTTGGTGGCCCTTCTTGATCCCAAGTTCATGGAAGTCATAGGGACCTTTACGCCTCGCGGTGGTCTAACCACGACCGCGAGGGTGGAGCATCGGCGGGAAAGATCGGTGCAACCTTGATGGTTTCGTAAAAAGTCCCAATTAGACGACAAAGTAAAAAGCTCCAAATTGAAGCTCCCTGTAGCAAGCTACAGGGAATCTTCGACCGTAAGGAACGCTGACTTTTTTTGGATACGCTCGCTAACCCCGCAGCTACGGGGAATGCGCTCGCTTTTGCGGTTCAAGACGGGCAAATCTTGAGGAGCGAGGCGTACTTATAGTACGTCGCAGTGACGAAGGATGCAGCGCAACACAGAAGTTGGACTTTTTACGAAGTCGTCAACCTTGATGGCGCCGGGGCCTCAAGGCCTCGAGTAACAGGGAAGGAGAAAAGCCAAAACCGTGCGCACGAAAGCATGCATGATCGCAGCGCTCTATTTTGTGGGTTGCCTGTTGACTAGCGGCTGCGCCACGACCCAGAAAATACGCGCGGACATCCTTGGCAAGGGACGGACGCTGAGGAAAAAGGTTGCGTTCTTGCCTCCTGTTGACAGTTCTGGTTACGGGGGCGAAGATTTTCAAAAGGCGGCCGCGGCACAACTAAGGGCTTTTCTGCGCCGCCGTTGCGACAGCGTCAGGATCATAGATTCTCGGGACATCCGTCAGGCCCTGACAGGCGTATGCCGCGTTCCTTCCGGCCAGATCGATAACCCGGCTCTGGCGAATCTTGGCAGGACCTTTGGCCTCGATGCTGTGCTGAAGCAAACAATCGGACCGATGGAATGTCTCACGGAAAAGCGCGGCATCTGGGGATTCAGGCACACCTGCCGACTCGCACGGGTCTCTTTCCGCGTCAGGGTATATGACACTCAAACAACAGCGATTCTCTTGGATGAAATCGTCCGGGAGGATGTGGAAGTCTCCGAACACGACTGGAACAACATCAAGGCGGCTCATGCATACAACAAGGGCATCGCCTCTCAACTCCTTGCCAGGATGACAGGCAAGATGGGCGAGATGATTTGCGAGCGCTTGGCCAAAGAACCGTGGAAAGGCTACATTATCAGCCGGTCGGACAACACGTTCACCCTTTCGGCCGGCACGGATGTAGGGCTTGCCGCAGGGGATGTGTTGGAGGTCTTTGGCCTGGGCGAGCCGATCAAGGGTCAGAAAGGTCACGTCTATTTGGTTTCAGGGCCCAAGATCGGCGAAATCAAAGTCACCAAGGTCCATAAGGATCGGGCTGAGGCGGCCGGCATGCTCGGCTATGACTTTGAACAGAGCAGTTTTGTCCAATTGAAGCAGTGAACTCACGCGGGTCCTAAGGGCTCGCGCAAAAATGTGAAGTTATTGTTGCGCGAGCCCCAAGATTCGATAGATAGGAATAGGCTCATCCAGACCCTTTACAGGTAGGGGTGGCGTCATCGCTTCCGCCGCAAACCGGTCTGATACTTCTCTGTAAGTGGTCTCACTGACCAGTATCTCACCCCCTTTTGCCAGCTTCTCCAGGCGTGCGGCGATATTGACCGGCATACCAAAGGCCGTATATTCCCTTTTTCTCAAAGAACCAAATACGCCGGTTACGACCTCGCCGGTACAAATGCCGATGCCTATGTGCAGCTCAAATCCATTGATCTGCTGCAATTTCTGAGTGATGGCTCGACTCGTCTCCTGCATATCCATGGCTGATCCAATGGCCCGTTCAATGTCGTCCTCGTGTGACACCGGGGACCCATAAATCACCATGATACAATCGCCGATATGTTTGTCCACCGTGCCGTTGTATTGATACGCAATTTCTCCCAGGGGGGTGAAATAGTGGTCGTTCAGAAACTCCGCGATCTCTTGTGGGGGCACCTTCTGGGACATCTCAGTGAACCCTCGAATGTCGCTAAAGAGAATCGTCACTTTGTGTTTCCTGGGAGTCATAACGGTGGGGTCGCTCTTGATCTCCTGGTATACGGGATCAGAGATAAACTGCCTCAGACGTTTCCTAATCATAATTTCCTGAATCTTGCTCCGCAGTTCGATATTGTCAAAGGGTTTTGTGAGAAAGCCGTCAAGCCCCTCGTTGGTCGCCCGAATAGCAGATTCCATGGTGGCATAACCCGTCAGGAGTATGCGCGTGATCTCCGGATTGAACCCGGCGATTCGCGCAAGGGTTTCCAGGCCGTCCGGCCCGGGCATCTTATAGTCTGAAATCACAACGCCGATTTTGGAAAGGTTTTCTTGAAACAACCGTATCCCTGTCTCGCCATCTCGGGCCGTGTAAACCGTGTATGGCTCGTTCTTCAGTGCCCGCTCCATGGAGCGCCGCACCCCTTCCTCATCGTCGATAAATAAGAGCCCTGTCATCTTCTCCTCCCTGTCTCATAGAACCCTTTGATTTCTGGGTACGCGCTAAGGTTGATGGACTCGTAAAACACTTGTTGCGAGTCTGTCAAGATTCTGCACTTGAGGTCTGAAGCTCCTCAAAATAGCCCCGGAGGGCATCTCTCATCTCCTGCCGAGATGTCAAACGAATAATGGAGGACCGGAAACGGCTGCATCCCGGGAGCCCCTTAACAAACCAGGGGACACGGCTTCGCATCATCCGCACGGCCCGCGCTTCTCCAAAATGATTCACGCTATTGTCAATGTAACGCAGGGTCCCGCGGAGACGTTTCGATAGATCGGCGGAAACGGGGGGTCTAGACCGGAGAAGATCAAGGGCCTGGCTAAAGATCCAGGGATTTCCGATAGAAGCCCGCCCGATCATCACAGCGTCGCATCCGGTTTCCCGTTGCATCCTGACGACATCATCCGGTGTCCGGACATCGCCATTGCCTACAACCGGGATAGAGACACACTGCTTCAGCCGTGCGATTAGTGACCAATCGGCGCTGCCGCCAAATCCTTGAAGGGCTGTCCTGGGGTGAATAGCCACGGCATCCACCCCGGCATCCTCGGCCACACGGGCCACCGCCACGGCCTGGTCTCCAGAGGCTTCCCAGCCTGAGCGGATCTTAATGGTCAGCGGCAAGTCCACCACGGTGCGGACTGCTTTCAAAATCGCCCCGAGCTTTTCCGGTTGGCCCATCAAGGCCGCTCCAGCCCCCTGCCTGACGACCTTGCGGACCGAACAGCCCACATTGATGTCCAAAAGATCGGCGCCTTGGGCCTGAACAATGCAGGCCGCTTCCCGCATCACCGCGGGGTCTGCCCCAAATATCTGGACGGAAAGAGGGCGCTCTGCGGGGTGGCTTTTCAGAAGTTCCAGGGTCTTCCACCCACCGTGGACAAGACCGTTTGCGCTGACCATCTCGGTTACCACCAGGGCGCATCCTGCCTCTTTGGCCAACCGTCGAAAAGGAAGTTGGGTGATTCCAGCCATAGGAGCCAGAATGAGGGGATTTTCTAAGACCAAGCTCCCGATCTTCATGAACCCTGATAAATCACGCGGTTTGATATTTCAACTCCAAAGGTTGATGGTTTCGTAAAAAGTCCATTTCACTCACTCCGTGAACATTTTGGGGGCACCTGAGCTGTTCAGCTAAAATGCTAAGACTCGGGCTAACGCCCTCAAACAGTTAGCATTTTTTAACGCTGAATATCTCAAGTGCCTGTCTCCCAAAATGCTCAATGTCGTTCGCAAAATACTTTTTACGAAACCATCAAAGGTTGTGATATCTATATATTGGGTCTTGATGAATATATAACGCCACATATAGTATAATTTTCTTGACAAGGCGCCCCCATGTATCGTAGGGGAAACACCCAAATCATCTAAACCAGCCATCCACAGACGTCCCCAAGGTGATTCCCATGAAGAAAAAAGGGTTTTGTGTCTTGGCCATCGTACTGGCGGTTTTCCCGGGCTTCTTCTTTTGTAAATGGTATTTTGGCCGCTGCCCCAGCGTGCCCCAGTGTGCGGCGGCCTCGCTGGCAGAGGCCAGGGTGGGGCCACAAGAGGCGCCCATTGCCTCGACGCGGCGCATGCTGGCGGCTCAGGTTATGGTCTTCAGGTCGCGGGATTACACGCAGGTGGAGCAACGTATGATTAACCTTAAGGATGCCGGCGTCAACACCGTCATCGTTCGCGCCTTTCAAAATCGGGGCGACGGGGTATATCGCTTTTCCCGGCCTCAGTGTAAGACAGGGGTCTATTTCGAAACGTCCCATGCGCCTGTCGTAGACCCTGTTTTGACGAGGATCGTATCCATCGGGCACCATCACGGGTTGAAGGTCTTTGCCTGGATGGAAACCCGCAAAATGCCGCTCCACCTGCCTGATGCTCAACCCTTCACAGCCCTAAGATATTGTTTTGAAACACGCTTTTTTGAACCGATCCACGCGTGGAGCATCTTCAATGAAACCGTTGAGAAAAAACTCATAGGCCTTTACGAGGACGTTGTTGGCTGTGGCGTTGACGGCATTTTGATCCAGGACGACCTGGTCATGCACCAATATGAGGATTTCAGTCCAAACGGTGCAGCCCTTTTTGCGAAGGAAACAGGCAGGGTGCTTGATCCCGAAACCCTGTACAACGGCGTGTTCAAGGACGAGGAAGGACGGTGGCTTGTGTCCCGCTATTCTGACACCTTCTGGGTGTGGGCACGCTGGAAGAACCAAAAGCTGTTGAACCTGGCTGCCAAACTGATCCATGCGGCAAAGGGGGCAGACCCTGAAATCGAAGTCGCCATGAATTTCATGTACGAATCTGTGACGGCTCCAAACAACGCCCTGGCGTGGTTATCCCAGAGCCTAGATGAAGCCGTGAAGCTGCCCCTCGATTTCTATGCGATCATGGCCTACCACAGGCAGATAAAAAAAGAACTCCATCTGAGTGAGGCAGCCGCCTACAATAGAGTCTCCAGTATGACGGCAACGCTGCTCAAGGTGATTGATGATCCTCACAAGATTCTGATGAAAGTGCAAATGTCTGATTGGGACACCCGAAAACAGATTCCTGCCGACGAGGCTAATCAGGTCTTTAAAAGAATCAACAATCAAGGGCAGGTCAGCCTCGCCTTTATTCCTTACTCACCCAAAGTCCCCCTCCAGGTCATTGGGCATTATTTTCGGTAAGCGATGCCAGATAGGCTTCCCACTCCATGGGAAGCAGGTACTTTTTCTTATTGTTGCAATCCTTGCAGGCAGGCACGACGTTACCCTTCTTGGACTTGCCGCCTCGGGACAGAGGCACGATGTGATCCATGGTCAGGCTTCGGGAAGGGACGGATTTACCGCAGTAATAGCAACGACCACAGGCCAGTCGACGCTTCCACCATTGGGACTGTCTCAATTGGCGGGCTTTACGCCGTTCTCGGTCAACAGCCATATCGTCTGTATCAAGCATCACAGAACTCAAAGTGCAAACCTTCCATGGCTAGTGCCCATCCATGAAGGCGGGCCACCTGAGCCAACGTAGCTCGGTTGAGCACTACAAGGTGTTCATTCAAAAATGGTAGATTTTGGTCCGAGGCAAGGCCGCACAAGGGTTTTCGCCGCAGGCGTAGCAGCGCTACTTTGAGGACGCAAACCCGCGGAGAACGCCGCATCGGGCCCAAAGATGCCATTTCTGGATGGACACTAGATTAATCCATGGGCTCTGTGCTTTCAAGAAAAAAGGCGCCGGCATGAAGGGGTGGGGGGCGCCCGGGCAGAGGGGAGTCCCCTTTCCAGACGGGAACCCGCTTGCAAAGGATCGGGCGGTGCCCTATAGTAAAAAAAGGTCATCTCCCGATGAGTTGTGGTTAGTTAAGCCAAAATAAATGGGTTATCTCCAATTGGACAGGCGTTATCCCAGAGGGTGCAAGGGGTCAAGGATTCAAGGGTTCAAGTGATATGCTAAAGAAATACAAAGAGTTGAAAGTCTGGCAAAAGTTATACGAACTCTGTCTGGAACGGAAATCGAAAGAATGCTGAAAGCGCTGATAAAGTCTTTAGAAAACAAGCCCTTGAATCCTTGACCCCTTGAATCCTTGGACCCTCTTCTCCAACTAAATTGGAGAAGACCCAAAAAAGACGATATGAACGAAAACCAAGATTTTCGCGCTCTCATCATGTAACCCTAATTGATCGAAAGTCGAGGG
>Ga0307444_1000975_pt1 | contig 12662 bp, 15 predicted proteins | sample SalMarSW160340MG_FD_202145 | JGI IMG/M metagenome (GOLD analysis project Ga0307444, IMG submission 202145) | Salt marsh sediment microbial communities from the Plum Island Ecosystem LTER, Massachusetts, United States - SW1603-40 | ecosystem: Environmental > Aquatic > Marine > Intertidal zone >... | reverse complement strand
CTCTGGTCGAGCGCAGCGGTAACATCGAGATACGCGACTACGCGCCGATGATCGTCGCAGAGACTGAAGTAACAGGAGATCGCCGCGAGGCGATCGGCAAAGGCTTTCGGCTTATTGCCGATTTTATCTTCGGCAATAACACCGCGTCCAAGAAAGTGGCGATGACCGCGCCGGTGACGCAGCAAGGCAGCGAGAAAATCGCGATGACGGCGCCTGTGACCCAGCAAGGCGATGGGAAGAGCTGGCTCGTGCGCTTCATCATGCCGTCCAAATACACAATGGAAACCCTGCCCAAGCCCAATAATGCTGCGGTGAAGCTCAAAGAGGTTCCCGGAAAGCGCTTTGCCGTGATCCGCTTTTCCGGCATGGGCGGCAAAGAGAGCCTTGATCGCCACACCAAGGAGCTGGAGGAGTTCTTGAGCACGAAGAACCTCACCCCGCTATCGCCGCCGACCTACGCGTTTTACAATCCGCCCTGGACCCTTCCGTTCCTGCGTCGCAATGAAGTGCTGGTCGAAATTCCCGCGTCATCGCCCTAGGCCTTGCTTCCCATCTGCGGCCGTGTCGTTCAGGCTTCCGATCCCCTGCGCTATGCCTTCAGCTTCAACTTCGGAAAAGGCAACAAAATGCCCCAAGCGACGGCTCATCCAGGAGACCCGCATTACATCACTCGCAGCGGGTGGTTACGCGCTGCCGTCCTTGGCGCGAATGATGGGGTCGTTTCCGTTTCCTCCCTGATCGTAGGTGTGGCTGCGGCCGATCCGAACCCAAGCACAGTCGTTATCGCGGGCATAGCGGGGCTCTCGGCGGGTGCAATGTCGATGGCTGCGGGCGAATATGTATCCGTTTCTTCGCAATCCGACACGGAACGGGCCGACATCGCACGAGAAACCAAGGCATTGCAGGAGCTTCCGGACGCCGAACTTGCTGAACTCGCCGCGATTTATCGAGAGAAGGGTCTTAGTGAAAAGACCGCCCTTGTGGTTGCCAAAGAACTCACCGCGCACGATGCCCTTGGAACGCATGTGCGAGACGAACTCGGGCTGTCAGAGGTACACGCGGCCAACCCACTTCAGGCTGCGTTCACATCGGGCGTAACGTTCAGCGTCGCGGCGGCGATCCCCTTGTTGGCTGCGGTTGCAGCCCCCGCAGGTTTGATCATTCCGGTCGTCCTTGTTGTCACTGCCATCACTTTGGCTGCTCTTGGCGCGTTAGGGGCAAAGGCGGGCGCTGCCCCGGTTTTGCGCGCTACGATGCGTGTGGTGATGTGGGGATTGTTCGCAATGGCCGTCACGGCGGGCGTGAGTTGGCTTTTTGGTGTCAGCGTCTGAGTTAGACGCAGGTTTTCCCCTCACCACTCAACCACAATTTTGCCGAAGTGGCTGCCGCTTTCCTGGAAGCGGAACGCATCGGCCAACTGTTCGAGCGGAAAGCTGCGGTCGATCACGGGGCGTAGGCCAGTCTGTTCCAGCGCGGCCACGTAATCTTGCTGCTGACGGCGACTCCCGACAATCAGCCCCTGCAGTCGCGCCTGTTTGGCCATCAGCGTCATGGTCGGCACTTCGCCGTGCCGGCCGGTGAGGATGCCGATCAATGCGATGTGGCCTCCGACACGCACGGACTTGATGGACTGCGCCAGCGTGCCAGGCCCGCCAACTTCGATGACGTGATCTACGCCGTGCCCACCGGTAAGTGCCAGGACTTCGCGCGCCCAGTCCGGAGTCTGCCGATAGTTGATGACATGGTCAGCACCGAGCGCCTGAAGACGCTCCAGCTTCTGCTGCGAGGACGAGGTGGCGATCACCGAGGCGCCCATAACCTTAGCGATCTGCAATGCAGCAATAGAAACGCCGCCGGTGCCCAATACCAGCACTGTGGCGCCTGCCTTCAGCTGACCGTCGGCAATGAGGGCGCGCCAGGCGGTCAGCCCGGCGGTGGTGATTGTTGACGCCTCCGCATGACTCCAACCCCGCGGGGCGAGGGTGAAGTCTGTAGCGGCACGCACTGCATACTCTGTGGCATACCCGTCAATGCCATCGCCCGGAGTGCCACGAAAATTGCCCACCGCCTCGAATGGTAGGCCGTCTTGCCATTGCGGGAAGAAGACGGAGACCACATTGTCGCCGGCCTCGAATTCAGTAACGCCTTCGCCGATGGCTTCAACTATTCCGGCGGCGTCGGCCATCAGCACACGGCCGTCGGCCGTGGGTATGGCGCCCTTGGCAACCAGCAGGTCATGGAAGTTCAGGGAGGTCGCATGCAGCGCAACGCGGATCTGGCCCGGCCCCGGCTGGCCGGGATCGGGGACATCACGAAGCTCGAGTTGGTCGAGCCCACCTGGAACCCGCACGACGACGGCCCTAAGCTTTGCCATGGTTCGTCCAATTTCGCGGCAGGCTACGGAACCGTCAAGTGGCCGCTTCGCGTGGGACTGGCTAGGCGGCATGTCTGCTCTGTGCCAATAGCAGAAATCCCCGTCACGGCCGAGCGGTGCATTTTCCCGTCAGCGCAAGAGACGCATCTGGCGTCGACACGCCTGCCGACAACTTGCCGGTTTTCGTCGCGATGAGCGCACTGAAGGCTCTGGGAGTCGGGGCGTTTCTGCCGACGCCATGCAGCAAGACGTACTCATCCACGACTTCCAGGCTGTCGATATCGGCCGACCTAGGGTCTTGGCCTATCGGGGCCGACTTCAGCTTCTTGTTCTCGATATCTAGCAGCATGACAGGTGCCAGATTGGCGGTTTCGAGCGAGATGCGTTGGCAGCCCGTCACGTCGGTGCACTCATATACGTCGCTTATCGCACAGAGGTAGGCCTTCTCGGTCGCCATGGCCGGGGCAGAGGTGATGAAAAGGAAGGAGAGCCCAAGGCAGGCCTTGGGAATCGAAAGTCGCATTGTCTGGCTCCTATTGTGCAACGGTGTAGCCTCTGGCTTCCAAGCAGAGCCGGCCGGCCGTGAGGTAGCTCGCGTAGAGATCGTTGAGGCGGCGGACATCCGCCGTGCCCCGCGCATTGGCAAGTCCGCCCGAACCCCAACGTGGATCCGTGTTGCCCGCGGCGGTGTCGAGCTTGCCCGTGACCTTGAGGATCGTCCTAGTGTCTATGCCCGCCTGCTGGGCTTGAAAGATGGCCGAGGGATCGAAGCCGGTCTGCTCGACGGCCCACTGGTGACAGGCCGCACGGTCCTTATTCTCCTGTTCCGGCGTTACGCCATCCTTGTACGCCATCAAGGCACGGCCGGTTGCCGATTGCGCATGGACATGGGACGCAGCGCTCGCAGCCATGAGAACGACGGCGACGCCGCATAAAAGTTGGCTCAATCGCCTCATAGATTGTCTCCCCTTCTTCTATTCAAGACCAATGACCTCTGACTTTGTCCGTTCGCTTGCGTTCGAGCTAACAATTAAGGTGCGTCGACCTTCGTCCAAGTGCTGTCCGGCAGGAAAGTTGCGATCTTGCGCGCGAGTCCAGACGTTTCCGGTCCAAGATCCTTCTGAAACACGACGCCATCGTGGTTCACCATGAAGGTCATGATCCCGGAATTGCCATACTCCGCTGGATAGGCGATGAGTCCGAACCCGCCGATCATCCGCCCGTTCACCACGTAGTCAAACTCGCCGCCATTGGCGTCAGCGCCCTGGCGTTTCAAGATTCGATAGTAGTATCCATGATAAGGGATGGGCTTGTCATGCAGCTTATAGCCCTCTGCCGAGGCTTCAGCAAAAAGCTCGCCGAGTGGGCTCGGACTTTCGCCTTCGGTGCTCGGCCAATAAAGCCCGTCCTTCTTCCCGGGACTGCTCACGATACGCTGCGCATAGGGAGGCGGACTAAGTCCATCGACGTCAAGCGCGGCATAATCGTTCTGCGCCGCCACATAGGCGAGAGCGACTTGAATAGCGGATAGCTCATTGCGACCGATGCGGCGCAAAAGAATCTCATCCCGGCCAGCCGCGGTATCGAATTCCCATTTGCCGTCCTTGTTGACGATAGGGATTGGAAAGGGCCAGTCATCCGCGCCCATGATGAGAACGGTCGTGCCATCCCCTTCCAGCTCCAGGCTGTGTTTTTCTTCGTAACTGGCGACGAACTTGTCGCGCGTGTTGCGGTCGGCGACCTCGTCGCCCGAGCTAATAACTTCGTCTCCTTCGGGGCCGAGAATTTTGAGTAGCTCCTTTTCATTGCCGTCCTTAGCGGCGCTCACCAGCGCGGTGGCGGCGGCGTCTGGACTATCGAATTGCTCCTGGGCAAGCGCAGCAGTGCTCGAGAACAGAATTGCCGCACCAAGAAGACGAAGCCAACACGACGATCGCACTGAGAAAGTTCCGTCACCCATTTAAGTGTTCCTCGAAATTGCGCGCTATCTGAACCTATCGCCGACGTTTGCCACCACCACCTCTGCCTTTGCCGCCCCCTTTCTTGATAGATGGCTTGCGAGCCGCGGGCTTTTTGATTGCTGGCTTCTTAGCCGCGGGCTTCTTGATTGCTGGCTTCTTAGGGGCGATCTTGGAGGGGCTGCGGTTGCCGGCGCTGGCATGCCCGCGTTTGGAGAAGTCTTTCGCCTTGGCACCGTCACGGACATCGAAGGCGTTGCCACCGGAATGTTTCACATTCGGCTTCTTGGCCGCCGGCTTCTTTTTTAGGGCAGCCTGCATATCGCCCACATTTGGGCGCTTGCCGCCGAGGTCGGGTTTTTTGTCGGCTAGACCGCCGCCACCCGGGCGTTTGTCGCCCAAGTCCGGCTTCTGATGGCCAAGCCCATCTCCACGACCACGGAAGTCGGGCCGCTTGTCGGCCACGCTGCCCTTCGAATATTTGTTTTGAACCTTCGTGTTCTTATAGTTCACGCCGCGACGGTGATAGGAATTGTGCTGCCAGTTGGACACGTTGACGTTTTTATTGTTGATGGTGACGTTCCGGTTGGCATTGACGCGGATATTGTCGCGCCGCCAATCGAAGCCGTCCCCCCAGATGGCATTGCCGATGGCGAACCCTGCGCTCCAGGCGATCCCGTTCGCTATTGCTCCCCCAAAGATATAGCCCGGCCTCGGCTCAAAATAATAAGGAGGATAGTCAGGATATGGCCAACCACCGTAAACAACTGACGGTTGGTAATACGGAACGTACACGGTCTCCGGCGAGGTCGGCTCAATCACGATCACCGGCTGTGCCGCCTGCTCAGCCATTGGTTGATCCGTTTCCCCGGCGCTTGGCTCACTCACCGCCTCTGTGACGGTCACCGTTTGGTGCTCATTGGACTCCAGCTTCCCGTTCGACTGAGCGAGTGCACGCAATCGCTGGATGGCATCCATCACATCTGCCTGTTGCGCCAGCACGGCGTCGCCGAGTTTCGAAGTCCAATCGAGGTCTTCGTTCATCATCGCAAGGACATCTGGCAGAGCGGCAAGCGCCTTTATGCTGTCGTCCCAATCTTCCTTGGCCAAGGCTTCGTCAAGAGCGTCGCCCTTCAACTCCTTGTTCTTTTCCGCCCAGCGTTCCGCCTGCACCACTTCCAGCGGATAGGTGGAGGCGATGAGGACTTGGGAAAGAAGGGGATCGGGGTAAAGCGCGATGGGCGCGACAAGCTGATCAAGCGCAGCTTCGTCGAGGAGCTGCTGAGAGGCCCCATCGTCCACTGGTGCCTCTTGCGCAAGAGTCGTCCCCAGCGCCGTCAGCAAAAAGACAATGCTCATGAAAATCGCGATAGCGCGCATTTGACCCCTATCCATCATCTTGTCCGGACATTGGAACAGCGAGAAGGATTTGCGCTTTCCCTCTCGTGAAGCTCCTAGGCCGTTGCTAGCGTGTCGATCTTGGAACGAATCGCGTCAACCGTAGGCTTGAGCACGGCGCCAATCCCTGGAATGGCAAGTGCCTTGTCAAGAAGTTGATCGAGAGTCGGCCTGATTGCGCCGAAAGTCGCAGCCACGGTATTGCGGGTCTCAGGCGACATTTGGTCAAGCAGTCCGTTCAGTTGGTCAAATTGCGAGGCGGCTTCGTTTAATTTAGGCAACGCCGCTTGTGCTGTCGCCTCGTCGTTGATGCCCTGCACCGAAGATTGCACGTTGCTCACGGCCGAAGCAGCGACCTCACCGATATCGACGTCCCCTACCTTAATACCCTTGAGTTTTTGCAACATGCTCGCATAAGGCGCTTCAATCTGAGGGCTCGGGACTTCGGCAATCTGCTGTGGCGTCGACAACAGACGCCAGGCAATCAAGCCGACAACAAGCAGAGCAAGAGCACCCAACAACCATGCCCATGGCGATGACGTAGATCTCGATGACGTAGATCTCTCTGGAGTGCGAGACGCAACCTTGGTGGTGGCGCCGGTCACCTCATCAAGGACGCCAGCTTGGCTAAGATATTTCGAGAATCCCGAGGGCAAGGCAGCCTGAATGGTGCCCTTCTGGGACGTAAGCAGGTTTGCGAGCCCGGAAGCGTCGAGCCCTCTATCCCGCTGCTCGTGTCCGAGAACGCCGAGGACCACCGGTCCAAGGAGGCCCATTAGGCTCTTCGAACCGCTTTCCTCGATGCCAGCATACTGTCCCACTGCACTGCTAAGACCGGAAATCGCCTTGGCCCCAAGAAGCGAGGTGAGGACACTGGACCCCTGATCAATCAGGGCCTTCTGACCAGACCCGCCGATAGCATTGGCCAAGCTCGACAAGACCCCGGGTTCCTGCTTCCTGACCACCTCGTTCAACGTGGTGGCACCCCGAGGCTTGGAAACATAAGAGATGAGGGCCGCCAGCAGTGCTGGAACCGCCGCAACAATGGCCTTCTGGGTCGCTGTCTCGTTCAGCCGTAAGCTAGATGAAATCCGCCCTACGATCACGGGGCCCAATGTGTTTGCAATTTGCTCGACTAGATTGGTTGCCATGGGAACCTTCCGGTTAGACGTGCGGAGAGATCTGGTTGAGTGGGATGTAGCTAAGCCGTCACACCCAATGTCTTGCGGATATCGGCAAGAGTGGCCTTCTCGGCATCGGAGACCTGAACGCCGCCAAACCCTAGGACCCCTCCTTCTTTAGAGGCCTCTGCCACTTTTTGACCGATGTCCTGCAGCCATGTCCTGAAGGCAACCGCGTCTTTGGGCGCCTTGGCCTCAAGAAGCCGCGAGACCTCTTCAAGGCTCGCAAGCGAGCGCTGAACGACATCGGCAGGTTTGGCCTCGGCGAAGCGCTTACGCAATGCCTCCTGAATGTTCGATCGTCCTTCTGAGGTCTCAAAATCGGCTACAACGGCTTTGATTAGTTCATTGGCGCCGGCATCGGCTTTCGCCGCGGCGAGGGCCGAACTGCTGGCGAAGGCTTCTTTGAGCATCCCCCATAGCCCGCTCGGTTCCGCCGCCGACACAGCCATGCCGGCCACCATTGGGCTCTCCAATAGCTTGGTCCACTCCTCTGATGTGAAGCTTTGCTTGTTCGCCACGGCAACTCCTCCACTTGACTCAATTGACTCAGAGCAAAACTAGATTGCGCCTAGATTTTTCAGTCTCATCTGCTTCTCTCACGTCAATTGCGACGCTCCTTCTTTGAAATCTATGACCTCTGCCGCACCCTCTTTGTCACCGACCAAAAACCAAGAGTGCATGCCCTTCTCAGCCTTTGGTGAGAAGCAGGGAGGCGGCGCGCACACTCCAAGTCTTTCTGCGCGGCACGTCGGTTATGAGCGCCGTGAGTTCTTGGAACGTGACGGCGCGGCGTGCGTCCGGCATCGGCGCCCACGCCGCACTGCCGCCCAGAATGACGTTGACGCCCGCCGTCGCTGCCGCGCGGCTCAGCGCTGCTTGATAGCCGGCGACCGCGGCCTTAGGCGCGACCGACGAGGCAGAGACGACAATGAGATTGGGTTTCAGTTTATCGACGAGCGGGGCGAGGTCCTCGGGCGGAGGTCCCTCCCCAATCCAGAACACGCGGTATCCGGCTTCCGCCAGCACCAGTTCGGCGAGGGATAGCCCCAAGGTATGGCGTTCGCCGTCGACGGTGAAGAGAGCAGCACGCGGCGCACCTTCCTCGTAACGCATTTCGGCGGCACAGAGTGCGACACCCCTCCGCAGGGTCTCGCTAGCGGCGTGCTCCTCGAATATCTGACAAGCACCTGCCTCCCAGCGCCGCCCGAGTTCGGCAATCGCGGAAGCCACTTCATCAGCGGTTTCACCCCAACTACCAGAAGCTTGCCTTGCGGCCAGGAGCGCCGCTTTCATCTCGCGCGCGTTACCGCTCATCAAGACGTCGAGCCAGTCGGAAAGCGGTCCGCTGACCTCGATCGGTCGGCTCGCGGCAATCAGGCGGCGTAATTCAGTGACATAGATTCGCCGGTGTCCGCCCGGCGTGCGCTCGGCATGAAGCACGCCCCTATCGACCCAGCGCTGGATGGTGGCGGGCGCCACGCCGAGCCGTCGCGCCGCTTCGCCGGCAGAGACGGTTGCCTCCGTCATTAGCGCTGCTGCTCCTGGCTAGCCTTTAAGTCAGGACAATCTTGATGGAGCGCCACCCTAACCACACTGGCATGGTCCGCACCGCTCACCGCTGGGGTGGCCTCGGCCATATGGCGTGACGCCCGGTCCGGTTCCGCAGACCCGTGCGCGAGCGAGGACGCAATCGAGAAGGCGAGGCCTACGGCCGCGAACGCCCACGCTTCGCGCGGAAGGCGGGACTTGAAGGGAATTCTGGTCATGTCTGTACTCCCGTCACAGTAACCGTTCATCCCCCGTACTCGAATGATATGAGCGATTTCATAATTTGTAAATCATTCATTACACCCGGCACAACGGTTATGTCTGGTTGCCGCGTGTCAAAATCGGTTGAGTCATGCTACCAGGGCGTGCGCGACACATTGTCCCGAAGGGAGCAGTTCGGAGAAATTTTTCAATGAGGCTGATGGCCGAGCAGGCTCTCTTGAGGCGCGGCTGGCTTGCCGGCCAGCCTGACAATTTTCGTCGTGCCGTTCTCGATCAGTGTTTGCTGTTGCCGCTCGAGCGAGGCGCACCCGTCTATCACCAGGGGGATGCCCCTGGTGGCATCTACGGCATCGCGGCAGGCGCGCTTGCGATCTCGATCGCGCCAGGCGACGGCGGACCTTATCTCGCGCATCTCGGCACCGCGGGCACATGGATAGGCGAAGGCCCTTTCCTGACTGGGGAGCCACGGCGCGTCGACCTTGTTGTCGCGACGCAATGTGTCCTCATGAATCTTCCGCTTCACGCGATGGAACGCATGGCGGCGGAGGACTCCATGGTCATTCGCCGCTTCGCGCAGATCGCCATCAGCAATCTCGGCTTGGCGCTGCACGTCATCAGCGATCTCATGATCCGGCAGCCGGAACGTCGCATTGCCGCCGTGCTTGTTCGCTCGGCCGGCGTGCAGGAAGAGCCCACGGTGCGGGTATCACAGACCGAACTGGGCAGACTTGCGAATGCCTCACGCAAGCTCGTAAACAAGGCGCTCTACCAGTTCGGAGAGTGGGCTGGGTCGAGCCCGGCTACAACGCCATTAAGATCTACGACGTGCAGGCCCTGAGGGATTTTGCCATCAACCGACGTCTTTGATCCCGCAATGCCGCTCTGGGTCCAGAAGCTGACGTAAAGGCTGGTTAGCTCCTACCCGTGTAGTTGGTGATATGAAGTATCGACATATAAGCAAGCGCGACGCCGATCAGATAGGTCGCGGCGCTGAGCCCACGGCCGAATAACCATACGGTTTCTCTAGCGGGCTGAGAGCTAGGTAAGGACCGCCAGATCGCATTCAGAACAAAGAATCCGATGTAGCCAATGATGGCGATTGCGATGGGTCCTCCGACGCATAACCAGAGAGCCGTATAGTCCCGCGTCTCTGCTTCCAGTTTGTCGGCAGGGAACAGGCCATAGACGGCTCCGATGGCAATCATGCCTAACCCGCCGATCTGCACGGCATGGGGACATCCAAGCCACAGTGTCAGGTTCTCCAAAGAAGCTCCAATGTTGCCCTCAATGGCACTTTGCAAGTAGTGAACGAGGGGCGCGTAGCCCATGATCAGGCCGAGAATAAAAAGGCCCAGGCCCCACCGGATGAACGTTGCGGCGAGCAAAGTAACTTCACTGATGCCTAGATTCTTGTTTGTCATTGAGCCCTCCCATGCCTCGTGTTCGAGGCTAGCTTAACGCTTCGAAGGCATGGGAACGCCAGCCCTTTGTCATGCTGTGCCGCCCCACTTGCAATTCTCGACATTTGTTTCCGCTCATCCGTGATAGCCTTGTCAGCACCTGTGAAGCGTAGGAGGCCACCATGGCGTTCAAGCAAAGCTTTACGTCGGAGGAGTGGACAAAAATCTTGCAGAGTCCAATGCTGGCCGGCATGGCTGTGTCGGCAGCTGAGCCGAGCGGCCTATGGGGCGCGCTTAAGGAAGCCGTCGCAAGCGCTTCGGCCCTAGCCGCGGCGAAGACTGATACCAATTCCAACGAGTTGATCAAGGCGGTCGTCGCCGATTTCGAGACGTCGGAAGGCCGATCTTCTATTCAGGACGCGTTGCGCAAGAGCTTCGCGAATGCCAAGCCTGCCGATGTTGTTCAGCGGTCGCTCTCCACTCTTGGCGACGTATCTCGTCTCCTCGACGCGAAGACACCAGAAGACGCAGCGCCATTCAAAGCCTGGTTGCGAGACATCAGTCAGAAAGTGGCCGAGGCCTCCAAAGAGGGTAGTTTCCTGGGCTTCGGTGGCGTTCAGATCAGCGATGCTGAGAAGGCCACGCTCGCCGACATCAACAAGACGTTGGCATAGCACCGCAACCTTGCCTCGACCCAAGGGTAGATTTTTAGCGGGTCAAACGGACAGTCCAAATGGTCAAGTTCATGCTCACGACCGCCACCATCATGCTGACTCTTGGGCTCGTCTCCTACTTGTCCAACAAGCGCGAGGATCGTAGGGGGAACAAAAGCTCGGCCGTTTCTCTTCTGCCCGGAGACATCAAGTACGAGAGTCCGGGCGGCAGGTTCGTGTTCTACTTTCCGATAGCGACGTCGATCGTCATCAGCATTATCCTAAGTCTGGTTCTCTATGTGCTCAGATAGCGAGAAGGAGTTCCTGCAATGGCCACTTTGTGCGAAGTCCTGGCAAATGCTCAGCAAGGCGAGGCGCTGGATCAGATAAGCCGAGCGTATGGCCTCACGCCGCAGCAAACGGAGGAGGCGGTGGCAGCGCTTTTACCCGCCATATCGATGGGCCTCAAGCGATCGACAACAACACCCGAAGGGCTGGGGGAGTTTCTCAGCCTGATGGGGCGCCAGCCGGAACTTTATTCCATGTATGACGATCTAGGAGCAGCGTTCTCTCGTGAAGGCCAGGCGGCCGGTAACGCCGCACTCGCCAACATGTTCGGCTCGCCCGACGCGAGCCGCGCTATTGCCGCGCAGGCACAGCAGCTTTCCGGCGTCACATCCAGCATTCTCAAAAAACTCCTTCCGGTCCTTGCCGGGATCCTGATCTCCGGCCTGATGCGCAGCGGATCTGGCCAAGCGTTCCCTTCGGCCCCGTCAGCCCCTCCAGCGCCTCAAGATCAAGGCGGCGGTCTGTTCGACATCCTGAGGCAAATCTTTCAGCAGGGCGCGTCGGCATCGGAGGGTTCGGGCTCGTCCGGTTCGACGCGGAGCCCCGTTCCTCCAATAGGAGACATACTGGAATCCCAGCGGACGGGGCGCCCTATTCCCGATAGGCCAATGCGCGTTCCAGAGAGTCAGCCGAGTCCCGTGCCGACGAACAATGGCGGGCAAGCAACCCCCGGAGGTGATCTGCTCAGCCAGATTCTGCGCGACCTGGAGAAAGCAATCCAAGAGGGACGGCTCAAGCCAGTGGTCATTGGCCCCTATGAGATCGACGTTCCGGGACAGGCCGGCTCCGCGGAGTCCGGCAATAAGCCACAGTCGCCCGGGGGCGACATCCTCGGACAAATTCTGCGCGAAGCGCTCGGCGGGGCTCTAAGGCAGGGTCAGGCGCCGAAATCCGGAGCATCAGCGCTCAAAGGCGGCGCAGGCGCAGCCGTCTTCGGCGATCGTCTCGAAGCTGGCCACAACGTCGAGCAACGCCAACTCGCCAGTTTCCAAGAGATCTTCGACCGGTTCCTTGGTGCGCCGACTCGCTAATGAGCAGGCCGTGCTTTGCCTTCGCGAGTGAACCATCTGGTGTGGACATTGGACTCGTTGCTAGGCATGTCCGGAATGACCCTAAAACATACTGAGCGTCAACTGATGTCGGCTAAGTGGGGCAGAGCAGACCTGCTCTGCCTCCAAATCCGCGTCCGTTAAGTGCAATAGCGGACACGCTTAGCGTCAGCAACTGTGAGGTGTGGGCCAGCCAAACATCGAACATCAGGCGGTCCGTTGTTTCAGCCCAGGGTTGAGTTCTAATCGATAGCGAAAGCAGTCGCTGCCAGTTTTTCGAGGTCGAGGTATTGATCCTTTTCGACCGTAACCGCGACGAGAAGGATCGCATCAAAGGCCGACCGTCAGCCCATATGCTCCTCGCAAAGTGTGACCCCCAAAACTGCCCACTTGAGAAAACCCCACAGAGATCCCGGCCGTGCGTCCAAACTCGCGTCTTTCTGCTCTCTCGAGGCAAAACCGCCCTCACTTGGTGGCGCAATTCCGCGTTTCTTCAGGACAGTTTGGAGGAGGTCTCGAGAGAGCGAG
>Ga0307444_1000974_pt1 | contig 12672 bp, 11 predicted proteins | sample SalMarSW160340MG_FD_202145 | JGI IMG/M metagenome (GOLD analysis project Ga0307444, IMG submission 202145) | Salt marsh sediment microbial communities from the Plum Island Ecosystem LTER, Massachusetts, United States - SW1603-40 | ecosystem: Environmental > Aquatic > Marine > Intertidal zone >... | reverse complement strand
ATACAAAACAGATACAGCTAAGAGCGGAAAAGAAGCCGAACAGAAAGCAAAAGTCAACTTCTATAACTTGGCTTTGTTAGACATTAAGCTGCCGGACATGGAGGGCACTCAGCTTCTGGCAAAATTGCATGAAAACACACCGAAGATGGTAAAGATCATGGTCACAGGCTACCCTAGCCTCGAGAACGCCATGGAAGCCCTGAACCAAGGAGCAGACGCCTACGTGACAAAACCCGTTAAACCAGCGAAACTCTTAGCTCTCATAAAAGAGAAACTGGAAAAACAAAACCAAGATGAGAAGATAACAGAAAACAAAGTTACAGATTGGATCAAAACAAGAGCACGTCAAATAGACGATAGAGACTAGAAAAAAGCTTTATCTTCTCCAAATCAACGTTCTCTAAAAGAAATCACTAAAACAGAGTGTCTCTTTTATCTACTTGAGGCTTAAGCGACTCTTCACTCAGTGGCTGGGTCTCAGAAGCCCCTTTGAATGGGAGAGGAAATGTGAGATGAGTTACGAGGATAAATGGAAAATTTTAGCTGACCTACTGACAGAACTTCAAGAAAGAGGCGAGAAGATTCCGGCAGACGTAATAAACGACCTGCGCTCCGCCAACACCATGATCCAAGTTCTAAAAGCCGACCCCACACACACAGAAAACATTTCTAGAATCGACACATACCTGAGGAGCGTCGAATCGTACGCCATCTTCGCCGCGGAAAAACTGGGAACAGAAACCGTGGAAGAGTGGCTGAAAAAACTTAAAGACACAAAAACAGTGAAAAAGAAAGAAGACAGGGCGGCGGGCTCCAGATTTAGCTTAGGGGTTCCCCGCGACAAGAGTTGGATGCGAATCAAAATTTCGGATGACACTCCCTTGGAGGATGTGAAAAACTTGGTGAAAGAGAGCAAGCTTTCATGTAAAATGCAGGAAAACGGGTACATGCTTGTTTATGGCGATGAAAAGAACATCAAATCCTTTGTCAGAATGATGGCAGAACAGTTCCGCGGCTCCGGAAATGAGTGAAAATGGCATCTAAACTTTTGTATTAGTTAGTTTAAACATCTTCTTTAAACACAGCTTATTTATAGAAGGTATTACAGAAAAGTTGTGAAGTACATTAAGGGTAATTCCCGCCTATGCAAAAAACCGAGGGCGAATTAGAGAAAGATGCCTTACATTAAGAAAATTGAGCTCAAAGGCTTCAAGTCCTTCGGTCCGAAAACCGCCACCGTTACGTTAGATAAGGGTTTCACGGTCATAACTGGACCGAACGGAAGCGGAAAAACGAATATTGCAGACGCTGTCCTCTTTGGCTTAGGCGAACTCAGCGCTAGGAGAATGCGTGCTGCAAGCCTCTCCAAACTAGTTTATCACGGTTACCCCGAATTGCAGGTTAAAAAAGCAAAGACCGCCAAAGTAGTGCTTCAGTTTGACAACTCTGACAACCGCCTGCCCGTGGACACAAAAACAGTGACTGTTTCCCGTGAAATTAACAGGGCAGGCCAAAGCGTCTACCGTCTCAATGGGAGAAGAATTTCAAGAGGTCATATTCTTGACATCCTTTCCATGGCAGGAATCAGCCCCACAGGCCACAACGTTGTTTTGCAGGGCGCCATCACGCGGATTGCCGAAATCTCCTCTCACGACCGCAGAAAAATGATATCGAGCTTGGTTGGCATAGCCCAGTATGATGCTGAGAAGGCTGAGGCAGAAGAGAAACTTCGGGCAGCTGAGATTTCTATCCGAACTGCCATGGGTCGAATAGATGAGGTGCAGAAGAGGGTAGACGATCTGGAAAGAGAACGCAATGAGCTGCTTCGTTACATGTTTCTTAAAGAAGAGATCAAACGATTCGAAGCTATGAAGATTTTCGGTGATATCTTGGAAGTTGAGAGGAAGAAAGCTGATTTGGCTTCAAAAATCGAAGAGGTTCGGAGCAAGGTTGAGAAATCGAGACAGCTAAGGGAACAGCTTAGGTCTCAGCGGCACGAAGCCGAAACAGAATGGAGAAAGCTCGGTTCAGAAATGATTGAAGATCGGGGAACGCGTCTTCTTGAGGTTCAATATAATATAGGGGAAGTTCGGTCGAAGATAAGCGAGTTGTCAACTAAGATTGGAGCTGGAAACGCAAGCCTTGATGGTCTCAAAAAAGTGATGGAGAACAACATACAGAAACTGGAAGCTATTACACATGAAATCAAAGATAACCGAAAGGAGATTCGAAGGTTAAAGCGAGAGCGGGAGCGTTTCCTCACCGAAATCGCCGAGAAGCAAGCAGATTATGACAAAGTCTCAAACGAGGCATCTCAACTGCGAGCAAATTTGGGAGAAAACAGCAAAAAAATCAGAGAAGTTGAGGAAAAGTTAGAAAAGCGCACCCAAGAACTCGTTGATCTTAACAGCGATGCTATCAAGAGCCGAACATCCTTAAAAGTTCTTACGCGGCAACTAAACGATCTTGTAACTCGAAAGGAGAATTTCGAATCCAACCTCAGTGCCCTCAAAAAATCCTACGCGGACCTCAAGATGGTACACAAAGAGCAAATAAAAAGCTCCAAAAATCTTGAAAAAACAATAGATAGAAGACTTGCACAAGAAGAATCCGTGAAGTTAGAGATCACCCAAGCAGAAAAAATCGCCGAGTCCGCACGAGAAGCAGTAGTGGAGTTCGCCACTCAAAGGGAAATGGCTGAAAAAGTTGCCACAGAAGAAAACGCGCTGAGGAACATCGAAGAGCTGGCGGATTTAGGCGTGATTACAGGTATTCACGGACGCCTCAAAAACCTGATCAAAATCGAAAAAGGATATAGACAAGCCGTGGAAGCTACGGCATCCGGCTGGCTTGACGCCATGGTTGTTCAGAACTTTGACTCAGCATTCATGTGCGCTGAGACTCTGAAACGCATGAGATTGGGCAGAATCAAGATAATTCCCCTTGAAGAAATGTCCGAAATCCATTCCATCAGCACCCCAAGGATTAGGGGAGTGGACGGCACTGCTTCCAATTTTGTCAAGTGCAAAAAACAGTTTGATCCTGCTGTAAGCTTTGTCTTCGGGGACACGCTGGTAACAAAAGATGATAAAACTGCCTTTGCCGCTTCGCGAAACGGTCATCGAACAGTTACTGTTAACGGAGACCTTTACGAGGCTCAGGGGGGCTTCGAAAGTGGTTATTATCGAGCGCCAGTTGACTATTCCTCAATCATTCCTAGCGAGTCAGCTGTAAAGAGTCTTGACGAAGCCGTGGGAGCTCTTCAGCGACATTTGACAAAAAGGGAGAGCGACATAAGCGGTTTCAAAGAAGAAATTGAAGTAATTAGGATAGAACTTGCCAGCTTGGCTGAAACTATTGTAACTCTTGATGGTGAAATTGGAAGAGTTCGCCAGAACGTTAAGCATACAAGAAAAAACATCAAACGCATCGAGAACCATGTATTGAGAATTAACGAAAAAAGAGAAGAAGAAAAAACCCGATTAGGGGTTCTAAGAGCACAACATAATTCTCTTAAAAAACAAATGGAAAATCTCCGCGAGGAATTAGCGAAATTACGTTTGAAAACGGATCCAGCTAGGATTCAGGAGATGGAGATTCAACGAGAAAAGTTGGGCGAAGAGATTATCGGGGGTCGCCAAATCATGGGCAACACGGAAACTAACCTTGCCACTCTCGAATCCAAGTTTGGAAACGTCCTCAAAATAGGCGCGGATAACATTAGAATCCAACTGCGAAAGCTGAAAACGCAGATCTCAACGGTTGAAAGCGAGGTTGAAGCAGCCGCAAAAGAAAAAGAAGCCTTGGATGAGGAGCTTCTGGAACTGGGAGATTCCAAGGAAGAGCTGTCTCGAACCGTTCTAAACGCCAAGCAAGAATCCAAAAAATTCACGGTTCAGATTGATGACATTGACAAAAAGCTGCAACGATTGGATTCAGTGTATGAACGTTCAGACAGGCTATATAACGAGCTACAATTGAATCTCCAAACATGCGAATTAAAACTGGAACAGCACAACCAGCGATTGCAGGAACTAGGCTATGCTGAGCCCTTGCCGATTTCGCATGAACAGCTGGAGACTGCTGAGTCATCCCTTAAGCTGTTACGTCTTGAGCTGAATCGACTAGGCGCCGTAAATCAGCTGTCTCTAGACCACTACTCCGAGCAGGCTTCGCGATACAAAGAACTGTCCATACGCATGAACGAACTTGAAAAAGAAAAACAGTCTATCCTCGCTTTCATGGATGAAATTGAACGGAAAAAGCGTGCAGTTTTCATGGACGCTTTCGAAAAGATTGATAGCAGCTTCAGAGGATACTTCACAAAGCTAACAGGCGGTGGCGAAGCTGCTTTGATACTTGAGAATCCTGAAGACCCATTCTCTGGAGGAATGGATATGAATGTCCAATTTAGAAATAAAGCATCTATCCTTGTAAGCGGAGCCAGCAGCGGAGAGAGGTCCGTGTCGGCGGTTGCATTCATTTTTGCTTTGCAAGACTTTATGCCCGCTGCTTTCTACCTGTTCGATGAAATCGACGCTCACCTTGACCCCTTCCACGTATCCAGACTGGGAGACCTTCTTTCTGAGGAGTCCATGAAGTCCCAGTTTGTGGTTATCACCTTGAAGCCGGAGATGGTCAGCAAAGCTAAGAAAGTGTGGGGAATCTATGAACGCAGCGGCTACTCTCATGTGGTATCAGCTAAGATTCAGGAGGCTGCATGATGTCGCAGTCTATGGAAAAACCTTTCTATTTTCAGCCTCCCTTGAGTATACTCTTTGAGATTCACAGATTAGAGAAGATAATGCCTTGGGACGTCAACATTTCCTTTTTGTTAACCACTTTCTTGGAGGAGATGGAGCACCGCGGAGAAGTAGACTTCAGAGCCTCAGGCGTGGCTTTGGACTCCTCTAGCACCATCTACCTGATGAAAACCAAACTTTTACTAAAACTTGAGGAGCCTCCGCCGCCACCTAAAAGCCCACCGGATTTCGTTCCTCCTCCCATGTTTCTCCCTCTCCGTTACGAGTTATCTTCAACCACTCTAGAAAACCTGTTGAATGTATTGGATGAGGTTCTGAGAGGCGAGAGCACACGCCCTCCACCATCGCCTCAACCAATCTTGCCCACTCCCGAGATTATTCCGCAAATCGACCTCTATCTGCTGGAAATCGAGGAACGCATGAAGAACGTTTACAGTCAGCTCTGCCAACTTGCAGGAAAAGGGGATCTGATAGGATTCTCCAAGCTCGTTGCTGGACTAGAAAAGCTTGAAGCAGTTAAAACATTTATAATCCTTCTCTTTCTTGCCCAAAGCGGAAAGATAGGGTTGTGGCAGGAGGAAGACACGGAGGAACTGTACATAACAGTCACAGGAGACCCTACCTTTGGAGGAAAAGGAACAGGAATCATCTGAAAATCCTAAACCGGAGAGGCTCAGGCGGCAATTAGCCTTACTGGAAGCAGGGCTCTACGTGGCAGGGCGCCCCCTTGATCTGAAGACCTTGGGAAGCGTAATCAGAACTCGTTCTAAAAGAACGGTTAGAAAACTCGCTAAAGTTTTAGTGGAGAATTACAGGAATCGTGACACAGCCCTTGAGGTTCTTGAACTTGAAGGGGAACGGTTTGTTATGCAACTGAAAGCCGAGTACACAGATAAAGTTAGAAGGTTAGCCACAAGACCGCTTCTTTCTGCAGGTCCACTGAAAACCTTATCTTATATTGCGTTTAGGCAGCCAATTCCTCAAACCCAAGTCATCGATGTTAGAGGTCACCACGCCTACGGTCACCTTAAACAACTGGAAGACATGGAGTTGATCGTCCGCGAAGGGGTTGGAAGAAAAAAGGTTATAAAAACAACCGAGTTTTTCGCTGACTTCTTTGGTTTAAGCCACGACCTACGAGCAATGAAACGCCAGCTTAAAACCATATTCCAAGATTTCGCCGAGCCCGAAACAGAAGAAAAGACGAATCCTGAGAAATAGGCTGCAAAGATAAGCTTATATGTCGAGTTTTGCTAGTCTCATCGAGACCTATGAGATGATGTAAGCTTGTCTGTTTGGCACGGAGATCAACATAAACGCAAAGATTCGGGCGGAAGGAAAAGAGTTAACCGAAAGAAAAGAAGATACGAGAAAGGCTTCTTTCCAGCAGAAACAGCGCTGGGCAAACCTAAGAGCAGAATGGTTCGGAAGCATGGAGGTAACGTAAAGATTCGCCTATTAGCAGTGAATCAAGCAAACATATCCGACGCTTCTGGGAAAACTTCAAAAGTAGAGATACTTCGGGTGATAAAGAACCCCGCCAACGTGGACTACGACCGACGAGGTGTAATCACAAAAGGAACAATGATCGCAACGCCCTTGGGAACTGCTCGGGTAACATCCCGCCCTGGACAAGACGGCATTGTAAACGCGATTCTTGTCTCCAAAGAGGGCGCCTAGCAAAAATTATGTACGTGTACTAGAAAGTTCTTCCGCAATCCTCTTCAAGGTTTTACTTTTGGATTCCTTTTTGGGGACAACAAGTAGCCCAGTTCTTTTCCATGGAGAACTTGGATGCGCAGCGTCAGATACAACTTCAGGTTGCAGACCCAACCTTTTTGCCGCCATTTGAAGCTCCTCCAGTTTTGGTGCCGATACGGCGAGCTTCTTTGGAACCCTCCGCCCATCTGCTCTGCTTTTGTTTGCGTCAAAGTAAACGGACCAAAGAAAAATCTTGTTTTGTTTCCGCATTTCGATCTTATCTGGCTATCGATTTAGAGTGTTTTATTAGTTGCGGTGTTCGCTCTGTCCTCCGACATTTTTGGACGAGTTGAAGCGATTTTCCCAGAGACCCAAAGAACTTTCGTCAAAAATGTAAATAAAATAACATTCTATCATAGTTGATTTTGCTTAAAATTCTCTTATTTAGCACAAAAATTTCAGACACAGGAATCGATTGTGCAAACTGGAATACAGCCTCAGAAACGTTTAAATAAAGCGCTCCGTGTGAGCAATAGGTTTTGTGAGGGGAAAAAAGGTTTTGCATAGAATCGGTCACGTCCTTCACCTAAGCAACACAAAAAACATGATTCTGAAGGCGGAAAACATTCCCCACATCGGCGACGAAGTGACAAACGAAAAACTCAAGCCCGTGGGAACAGTTTTTGACGTTTTCGGTCCCACATCCTCCCCCTATGTGGCTGTCAAACCCCATATCCAGAGTCCAGAGCAGCTTGTTAACCAAGTTCTTTACTCAACCCCCTCTAATGCAGGAAGAAAAAAGAGGAAAAGAAGATGAAAAAAGAAAACATCCAACAACCTCCAAGGATTCAAAGATGCCCCGAATGCGGAAGCAATCGTCTCATGCGAGACTACGAATGCGCTGAAATAGTCTGCATGAACTGCGGCTTCGTCGTCGCCGCCAAACTTGCAGATCAAGGACCAGAGTGGCGAGCATTTGACGATGAGCAGCGCGCTAAACGTGCCAGAGCTGGTGCACCACTCACATTTACGATTCATGATAAGGGTCTCTCAACCATGATTGACTGGCATGATCGGGACGTTTACGGCAAGAGGATTGCTCCTGGTCAGAAGGCTCAAATTTACAGGTTGCGGAAGTGGCAGCGGCGCATCAGGGTCTCCGACGCCACGGAGAGGAACCTTGCTTTTGCTCTTTCTGAGATATCCAAGATAGCTAACAATCTGAATTTGCCCAAAAATATTCTTGAGACTGCTTCGGTTATCTACCGCAAAGCTGTTAAGGAGCGTCTCATCCGAGGAAGGTCTATTCAGGGAGTAACTGCCGCCGCTATTTATGTGGCTTGTCGACAGTGTGGGGTGGCTAGAACTCTGGATGAGATCGCGCAGGCTTCTACTGTAAACAAAAAGGAGGTTGGACGAAGCTATCGTTTTCTAATAAAGGAACTTAACTATTTCATCCCACCTCTAAAGCCAAGCCAGTACATAACCAAGTTTTCTAACCAGCTAACCATGCAGGGAAAGGTTGAGGAGATCGCTCACAAGATTCTCGCTGCAGCCAAAGAGATGAAGCTTACGTCAGGAAGGGGACCTACAGGCATAGCCGCGGCAGCCAGCTACATTGCGTCGGTTCTGACTGGAGAAAGAAAAACGCAGAGAGAAATCGCAGAGATTGCTCAGGTGACAGAGGTAACCATAAGGAACCGCTATAAAGAATTGGTTGAACGCCTCCAGTTTGTCATTTACCTCTAACAATCCCTGTTTTAGGTTGAATCGTCCTGGTGATTAGCTGAAGAACTGAAAAGCGTGATGTGCCAAATTCGATAACTGACGAGCGTAAAGGCAGTTTGTGTTTGGAGTAGTTACAGGTTAACTGAAGTGGACTTGAGAGCGTTAAAAAAATTTTTAATGAGTAGCCTTAACTAATACTGAGGCTTGAAGTTGTCAGTGTGCCCTACATGTGGAACCGAGGTAACTAAACCAACCAAAACGTGGTCTATGGTTGGCAGACCCAGCAAAAAGGGTGAACGATTCAAGCTTACTTTGGGGCTCTTCACTTGCCCTAAATGCAAAAAAAGTTTCCGGAAGGTTATGGGGAAAGAAAAAGAGAGAGTAACTCTTAAAGGCATGGTCAAGGAGATTAAAGGAATTGAGAGGAGGCTTGTGCAGACGTTGGGGGACTTGAAGGAAAAAATTGAGAAACTGAAAGGCGAGAGAACTGACCTTCTGGAAGAAATAGAGAGCCTCAAGAGAGCGGGAGAAAAGAAAGCTAGCACTCTGGAGAAAGAGGTAGACTCGCTTCGAGAAGAAGTAGAATCTCTGAAGGAAATGTTAGGCGACCTCTAATAACAACAGTGCAAAAATCAATTCTGGTCTTAAATGAGGTTATTATGCCAACTAAACGGTTCTTGATGCTCTACCAAAAGAAGCCGTTTTGCTCACGCTAAAGAGCAATAACTAAAAAGAGGTAGAAAACACAAATCCACAGCAGAAAAGACTCATTCCAGTTGTGGACTCTTTTTGTGACGCGAATCAAGCAGGAGACGCTTTTTTATCAGGTCCTTAACTTCTTCATGGAACCGATTATCGTTTTCCAGTTTACGAAAGTCGCTACTGAATTCTTCGAATCCTGTCGGAATTTCCAATTTCAAGGTAATGAAAGGCTGTCCCATAGCCATCTCAAATTCTCTTTTAGCCTCTTCATACTCGGATTCTGGTTTTCTCTCTCTAGATTCGATCCATTTTCTAACCAAATTGTTCACACCCATAAATTGAACCGTACAATTAGATAAAGGCTTGCGAAGCCTAACTGGACAAGAGAAGTGATTACACCCACTTTTGTGAACTCAGCAAAACTCAGAGAGATTCCCTCGCGTTTTAGGGCGCCTATGCCCATCATGATTACAGCACCACTCAAAGGCGTAGTGGCTCCTCCCAGATTCGTTCCGAGAATCAACGCTGACCACACGGCTGCCGAGTTTAATACGGCAACTCCGCTGCTGATTATCGGAGTAAAAGTTAGGGCAATAGCGATGTTACTTACTGCGCTGCTTGCAAGACCGCTAGCCCACAGAGTGGCCATGCTTGCACCTAATGGGCTTTGTCCAACTGTTTGGAAAAGTTGCGTCGATATGTCTTTCAAGAGTAATGTGCTTTCTAGACCCCCAACCACGAACATGAAGCCTGCGATGAAAAATATGGTTTCCCAGTCTAGTTTTTTGAAAATATCTGCGGGGTCAGCACCGCTCAGAGCCAAAGCAATGATAGCGCATCCTAAGGCAACAGCTTCTGGTCCAACTCCAAGGTTTTCCAGCGTCAAAAAGAGCCCTATCAGAAGGATTAGGATGAAAATGGAACGGTAAAAGAGTGTCTTGTTTTTCACGCTCTCCCAAGGATTGTATTCTGGTAGTTCTTTTTTTTCGCCTAGCCTTGATTTGAAGATCATGTACAAAACGAAGATTGTTAATGCCCAGAGAGCAATTTCACAAATGGCTAGGTATCCAATGAAGTCGGTGAAGCTTATCCCCGCTTCAAGACCGATTATCATGTTAGACACTGAGCCGATCAGGGTGCTTGTTCCTCCCAGATTGATCATGATCATGGCAGAGATGAAGTAAGGCACCGGATCGTAGCGTAACAGCTTGGTTATGGTCGCCATGGCAGCGGCTATGAGCAGCATCGCCGTTGGGTCGCTGAGAAACACTGAAACAGTAGCAGCGATGACGCAGATAGAGACAAAAAGTACATTGGGATTTCCACGCGAAACTTTGACGGCGTACAAGGCTCCGAAACGAAAAAGACCGCTTCGCTCAGCTACTTCAACCACAATCATGACACCCAGCAACAGAAAAATTAGTTTCATGTCGATAAATCCCAAAGCGTCATTATAGCTGAACACCTCGTAGCCGGGGAGGAGACCAAACCATACTGTAAGCAAAGCTCCGATCAAGGCAGCGACTGACATGGGAACGATTTTGGTAGCCGAGAGTAGAATGGTTAGCAGATAGATGAGGATGAAGATTATCTGAACCGGTTCCATGTTACTCCCTGTTTTTCATTCGGTCAGTCATTTTGGCAAGACTGTCTGCCATAGATTCGGCTTTTCGTTCAACTATTCGATAAAGGATTCGCCCGATATCATAGATTAGAATGAGAATCATTCCGAGAGCAACATATGTGGTAGCCATTGACAGCGGCTCTCTGACATTCTGCTCCAGAGTGTTTATGAGCGGAAAAAGAGCGGTTGCCACCAGAATAATAACGATAATGTATATTGCGTCTCTCGCAGCTCTCCTAGGAGACCTCTCTTCCTTTATCCCCAACCGTTTTACAAAGATGTCTGTCAAAATGTCGCTCAACACCAAACCATCTGCCAATGCCCGTATCAGAAAAATGGCTGTGAATATCAACGCAATAGTCCCCACTAGTGTGCCGGCGTTAATAAGGTTAATACCTGGAATTGGTATGTCTCCCATCAATGGCGGGACAAAAAAGTTTACCAAAAAGAAGATAATCGCCATCACCAGACTCATCGTTAACCTGGGAAGTCTGCTCCGAACTTCTTCGCCAATAGGTTTCTTCGCCAACCTTCTATCCCCTTAGAACTTCGTCGTATGTTTTAATTGTCCATGAATATTAACGCTACGGATGTATCAATCTGGATTGTCAATAAAACAGTCCAAGAAAAAATCTTAGAAGACTGAATATAACCTGTGTATTTCTTTTGGTATCAGGATTTTTTGGATAACCGTCTTATAGGCTTGTTTTGATTTAAGGATGTGCAGCACAATTTGAGACAGAAGCCCTGTCGAGAGTTACAACAACATATCATGTCCACCTATTTTTTTACGAAAACTCTTAAAAATTGTCGGCACGTAAGCATAGAATCGTAATCGCAAACACAACCACAAAACAGCAACAAGGTGACGCTGATGCCTTTCACGCCGTTCCATTTGGGTCCAGCTTTTGGTTTAGGGCTTCCGTTCAGAAAATATTTGCATGTGCCCACCTTCATATTAGCCAACATAATACTTGATGTCGAACCTTTCCTGGTTCTTTTTCTTGACTTAAGGTATCCGTTACACGGATATTTTCACACGTTCCTTCTAGCCTTATTTGTGGGTCTCAGTCTTGGCTACACCATGTTTCTTCTTGAGAAATTTCTACATAAATTTTATGGAGATTTACTGTTGGAGCCGAACGGCAAGTTAAGTTTGAAATCTTTCATGGCTGCGGGGGTTTTAGGCACCACAATCCACATTCTCTTGGATGCTCCACTCTACAGCGAAATGCAACCCTTTTATCCACTAACGGTTAATCCACTCTACAATCCTGTTCTGAGCGCAACAATCTACAACGTTTGCGTCTGGCTGGGAATCATCGGAGTCATCTACTATATGTACTTGCTGGTTTTTCGCGGTTACATGCACTTTCATTCAAAAGCCCAGCAACAAATCTAACGGTCTCGATAATCTTCCAGAAAAAACATAGTTTTCAACAATCTTCTGTTATTAGTCTCCTAATATGCTGGTGGATTTGGACAGCAATTCCTTTTGTTGCTTGGATTTTCAGAAAAAAGCTAGTTTTCAACAATGAAGTATTATTAGTCTCCTAATATGCTCGGTGATTTGGATAGCAAATCATGTTTTTGCTTGGAATTTCAGAAAAAAGGTTGTTTTCAGCAATCTTATGTTATTATGCTTCAGCGTCACTTGTGTTTTCTGAGTTTTTTGATTAGGACTATCACAAAACCGACCCAGAACAGCAGCATGCCCCCGATCATGAATAGAAAGGGAAACACGACATTCACTAGCTCGATGGGAAGCATGATGTAGTGAAGAAGTAAACCCACTACCCCCAAAATTGTTCCTATGCTCCCGAAGAAAAGTATGGGTCGAACATCGAACATCAGCCTCACAGTGGTTCCAAGTATCCTGCCCCCATCTTTTATGGGATTAAGCTTTGTTTCCCCCACTCTTGGACTATAACTTATGGACACCTCGCATATTCTGGCATCAACGGAAAGGGCTTCCGCCAGTATTTCCATGGCTAAGGGCATACCCACAGCCACCAAATTCATCCTTTCCAGAAGCTCAGACGTGAAGGCTCTCATGCCACTCTGGGTGTCATACACGTTAAGTCCCAAAGCCAACTTTGCAACTAGACTAAGCACTCTGTTCCCAACCCTGTTAACGAAAGGCATTGCCCCCTT